>Ga0255048_10002061_pt1 | contig 13158 bp, 9 predicted proteins | sample JV7_2_2_MG_FD_183619 | JGI IMG/M metagenome (GOLD analysis project Ga0255048, IMG submission 183619) | Seawater microbial communities from Jervis Inlet, British Columbia, Canada - JV7_2_2 | ecosystem: Environmental > Aquatic > Marine > Inlet | place: Canada: British Columbia | collected 2016-10-06
TAATCGGCACCGGAGTGGGCGGCGGTCTCCAACTCACGATCGAGGCACAACGGATTCTCGACAAGGTGGGAAGAGCCTATGCACTCCACCTTCCCACCCCGTTACGGCGCCATCTGCGGTCGCTACGGGTCAAAACGGTCGATCTGAGCGATCGATTCTCAGATCCGCGACCGTTGCGAGACGCCTACTTGGACGTCACCAACTTCCTGCTCGAACGAGTAGCTGGCGAACGCCCAGTCGTCGTGCTCACCCCGGGCAGCCCACTCTTTCTCAACTCGATCGGCCGACTCCTGGTGCTCCAAGGACGCCGAGCCGGATTGCATATCCGCACGATCCCCGGAGTGTCACCACTCGACGCCCTCATCTCGTATGTCGGAGTCGATGTGGCCGGGTTCGGACTCCAGGTCTTTACCGGGCACCGACTGGCCGCAACGTCCACCAGGCTCGATCCCACCGTCCCGCTGGCGGTGTTGGAACTCGCCGGAGTCGGGGCGGTCGATACCCAGACCGATGCTGCCGTACGGCCCGCGTCCTACGCCCGACTGTGGGGGGTCCTGGCCGCCGCCTATCCGCCGGGCCATCCGGCAACCCTGGTCAACGTGACCGGTGACGACGGGCGCAAGAGTCACGCCACGCTCCCACTGCGCCGATTCGCCGAGTTCGTTCCCAGCATCCGGGACAACTCCCACCTCTTCCTCGATGCGGCCCGGCCGCAGCAACGACAACCCGCCCAGGAGGTATGACATGGCACGCAAGAACGCCACCAAGACCGGACCCACCCCGGAAGCCACGATCGACGAATCGGCCGTCAACGCCGATGCTCAGGCCGTGCCGGTCCCGGGCCAGTCGAGTCCAGAGGAAGCCGCCGGAGGGCCGGCGACAGACTCAAACGGGCCCGCCTTGAGCGATGGTCACGACCAGATCCTCGAAGAGGCACCGGGTATGGGTCCCGATTCCGCGGTGCTCCCGCCGGGCGATCCAGGTGATCTGAGCGCCTTTGGTCGATCCGCCGGGTTGCCTGACGACCTCGGCGTCGGCGACGACTCCGCCCTGAGAGACATCACCAACCCGGGCTCCGTCTTGGGATCGACTCTGCTCGACGACCTCACCGGTGGCTCAGGCCTGCCCGACCCGACGGATGATGTCGGCGGTGCGAGCGACGGCTGGTCGGTCCCGGTTATCGACGATCCGACCGGTAGGGCGAGCAGTGGCGACGACTTCGACTTCGGGTCCGATCCCATGGCAGCCACGATTCCCGGCAGTTCAGCGAGCGAGTACTTCGACATTCACGCAGCTCGTGCGGCGGCGGCAGCAGATGCCTATGCAGCGGGTGACGAGTCCCTCGGCGACACGCTGATGGGCGAGGCGGCGAACGCGCTTGCGGCGGCTGTTGAGGCAACTGTGGAGGAGGCCTCCGACGGACCTGCCCCCGGCACCACACAGAACCCGATAGTGATCGAGTCGGGGGACCCAATCGTCCCCGATGACGACGACGACGATGACGAGGGAGAGCGTCAGGGTGGTGGTGGCGACGATGGCACATCGGGGACCCAAACGATGCCGGGTCCCGATGACGGCACCGGCGGCGACCCCGAGGCCGGCGACTTCATCGGCGGACGCGGCGACGTCGACCCTGCTCCCGAAGCCGAGGACCACGGCGGGGGCGAGATGATCGGCGGGCGAGGCGACGTCGACCCCGCACCCGAAACCGAAGATGCCGGCGGGGCCGGCGGACTCGACATGGAGATGCTCGGTGTGGGAGCGATAGATCCGCTCGACGGGGAATCGACTCTGCTGGGAGACGACTCCGGCGATCTGGCCGAGATGACTGCAGCGGCCGACTTGGGCGGCGAGGTCGAGATCGAATTCGACGATTCGCTGGCCGACGCCGACATCGGCGAGGAGGCGTAGGAGTCCATGCCGCGCAATGTCCCGCTCCTGGGTCAGGTGACGGTGGCCGATATGGCCCCGTCCCTGACCCAGGCCGACCACGAGGGGCGGTCCGGGCGTACCGCGGTTCGGCGCCGCACAGGCCTGTCCCTCACGCGCCGGCGCTTGGTGAGCCTGCTGTTTCTAAGCCTCGGGATCATGTCGATCGTGGCCCTGGGAAGGGGAGCTGCAACTGCCGCCTCCGACGGGCTCACCGGCGACGACGCCATGCTGCTGGCGATGTTGACACTGATCTCGTTGGTCGTCGCATCGCAAGCGGTGTCCCTGGTCCGAACTCTCCCCGGTATTCGACACATCTGGTTGTGGGCGGTCAAAGCGCGGCTGAGGCGTGCCGGATCGGCTCCGCCCCGTCCGCTCCTGGCCCAGGCCGACGCCAGATCGCTGCTCATCGGAACCCCGGCCACCTCGGAGCGCGTCACTGCAGGCAGGCTTCGCCCTCTTCTCGCGACTGCCGGCTGGATAGTCTTGACCCTGACGATCATGATGGTTGCCTTGGCGGGAGTCGGCCTCGTCGGCGCTGCGGCAGTCCGATCGGTCGGCACCTTCGGTTGGAGTGTCAGCACCATCCTGTCGGTCGGGTTCGCCGCCCTCATCGGGTACGGCGTGGCGATGCTGAGCATCGGCCTGATCCGATCCTGGTTCGAACGCCGCAGACGACGGCTCCGTCGGATGCTGATGCGCCTCCTGCGATACCTGCTACGTGGGTCCGATCGATCCACCGCGACGCTGGGCCGCATGCTGGGTCGATTCGACGGCCGAACCGGATTGGTCGGACGGGGAGTGCTGGCACTGGGAGGCGCAACGGTCGTCGTTGCGGCCGCGCTGGCAGTGCCCGCTGCCGCGATCGGTGAGGCCAGCAGCAGCGCCCCGCCACCGACATCCGTCTCCACTCCAACCTCGACCCCCACAACGGTGGTCCACGCCGTGGAAGCGGACCACGACAACACACCCGGTGTCACCACCGGCACAGGGCCATCCCCGGAAAGCGTGCTCGAACAGATCAGTCCCGTTCCAGGTTCGGTGGTCTCCCCGGTCACGGCCACTACTGAGGTCACAACCACCACAATCGCCAAAACCACCACGACCACCGTGGCGAAGGCGACCACCACCTCGTCGTCCACCACCACATCCTCTACGACTACCACTGCTCCCGACACGACCGGACCGACCGTGGGCGGAGTCTCGGACGGCCCCGACCCGATCTTCACCTCGGGCACAGCACCCGACACCTCCCAGGTCAGCGCCAGTGCCAGCGACCCCTCCGGCGTGGCGAACATGACCGTCTACTACCGCCTGGGTGGCGGCGCGTTTTCGGTATGGACGTCGGTCAAGGGAGGATCGGTATCGACCACCTTCGGACCCTTCGGGACGCTCGGAACCTACGAATACCGGATCATGGCCACCGACACCCTGGGCAACGCCAATTGCAAGACGCCCGCATCGTGTCCCGGCGGTTCCGTGACCGTGATCATCCCTTAGGCAAACCGCGAGAGATGGCCCGCTCCACAGCGGCGTCGAGTCCGAGTGATGCGCCCTCGGCCATGAGCCGTTCGAACTCGGCCTCACCCAATTCGGATTGGAGTCGATCCTCGAGTGCGGTCCGATCCTTGCTGAACCGGCTCTGCGCGTTGAGCCATCCGGCAGACGGCGAGGCCGCACTCGCGCCGAACAGGATGGCCGCCTCGCCGTTTGATCCGGAACCGGCAACGGCCGCGGCGAACCGTCCCAGGTTCCCCGCCATCGCCATTTCGCTGGCCAGCCGCCACCACAGCTCCAGGCTCTCTGCCAGCCGGGCCTCTGCCTCCGTCCACGCTTGTTGACGACAGGCGAGCAGCCCCTGGAACCCGAGGAGCACCGCCACGCAGTTGTCGTCGCCGATGCGGCGATGTAGCTCGACGCCCTCGCCCAGCATTGCCGCCGCCGACTCGTGGTCATCCCGATAGTAGGCGGAGATTCCGAGCCGGCCGGTGGCATGGGCCCTCCAGATGACGTCGCCCAGTTCGGTGGCGATCTCCAGTGCCCGTCGCTGGATGACATCGGAATCGTCGAACCGTTCGAACTCCAAGTAGGTCCCACCCAGCAAGTACAGGGAGAAGGCGGCGCACCAACGGTCGCCCAATTCGAAAAAGCGGTCGAGAGCCCTCGTCTGGAGGTCGACCGAGAGGTCGAGGTCGTTGGAGTGTTGGCCGATGTAGCGCCACGACCAAGCCTCGCCCCAAGGCTCTCCGAGGCGCTGGAAGATCTCGAGGCTTTGCTCCATCAGCGGCACCGCCTCGGGCGCCTGCGTCCAACCGAGGGCGTGCCCCTTGTAGTGGAGCGCCCAGGCCTGCCCCAGGTCGTCACCGGCGGTGCTACAGACGGCAATCGCCTCGTCGAGGAGGGGGAGAAGTGGATCGACGTTCCCCCGGATGATCTCAATCGAGCCGGTGGCGTAGACGACACGGGCTCGCAGCAGAGGGTCAACCTGGGTCTCCTTTTCCAGGCAACGCTGAACCCAGCGCCAGGCCTCACGCCAATAGCCGCGCTGGAACCAGAACCACCCCAGGGCCGCCACCAGGCGGAGCGCCCCTGACGGCTCGGCCGTGCCCAGCGACCAGGTGATCGCACCTCGCAGGTTGTCGTGTTCCCGCTCCAACCTCTGCCACCATTCGACCTGGTCGCCACCTCTGAGTTCAGGGTCAGCACGCTCGGCCATGCTGGTGTACCAGAGACAATGTCGCTCAGAGACGACTGGGGCCTCCCCGGTGGCTACAAGGGCATCAAAGGCGTACTGCCGAATCGTCTCCAACAGGCGGTAACGCGATTCACCGGCCGCGGTGGCGCGCTCCACCAAGCTGCGATCCACCAGTCCGGTCAGCAATCCGGCGACGTCATTGCGCTCAATCGGGCTCTCAGCCACAACCGATTCCGCCGCTTCGAGTGACCAGCCCCCGGAGAAGACCGACAGACGGCGCAGAGCGGTCTGCGACTCCTCGGAGCACAGGTCGTAGGACCAGTCGATCGTGGCCTTGAGAGTTTGCTGCCGGGCCGGCGCCGTGCGCAATCCGTCGGCGAGCACAGAGAAACGGTCCTCCATCCGGGCGGCGATCTCGGCGGGCGCCATCGCCCGAGTCCTGGCCGCAGCGAGCTCGATGGCCAATGGAATTCCGTCCAAGGTCAGGCAGATAGCGACTACGGCCTCCCGGTTGGAGTCGTCGATAGAAAACCCCCGGTCGAAAGCCCGAACCCTGTCGACATAGAGTCGGATGGCCTCGGCAGCATCCTGCTCGGCGGGGGACGATTCCGGATCGGGAAGATCCAACGGAGGTGTGCGGAACACAGCCTCACCTTCCGTGCCGAGAGGTTCGCGGCTGGTGGTCAGTATGGAGATGCCGGGGCAGCCGCCCAGGAGAGCGTCGACCAGAGCTGCCACGGCATGCGACAGGTGCTCGCAGTTGTCGATGACCAGGAGCATCCTGCGCGGGGCGAGAAACTCGGTCAGGGCGACCGCCACGTCTTCGGCGTGGCTCCCCACGTCTCCGAGGGCCATGGCCAGGTGTTCAGGGACGAGATCGGGGTCGGAAACCGGGGCCAGCTCGACGAACAGCACCCCATCGTCGTAATCGACCGGAATCTCACGGACCGCCTCCAGAGCTAGCCGCGTCTTGCCGGCACCCCCCGTCCCGGTGACGGTGACACACCGCTCGACGGCTACCAGGGAACGCAGCTCGGCGATGTCGTTTTCACGCCCGATGAAGCTGGTCCGAACCTCGGGCACGAAGTCGAACCGGGCCGAAGCGACGGGCGCTCCCACCTCGTCGCTCTGTAGCAGGATCGCCTCTTCCAGCTCCTGAAGTTCCAGTGACGGCTCGATGCCTAGCTCCTCGCCGAGGACGGTGCCGGCGCGCTGGAAGGCCCGCAGTGCCTCGGCCTGGCGACCGGAGCGGTAGAGAGCGGTCATGAGCGACCACCACAACCGCTCGCGCAGCGGATGCCCGTCCAGCAGGTGCTCCAGTTCGGCGATGAGGCGCTCGTGTCGACCCATCTCCAACTCCGAGTCGATGCGCGCCTCCAGAGCCTCGAGCCTCAGCTCCTCGAGCCGTGTCGCCTCGACCCTGGCGAAGTCGTGGTCTTCGAACCCGTGGAGAGCCCGGCCCCGCCATAAGCCAAGCGCTATTTCCAGCACGGACACCGCTGCCGGATGGGTGCCGCTTTGGCGCAGAGATCTAGCTTCGGTCAGCAACTGCTCAAAGCGACGGGTGTCTATCCCAGCGTCTCCGCTTCGCAACACGTAACCGTCGGCGACCGTCTCTATCGGTTGGCCCCACGGCTTGAGTCGACCCCTGATCCGAGAGACATGGGAGCGCAGGGTTTTGAGACCGGTCTCAGGAACCTCTTCTCCCCACAAGATATCGAGGAGCCGATCGGCCGATACGACCCGATCGGCTTCGACAACCAGAGCGGCAAGCACCACGCGTTCCTTGGGACCCCCCAACCGGATCGGTCCGGAGGACGCCGTCACCTCCAGGGGGCCGAGGATGCCGAACTCCATGGACCAAGGCTACGCATCGATCCCGGGATCCGGCGAACGTGAGTGCAACCTGCAACCCGGCTGCAACCGTGATATGGGACAAAGGGATTGAGCACTAGAAAGGAGCTGAAATGCATGCGGTGCTAATCACATTCCACTCGGTCGCTGCGGTCGAGGATCTAGCGGGGCCGTTCGGTGAATACGCCGAAGCCCTCCGCTCTGTCCACGGGCTGGTCTCGAAGACCTGGATCAAGGATGGGGACACCCTCGGCGGATTCCACGTTTTCGGATCGCGGGCCGAGGCCGATACCTACCTGGGTAGCGAGATGGTCGCCGGGCTCACCTCGAACCCGGCATTCACCGAGTTCTCCATCGACCACTACGACGTGTTCGACGAGCTCAGCGAAAGGACGGGGACGCCCAACAGGGCGCTGACCGCGGTTTAGAGGAAGCGCGTCGAGGCGGCGACCAGCTGGTCGCCGCCTCGGCGTGCAACGACTTCCGCCAGCGCCCTCGGCAAGAATCGAACTTGCGACACCCGGTTTAGGAAACCGACCAGGCCGATGCCACAAGCCCCTTGAATCGGCCGATTCTCCTTGTCGAACAACGGAATCGGGTCCCGCGATGTCCCGCTGATTCCCTCTGATTCTCGGTGCTCTGTGGGGTTGGCGTGGGGTTGGCGCTCTTGACTGCACGGGCTCTGGCCATGACCAACGCGTAGCATGCTCGCGCATATGCGGTGGCGTGCGAGGGGAATCATCTTTCTTGGCGGGCTGCTGCTCGTGGTCTCTGCCTGCGGTTCCGAAGAGACCAGCCCAGCAACCACGGCGACGTCAGTTGCCTCAGCTGCCTCAACCGCTACAACCAATCCGCCACCCCCGACCCATCCAGCCTCGACCACGACGACTCTGCCTCCGGACCCGAACCCGGTGATCACCGTCCGCGACCGCACGGAACACACCGGAGACGTCACCCTGGTCGTCGAAGTCACCGACGCCCAAGGCGCCGACACCATCGAGTCGCTCACTGTGGTGCAGGAGTTCAACTTCCAGATCCCCGACCACGCCCAAGAAGTCATCGACCACACAGGACTCGAACCCGCCTCAACAGAAGAGCTGATAACAGGCCGGACCGCCGTGTCTTTCGATGACCCCCGCTTCGACTTCGTCTACGCAGCCGACAAGGAGATCACCGAGTACATCTCCACCAATCCCCTCGGACCCATCGACATCACCCAAACCGAACCCGGCACATTCGAACTCACCTTTACTTCCGAGTGGCCAGGACGCTTTCCCCTGCACCTCACCGCCACCGACACCACCGGCAACACCACCCACCTCCGAATCCCCATCGAGATCCACTGGACGAAGAACCCCTGGGAGGTCAGGGGGATCATGTTCGATGGCTGGACGATCGACGGGGCCATCAACGTCTCGAACGACCACCTGGCCGCCGCCATCGAGCGCGTGAGGTCGATGAACGTCAACTACATCTCGATCAACCCGATCTGGTATCTGGAGGACGCCGCCTCGGTCGATTTCCAGCGAGCACCCATGCAGTGGGAGGCAGACGTGGGATTCAACTCCATGAGCGATGACCAGGTAGTAGCGATGACGGCGTTGGCTCACAACGCCGGGCTCGCAGTCCAGGTCAAGCCGATGGTGTTTCTGAATGATCGGACGTGGATCGGGAGCGTCGAACCCACCGACGAGTGGTTTGATAGCTACCTCGACCAGGTGCTTCTCCCGGTTGCCAAGCTTGCCGAGACCAACGGCGTCGAGATGGTGTCCCTCCTCAACGACAGCGGGAATCAGAACACCTTTGAGCAGGCCTGGACCGAAGTCATCGTCGAGGTTCGCGATGTGTTCGGCGGAGACCTTACGCTCGCCGAGAGTGGCTCGGGCAACCCATTCTGCTGTCAGACGCCGGTGTCATTCACAGACCAACTGGACGTCTACGGCTTCCAGGCGTACATGCCGGGAAGTGGTCATCCGATCTTCCCCCTTGCCGAAGGAGTCGTTGACCCAACTGTGTCGGAAATGATCGAAAACATGGTCCCGCACTTCGACGCACGAGAGACCGAGGTGACGGGCAGCGGACATGAAGCGATCGCCACCGAGATGGGCATCATGAACGTCGACGGCGCCAACCGGTCTCCGGCCGACTTGTCGTACGACCGGGAGAACTGGAGGATCGACAACCAGGAGCAGATCGACTACTACGAAGCAGTCCTGCGCTCGTATGCCGAGAGGACCTGGATGCGTGGACTCTTCGTGTGGAACACCACGCCGGGAAGTCAGGTCTACTTCGAAGACCCGGATCTCGGCCTCGGCGCCGATGTCCAGGGGCAACCAGTCGAGGACTTGATCCGACTGTGGTTCGCGGGATAACAGACACCTCGCCGGGCACCTTCCGCCAGCGCCCTCGGGAGGAATCGAACCTCCGGCACCCGGTTTAGGAAACCGGTGCTCTATCCACTGAGCTACGAGGGCGTGATCGGATTGTAGAAGCCGCCCGTGTGACCGCCGGGACCCACTGGTAGCCTCGAACGGCCGAGCAACGGGAGGATCATCTGATGCGGCGCATCGCCATCGTGACCGTGCTTCTTGTCGTAGGGGGAGCCTGCGGAGGCTCACCCAGTACTGATCAGGATTCGGGAGCCGATCCGACGACAGCGAGCACCGCCGCCCCGACCGCGACCGCCGCCACACCGGCAACGACCACGACTGAACCACCCGATACGACCGTAAGCAGCGAGGACGGCGACCTGACGCTGCGTATCCCTGCGGCCGAGGATGCCTCCAACATTTCGATCCGGGTGCTACCCGCAGAGGAGTACCCACCCGTCCTGGCCGGGGCCGCCCAGAACCCGGGCACCGTCCTATACAGTCTCGAACCCGCCGGAACCACTTTCTCGGAACCGGCAAGGATCACGCGCCGGATTCCCGTTGAGAACTTCGCCAACATTCCGGCAAACGGTGTGCCCCTTATCGCCCTTCTCGTCACATCTGACAACGGTGCAAGCTTCGAACAGTTGCCCGGTGCCCAGGTGATCCGAGACGGGGATGACTTCCTCGTCCGGGGCGAGATCTCGCACTTTTCGACTGTCGTCTCCATCTACGAACTTCAGTACGCGGTCATCGATACGTACCAGTTGGGGGACGAACTGGAGACCGAGATCGGCACGCCAATCATCGCCGACGTGAGCTTCTTCACCGACGATGGAACCCCACTGATGAGGCCGAAAGAGATCACGCCTTCGGGTTGGACGAGGGCGGACGAGATCACGTTCGACGTCAGCGGATCGAGCCTGGGCGTTGTGTGCGGAGACCTCGGCACTTTCAAGGTGGGTCTTCGCTACGACGTCACGCTGCCCGCCGGTGACGACGCGGACGCAGATGCCCCGGGATTCCATACCAGCCCGACACTCACCGAAAGCGACGAACCGGTTGGATTCCGCTACAAGATCTCACTGCCCGCCAACTGCTTCGACCCCGATACGGCGGCTACGGGAAGATCGGCCAACGGCACGGTAGGGACGGACCACCCCGGCGGGCAGGTGTTCGTTGATGACTACAAAGGCGGCCGATCGGCAGGATGGGGATACTTCACCCTGTCCCCGTGGGTTACTTGGAGCGAGCCGAAAGTCGGCTTGATCAACGACTCCAACGGAAACGGGATGGTCGACAGCACAGACATGCTCCATCCGGCGACTCTCGCCACGGAAGAAGACGGCGGATTCGGCTTCGTCGCACCGCTGTACAGCTACGGCGACTACTTCTTGTACATGTTCGACGGAGCGAATTTCAACGGAACGACGACGGATGCGACGACGGTTCGCGAGGGGTTGCTCGGCTATCAGAACATGTTCAGCGGGCCCGGTCGCTTCGCCGCCTCGATGGGTCTCCTCGGCACAGATGGCATCCCGTTCGTCCACCGGGTGGGGTCGGGGGAGGGCTCGACAGACGTTGAAGGCGAACTGCTGGTCTTCATCAGTCCAAGCATCCTGGATTTCTGAGCCGAGGACTCATCCACTGAACTCTGCGGGCTCACCCAGCCCGTAGGAATCGCCACTTCGCTCGGGCACTCATCAAACTCTTACAAACGGCTTTCTTCATCCTGACCTGGGGACCCGATGGTTGTGCTTGTCCGACCGAAGGGAACCGAAATGGAATCTCTAACCGTCAGAGTTGACGTGAAGCGTCTGCTGGTCACATTGCTTGTCGCGTGCCTCGTGCTCACGGCGTGCAGTGCACAACCCACGACCGAGCAGACCGATACCGACGCGACCGTGGCCGAACCCGAAATCGAGGCGGATCTGGACGAAGACCCCGACCCGACCACGACGACGACCGGTGCCACCGGTTCGACCACGACCCAGCTGTCAACGTCGACCACGACGACTGAGGCAGAGACGACAGTCGCACCCCCGGACCTCGACGAGGAACTGAGTGAATTCGAAGATCTCGAAGCGCTCCTCGACGAGTTGGACGACCTGCTCGCCGATCTCTAGGCGACACCTACCAAGGAGAAGAGATACCACCATGCGACGCATCACAATCGTGGCGCTCGTCATGGCGCTCGTAGCGATACCAACCGCTGCATTCGCCCTCGACGATGCCGCCACCGAGACCGACACTGCCCAAACCGACCGACCGGTCAGGGACGAAGCCGTCACCGACCGACCCGAACACGATCTGCGCAACATCAAGGCACGCGCCCTGGCGACAATCAAGAAACAGCTCGAAGCCCTCGGCAGGCTGCGGGCTACGATCGGCAACTCCCGCCACATCACCGGGAGTCACGCCGGCCAACTACTCGGCGACATCGGCAGGGCCACAGGAGGCCTCGAATCGCTGGCGCGGAAGATCGAAGCCGCCACGACCCCGGCAGAGCTGCGCGAACTCATCGAGCAAATCGATGACTGGAAGATCAAGCAGGTGCTGGCGCCGAAGACTCATCAGGTCATTGCCTCGGACAGCCTCGTCTATGCGACCGGCAAGCTGGAGCGGTTCTCGGAGAAGCTCAAGAGCGTCATCGCCCGCTTCGAGGAAGCCGGATTCGACGTCGATGAGGCCTGGCGCCTCCTCGGAGAGATGAACACTCACATCAGTGAGGGATATCGCTTGGCCGCGCCAGTTGCCGGCAACGTGATCGGCCTCCAGGCCGCGGACTGGCCCGACCCGGCGCAAGGCATTCTGGCTGCGGGACGTGCCGACCTCGGTGCGGCCGGAAAGAACGTCAAGTCTGCCCATCGCAACGGAGTCGCCATCGTCAAGTTCCTCCGGTCACTCACCGACGGATCCGACGTTGCCCTGGGTACCACCGATGTAGCCACCACCGACAGCTAGGCGACCAACGGGGAAGCCCCGTTTTCGCCTTTGGGTGATCCCCGGTGCACCGCACTGGGGATCACCCGCGCCCGTCGAGAAGTCGAACTCGCTAGAAGCTCTTCAGGGCAGTGGTGAGTCGCTCGACGGCGTCTTCGCCGGTGTGTAGGTGAGCCGACACTCGGAAGTAGATCTCTTCGGTACCCCGGCGCGTGGCGGCACCGACCACGACTCCGTGGTCATCGTTCAGGCGGCGGATAAAGCCTGAAGCGTCGTCGCCGGGCACACCTGACATCCTCCACCGCTGGGGGATGACAAACGAAGCCATCGATCCGGTCATAGCCGCGGACCCCGTCGCAACCAGGTCGAAAGCCTTGACGAGGTGATCTCTCATCTGTAATGCCAGGCGTCGATTGCGCTCACGAATCGCGGACCAGCCCCCATCGAGCATCTCGCCCACGACATCGACTGCCGTCGGCACCGCGAGATATGCGGTCGGATCGGCGGTGCCGGTCCAGTCGAACGTCGCCCGGAACCTCTCACCGTCGACTCCGCGGTGGCCAGCACCATGGCTGATGACCAATGGGCGAACGTCCTCGCGCCACTCCTCGGCAGCCCACAGGAAGCCGGCGCCCTTCGGAGCGCAAGTCCACTTGTGCCAATTGGCGGTGTACCCAAGCGCTCCGATCGCCTCGACATCGAGATCGAGGAATCCCGGAGCGTGAGCCCCGTCCACGATCGTTCCGATGCCATGTTGGGCGAGATCAGACACAATCTCGGCCACTGGGAGAACCAGGGCTGTCGGGCTGGTGATGTGGTCGATCACGGCTACGCGGGTACGGGGAGTGACCGCTTCGAGTATCGCTGCACGGATCTCGGCCGGATCGCTCACCGGGACGGGGAGCCGGGCAAAGACAACGGATGCGCCACGGCGACCGGCGATGTACTCGGCTGCCAGATTGCACGCCTCGTATCCGTGGTCGGTCACAAGTATCTCGTCGCCGGCCTCAAGCGGCACGCTGCGCAGCAAGGTGTTGGTGCCCGTGGTGGCGTTGGAAACGAAGGCGAATCCATCAGGATCCGCTCCGACGAAACTGGCCGCCCGAAGGCGTGCGGCGGTCATCAACTCCGGTAACTCAAAGAACAGAAACTGAACCGGATTGGCCTCCATGCGGTCCTGCAGGCGACGCTGATCGGCGAGCACCTCCAACGGAGAGGCTCCATACGATCCATGGTTTAGGAAGGCGATATCGGGGTCGAGCGCCCATCCGGTCACGGGCGCCACGTTGCCTCTGAGCCGAGTTTTGCGCTCTTGGAGCGGAACCGGAAGTCTTCGCTAATCCGAATGGTCACCGTGACGTCGCAGTT
>Ga0255048_10002062_pt1 | contig 13156 bp, 10 predicted proteins | sample JV7_2_2_MG_FD_183619 | JGI IMG/M metagenome (GOLD analysis project Ga0255048, IMG submission 183619) | Seawater microbial communities from Jervis Inlet, British Columbia, Canada - JV7_2_2 | ecosystem: Environmental > Aquatic > Marine > Inlet | place: Canada: British Columbia | collected 2016-10-06
GACGCGGGCCCGACGTCCGACTCAGCGCGACAGCAATCGAAAATCGACTAGAACACTGAGGCGGCGAGTTCAGCCACAGGGGTTGGGCTCGCTGTCGCCGTTGACATGCTGATCTCCACGCTGCTCGCAGCCACCGAATCTGCGCTCGGTCCAACGCTGGCGATCATCGTCGGCGTCGGGATGGCCGCTCAGTGGGTCGCCTGGCGCACCCAGGTGCCATCGATCATCCTGCTGCTGATCGCAGGCCTGTTGCTCGGCCCCGTCTTCAGCCTGATCGATCCGGATGTGTTTCTGGGCGGAACCCTGTTTCCCGTCGTGTCGCTGTCGGTCGCCTTGATCCTGTTCGAAGGTGGGCTAGACCTGCCACCGCGCGAGCTGCGATCGACCGGCACCGTGGTGCGCCGTCTGATCACGCTCGGTGCGATCATCACGTTTCTCGTCTCCGCCTGGGGCGCCGAGCGATTGTTCGACATGAGCCGCGGCTCCGCCGCCGTCATGGCAGCCGTACTCGTGGTGACGGGGCCGACCGTCGTTGGACCGTTGTTACGGTTCGTCCGACCGAGTGGCCGCACCGGTCCGATGCTGCGCGCCGAGGGGATCCTGATCGACCCGATCGGCGCCACCGCCGCGCTGGTGGCCTTCGAGGCAGCCTTGACGGACAAGCCGGGCGAGGCGATCAGCGCCGTGCTCGGCGTGATCGGGCTCACCCTGCTGGCCGGTATCGGGATCGGGTTTGTATTGGCGTACGTGCTCGATCACGCCCTGCAGCGATTCCTGATCCCCGACCATCTCGGCAACCCGATCGCTCTGGCGATCGTGGTGGTCGGGTTCGTGATCAGCAACGAGGTGCAGGAGGAAGCCGGCCTACTGACGGTGACCGTGATGGGCATCTGGCTGGCGCGACGCGACTCAGCGGCCGTGCGCCAACTGCTCGAGTTCAACGAGAGCTTGCGCACGTTGCTGATCTCCGCGCTGTTCATCCTGCTAGCGGCTCGCATCGAACCCGACCAGCTTCGAGACGTCATCCTTCCGGCCGTGGTGTTCCTGGCCCTGCTGGTGTTCGTCGCCCGCCCGCTGGGAGTGATCGTGTCGACAATTCGAACCGATCTGACGTGGCGCGAGCGGGTATTCCTGATGGTGATGGCCCCGCGAGGGATCGTCGCCGCCGCCGTGTCGGCGATCTTCGCCCTGCGGCTCGAGGAGGAAGGAGTGCGCGGCGCCGAGCTGATCGTGCCGATCGTGTTCCTCGTGATTATCGGCACGATCGTCGTCTACGGCTTTCTCGCCGGGCCGATCGCCCGTGCCCTCGGTCTCGCAGAGGCACGCGCCAACGGCGTGCTGATCGTCGGAGCGCACTCGATCGCGAGAGGGTTGGCACAGGTGCTCAGCGATCTCGAGGTCAAGACGATGCTGGTCGACACCGACCCGTACAACGTCACCCGCTCGGTGGCGCTCGGGTTGCCGGCGCGGCGACTGAGTGTGCTCACCGAGGAGGCCACGCACGAACTCGACCTGCGCGGTATCGGAAGGATCCTGGCACTCACCTCGAACGACGAGGTCAACGCCCTCGCCTCGGGTCGGTTCGCCAGGGTGTTCGGCCGACGCGAGACGTTCCAGCTCGCCCCCAGCGAGCGGCAGCGCAGCGGCACCCTGCCAGAGGAGCTGTTGGGTCGCGTGATCGGAATTGAAGGGCTCGACTACCGAACGCTCGACGAGTACACGCGTCAAGGGTGGCGGGTTCGCCACTCCCCGGCTAGCGAGCCGATCGCGGCGGCGACAGAGGATGGCTTGTTTCTCCCGATGGCGCGCGTGTTCGACGGTCAGCTCAGCTTCATTTGCCGCAACGACGCGGTGCCGTCGCAGGGCACGGTGATCGGGCTCGCAGCTCCATCAGTGCAGGAGGATCTCGATCAGGCATTGGAGCAAACCGAGTGACGATGACCGGGACGACGACAGGCCTGTGGCGGTGAACGTGCATCTGTTCGTCTACGGCACGCTGCGCCCGGGTGATGTTCGCTGGTCGCTTCTCGAGCCGTTCGTCGCCGATCAGGGCCAGGCCGACTCGGTTGCGGGCCGCTTGTTCGACACTGGCCTTGACTACCCGGCGGCCGTGTTCGGTGGCGAAGGCAGGATCGTCGGGCGCACATATCTATTGCGGGCCGACACGCTCGGCGACGCACTGGCGATACTCGACGAGGAGGAGGACAGCGTGCTCGGTCTCTATCGGCGCGTCGAGCTCACAACCGGGAGCGGCGTGCGGGCATGGGCCTACGAGTACGGCGACGGCCTCGACCTGACCCCGATCAAATCAGGCGACTGGCTCCTCCCGTAACGGAAAGGTGTCAGACACCATTCCGTTACGCTAGAAGAACTCGGTGGCGACGGCCAACACCGCTGCGACGTGGTTGGTGACGTCGGTTTCGGTCAGCGTTTCCCCGAGTTCGACCGTGAAGCCGATTCCGACCTCGCTGGCGACCGTGTTCGACCACTGCGACGCAGTACCTGTGTATGTGCCGCCTGAGACCTCGATCAACGGCAGCCCGGTGATCTCTGCGTAGCGGTGGCGAGCGTCGCCGGAGCGACCCGACGAGGGGCTGATCCGGAACAAGTCCTGGTGGTACAGCAGGATCAGGTCTGGCCGCACCGAATCACCGAGCGCCACGATCGCCTGCGTCTCGGGCTCGCTGGCCGGCCCGGTACCGGCGTACTGCCAATCGCCTTCGACGCCGAGGTACCCCCACTTGTGCGGGAAGTTGCGGTTGAGATCGACGAGGTTGGCGTTCTGACGGTCTTGGCGGGCTTGGCCGTCGGGGTTGATCGAACGCACCAGCCATAGCTCGACTCCCGCCGGTACGGGCTCGCTCGCCAGCCGATCGATGATCGCCGTGCCTGCATCCTCGTTGCCGTGGATGGTGCCGACCGCCAGCACCCTCGCCCCACCGGGGTCGCCGCGCCGGATGACACTGATCGGGCGGCCTTCGACCGATCGTCCGATTTCGATCTCGGTGTCGACGGGAAACGAGAGTGCATCGATGGCGGCGAACTCCGGCAGCGGCGGGATCGAGCCGGCGACGGTCGTCGAGGTCGTTGTCGACGAACTCGTAGTAGTCGATGTGGTACTTGAAGTCGAGGTCGAGGTCGAGGTCGATGTCGAGGTAGTCGAGGTAATCGTCGATGTCGATGTCGTCGGAGCGACGGTGGTGGAGGTCGAGATCGTGGTCGTCGTGGTCGTCGTGGCCGGTGCGGACGTCGTGACGGCCCCGGAGGCGGTCGTGCTCGGGGACGCATCCGAGCCGGATGAGCAGGCCGCCACCGTGACACCTGCCATGACACCTGCCACCACCACAGCGAGCGTTCTCATATCACGTACGGCGAGCGTGGGCATCGAGCAGTTCGGCGACGGCGACTGTCAGGCTGCGAGCGGTCGGCACGTGCAGGTACTCGTCGGGCCCGTGGGCGTTGGCATCGGGGCCGAGTGCACCGGTGATCACGAACTGAGCCGCCGGGAAGCGCTCTCCGAGCATTCCCATGAACGGGATCGAGCCGCCTTCGCCGAACAGACGGGCGGGCTCGCCAAAGGCGGCAACCGACGCCGCATCGAGCGCTGACTCGAGCCACGGGGCGAGAGCCGGGGCGTTCCAGCCCGGGCCGGTCTCGAGATCGGACAGGGTGACGCGGGCACCGTACGGCGGATCGGCAAGCAGCACGCGGCTGAGTTCTTCAGCGACGGCTTCGCAGTCGGCGTTCGGCGGCAACCGCAGTGAGAGCTTGAGAGACGTGCTCGGTCGCAATACGTTGCCGGCGCGGGAACTGGGCGGCAACCCGTCTGCGCCGACCACGCTGAGCGCTGCCCGCCAGGTGCGCGCCAGCAGTTGCTCGGCGGCGTCGGCGGTGGTCGGGCCGGCACCATCGACGAAGGGGTAGTGGTCGGCGATCGCACCGATGTCGGCCGCCGTCGAGTTGGCCTGAGCGACCCGGTCTGCGGGAATATCTGTCTGGCACGAGTCGAGCGAGATGCGGCCTGTCGACTCGTCCTCGATCCGTGACAGCATCGATCGGGCGATCCGGAAGCTGGACGGCACCATACCCGACACGTCTCCCGAGTGCAGTCCGGCGGTGACGATGTCGACGGTCAGCACGGCACCGACGAGACCGCGCAGCGATGTGGTCACCCACATCCTGTCGTAGTCGATGCATCCAGAGTCGAGGCACACCACCAGGCTCGGCGAACCGAGCCGATCGGCGAGCGCCTCTACGTGGGCCGCAAGGTCGGGCGAGCCCGATTCTTCGCTGGCCTCGATCAACACGAGGCAGCGCCCGTGGGAGCCGCCGGCGGTCTGGAGCGCCTCGATCGCGGTCAGGCTGGCGAACGCCGCGTAGCCGTCGTCAGCGCCGCCGCGCCCGTACAACCGGTCGCCCTCGAGCACGGGGGTCCACGGCCCGCGTCCATCGCTCCATCCCTCCATCTCGGGCTGCTTGTCGAGGTGGCCGTATAACAAGACGGTGTCGTCAACGCCGAGGCCGCCGCCCGCCTGTCCGAATTGAGCAACCTCGATCACGATCACCGGCGTTCGCTGTGGCAACTCCTGCACGCTGACGGTCATACCCTCGATCGGGCGCGCCGCACACCAGTCGCGAATCAGGTCGACGGCTTGTTGCATGTAGCCGTGTTGACGCCAGTCGGGATCAAACACCTCGCTGACATTCGGGATCTTGATGTAGTCGTGCAAGACCGGCACGATCTCTTTCCAGACCTGGTTGACATGATCGGATGCTGCACGGTCGAGCGCCATCGACACAACGGTAACGAGCGGATTCATAGTCGCGTGCGCGAGGCTTGTGCGATGGACCGTCGTCCCCCCGTCGCCAGCGCCGGTCGCCGGCGTGTCCTCACGGCAATCCTGATCAGCACGACATTCATCGCCGCCGCGTGTTCGTCGAACGACCGGGCAGCGTCGACGGCGCAGGCCTCACCGGCCGCCGCGCCGACGACCGGCGCCACGACGACGACCGGCCGGACCTCGACGAGTACCAGCGCCCCGACGATCCCGGTGAGCGCCGCTACAACGACGTTGACGACTGCGCCGACAACCACCGTCGCCGCCGAACCCGTTTGGCCGCGCCGCATCAGCCTCGCATTTTCCGGCGACACGTTGACCCACAGTCCACTGTGGAGGCAGGCGGAACGCAACGCCTCTGCTGCTGGGGAGACCGGTTACGATTTTGATCCGATGCTGGCCGGGCTTGCGCCCGTCGTGGCCGCCGCCGATCTTGCGGTGTGCCATCTCGAGACGCCGATCGCGCCCGAGGGCGAGGAATTCACGACGATGCCGCGCTTCGGCGTGCCCGAGGCCGTTGTAGACGCGATCGTGGCGGCTGGCTACGACCGCTGCTCGACGGCCAGCAACCACGCCGCAGACCGCGGCACCGCAGGCATCGATCGCACAGTCGACGTACTCGAATCTCGGGGCCTCGATCAGTCGGGCATGGCCCGGCAGCCCAACGAGATCCTGCCCCGATTGTTCGAGGTCGAGGGTGTCTTGTTCGGCCACCTGTCATACACGTTCAGCTACAACGGCTTGTCGCTGCCAGAAGGTGAGGAGTGGCGATCGGCCGTGATCGACCCGGCCCGCATCATCGCTGACGCCGCCTGGGCCCGGGCGATCGGTGCCAGGGTCGTGATTGTCAGCATGCACTGGGGTGCCGAGGGCGTGCATCAGCCAACTGGGCACCAACGCAGTGTCGCCGACGAGATCACCGCCGGCGGCCTGATCGATCTCGTGGTCGGTCACCACGCTCACGTTCTGCAGCCGATCGGGCATGTCAACGACACGTGGGTGTTGTTCGGACTCGGCAACATCTTGTCGAACCTGCCGACGTCGGACCGGTGGCCGGCTGCCAGCCAGGACGCCGCCGTCGTCACCGTCGAGATCACCGTCGACGAGCAGGGCGGGGTCGTCGTCGACCGGCCGGTCGCCCACCCGACGTGGGTCGACAAGGACGCTGGATGGACGGCGGTGCTGGTCGAACCCGAGTTGGCACGCGACGACATCTCCGCCGGGCAGCGCGGCCGCCTCGAACGATCGCTCGAGCGGACACGTTCGATTCTCGGCGAATTCTTCGCGGGCGCGGAGGCGACATGAGTAATCGGCAGGCGGGATGGCTGTTCGTGGCTGCCCAATTCGCATTGCTGGCGACACTGATCGTGCTGCCGACCGGAGCCGGCTGGCGGCGTCCAACCTGGCTGACGATGGCGGGCATTGCGCTCGTGATCGGCGGGCTCGTGGTCGTGGCCGTGGCGGCGAGTCACCTCGGCGAATCACTCACCGCCACACCCGAGCCGAAGGGTGAGGCCAGCCTGCGCACCGGTGGCCTGTACCGCTTCGCCCGTCATCCGATCTATAGCGGAGTGTTGCTGATCGTGGTGGGGCTGGTGGTGCGAAGCGGCAGTTTCGTCACGCTGGCTGTCGGCGTTGCCACCGTGGTCTTCTTCGATCGCAAAGCAGCCTGGGAGGAACGCCGGTTGACCGCCACCTACCCCGGCTACGCCGAGTACGCCCGCATCACCCCGCGGTTCCTACCTCGCCGCCGCCGCTGAGAAGCAGAGTTGGGAGTTGTGCCAGGCACAACTCCCAACTGGCACCTTTTCGTTCTACGCCAACTAGCTTGACGTGATGCCGATCCCGCACCGTGCATTCGACAACCGCGTCACGCGAGATCTAGGGGTCGAAATCCCGATTGTGCAGGCGCCGATGGGTTGGATCGCCCGAAGCCAGTTGGCGTCGGCGGTGTCGGCCACCGGCGCGTTTGGTGTGATCGAGACGTCATCGGGCGAGCTCGATGACGTGAAGGGCGAGATCGCCAAGATGCGCGATCTCACCGAGCGACCATTTGGCGTCAACATCGCCCAGGCGTTCGTGCGCGACCCAGCGATCGCTGAGTTCGTGATCGATCAGGGCGTCAAGTTCGTCACCACGTCGGCCGGCTCACCCACCAAGTACACCTCGATCCTGAAAGAGGCTGGACTCATCGTGTACCACGTGGTGCCGACTCTCTCGGCGGCGCTCAAAGCGGTCGACGCCGGTGTCGACGGATTGGTGGTCGAGGGCGGCGAGGGCGGCGGCTTCAAGAGCCCGACACCGGTCTCGACGATGGTGCTGTTGCCCCTGATTCGGTCGAAGGTCGACGTGCCGATCATCGCCGCCGGCGGCATCGTCGACGGCGCCACGATGGCCGCAGCATTCGCGCTCGGCGCGCAGGGTGTGCAGATGGGAACACGCATGGTGTCGGCCGCCGAGTCGCCGGTGCACGACAACTGGAAGCAGGCGATCGTCGACGCCGCCGAGACCGACACGCTGTTCCTCAACCAGCGTCACTCCCCCGCCCTGCGGGCGCTGCGCACCGAACGCACGACACGACTGCTCGACTCAGAGGAAAACGTGTTCGCTCAGTTCGGCGACGCCATGGCCCTCTACTTCGGCGGAGACATGGAGGCGGCGATCGCCCTCAGCGGACAGGTGGCAGGCCGAATCGAATCTGTGCGGCCGGTAGCCGACATCATCGCCGACACCGTTCGCGAGTTCGCCGACACCGTCGCTCGGCTGCACGGCTGATCGGCAGCCCGATGGAGTTCAACAGTCAGGAATTGGTCGGCTACCTAGGGTCGGTGCTCGTGGTCGTGTCGCTGTCGATGACGTCGGTCGTGCGACTGCGGATGATCTCGCTCGCCGGCTCGGCGGCATTCCTTGTCTACGGGTTCTTGATTGGCTCGGTCCCGATCGTCGCAACGAACCTGGCGATCGTCTGCTTGAACACCTGGTTCTTGTGGCGCGAGCTGGGCGGAGGACGCGATCTCGGGGCGGTCATCGTGCCGACCGATTCGCCGTTTCTGCTCGACTTCCTCGCTCACCACACCAACGACATCAAGAGTTTCCAGCCCGAGTACGACCCATCGGTCAAGCCGGGATTCGCGATGGTGCTGACGCGCGATGGCCTGCCCGCCGGGGTGCTGCTGGGCGAGCGCGATGGGGCAACCCTCGACGTAACCCTCGACTACGTGCTTCGGGCCTACCACGACTCGCGGCTGGGCCGGTGGGTGTACGGCCCCGGAGCTCGGGTGTTCCGCCCGGCAGGGATTACGCAGCTCACGGCCGCCGCCGCCCTCGAGTCACACAGCACGTACTTGCTACGGGTCGGTTTCGTCTATGACGACCAGACCGGCTGCTACACAAAGACGCTCTAGTGGACGTGGGAGTTGGGAGTTGTGCCTGGCACAACTCCCAACTCGGTAGGTTTTGGGCGTGATCGAGATCGACCACCTTCAGGCGTGTCGGGACTGGATCGCGATTGGCACCAAGAGGCCACCTGCCGCGTTTCAGGCGCTCGATCTGCGCGAGGTGACCGGGTTCGAGTCGGGGTCGTTCTCGGGCTGCCTGTTCCTGTCGTGCCAGGTGACCCCCGCCCAGGCGGGTTACCTCACCACGATGGGCGCCACGGTCATCCGCGACCACGAGACCCGGCCGTTCAGCGTCCACCGGGCGCAGCTCTACACCCCCGAGGAGCTGTTCGCAGGGTTCGATCCCGACGATCCCGCCGGGTATGAGGCGACCTATGACGCACTCGTCTACCGGCATTGGCAGGACTCGGGGCGTCAGTACCCACCGATGATTGACGAGAGCCTGGCTAGGCGCCTGCACGACCACTCGATCAGCGATGCCCTTCACGAGGAGCTGGCAGGTCGACGACCGGTCGCCGTGATGGGAGGTCACAGCCTCGAGCGCGGCGACCCGCAATACGCCACGATCTCCCGGATTTCGCGCACGCTGACCCGCTCCGGGATGCTGATGCTGTCGGGCGGCGGGCCCGGAGCCATGGAGGCAACCCATCTCGGCGCCTGGATGGCCAACTTCGCCGACTTCGAGCTCGACGAGGCGATCGAGGTGTTGGCGCCTCGCCTCGCCGGCAGCAAATCCGGCAAGGAGTACGCCGACCCCGATTGGCTGCACCGTGCCTTCGAAGTACGCCGGCGCTGGTCGCTCGACACCGCATCCGACGTAGCTCGATACGAATCGATCGGGATCCCGACCTGGATGTACGGCCACGAGCCTCCCGCTGCGTTCGCCACCAAGATCGCCAAATACTTCGCCAACAGCGTTCGCGAGGAGGGCTTGCTGGCGGTCGCCACCAACGGCGTGGTGTTCACCCCCGGCAGCGCCGGCACGATCCAGGAGATCTTTCAGGACGCCGCACAGAATCACTACGAGAGTTACGGCCCCGCCGCACCTATGGTGCTGGTCGGCGTCGATTACTGGACCCGTGATCGTCCGGTGTGGCCATTGCTCGAATCATTGGCCGAGGGCTACCGGTATCGGCACCTGATCACCCTGACCGACGACGAGCACGAGGTCCTCGACCGCATCCTCGCCTACGAACGATTCGGGTGAGTCTTCAAGCGGATCGCTGAGTGCACACACGTTGACAGGCACAGGGTGGGTGAGCGGATCAGCCGATCGCGTTATCGGCGCGCTGGAGCCGACCGTCGGCGGTGGTCGGGAGGCCGGCCAGCAGTCCGAGCGATATCACACAGGCGGTGAAACATGCCACGATCGCCCAGCGGTAGGTGTCGGTCTGATCGATCAGCCAGCCGGCCGCGGGTGGGCCGATCAGGCCGCCCAGACCGGCGCCGCTGTAGAGCAATCCGAGAATCGAGCCGAGCCCGACGACGCCCATCCGGTCCGAGATCACGATCGGGCCGAGGGCGACGAAACCGCCGTATCCGACGCCGAGCACCGCCACAAAAAGCACCAGGGCGGGATAAGACGACCCGGCAAGGAACCAGATCACAAAGCTGATGGCGTGGATCGCGTAGCAGGCCCGATACAGGCGAAATGAACCGAAAATTCGAACCAGCGACCCGAACCCGATCCGGGAGAGCACGCTGGTGCCACCCAACACTCCCACCAGCACAGCGGCGCGTACCGATCCGACATCGCGCTCCTTGGCGTACTGGCCGACGAATACGAACGGCACGAACAATGCCAACCCGAGCGCGAACACTGACAGATGCACACGCCTGAACACTTTGCTGCGCCATGCTTCGCCGATGCGCGACGGCGGTTCGGCTGCTTGGCCCGGCGGGCGAGCGGCGAGCGGGATACACGCCAACAGCACGCCGGCCCCGCCGAGTCCGAAGATCACGTAGGTGTCGCGCCATCCGTAGCGGTCGATCAGCGCCGCCGACAGCGGCGACAACACCATCGTGCCGACACCGATACCGGCGACCGCGACACCGACCGCGACCGCCCGTTGGCGCTCGAACCAACCACCGACCATCGCCACCATCGGCACATACCCACAGGCGCCAGCGATCCCAACACCCGCCCCGTAGGTGACATAGCCGACGCCGAGTGAGTCGACCCGGCTGGTCAACAAGAGCCCGGCCGCCATTGCTACCGCTCCCAGCAGCAACACGACCCTGGGTCCGAAGCGATCCATCATTCGGCCCGTCACCAGACTCAGCCCGAAGAAGGTGAACGTGGTGATGCCGAAGATCACGGCTGTTTCGCCACTCGCCGACCCGAACTCCTCGCTCATCGACTCGAAGAAGGAGCCGAAGCTGTATGCGGTGCCGAGCGTGACCGCGGAGGCCAGGAACGATGCCACGACCGTCAGCCACGCCCGACCGGAGTCGACGGTGTGAGCGGCTTGGGGCATCCACGAAACGTAGGCGTTGCAAGCCGAGCGCAACGGATCAGGGAAGCCGGATGCCGGTCGCCTGCTCGAATTGGCGGCGGATTCGTTTCGGGCTGACCGGGCCCTCGACACCGACGGGTTGGGCAAAAACGCTGATCCGATATTCCTCGAGCAGCCAGGCCACGCGGCGGACCTCGACGCCGACACGATCGAGGCCGGCAACCGCTGCGGCGTATTGGCGCTCCAGCGGACGGACATCGGCCATCCGCCGCTGGTCGCGGTGAACGTCTCCGGCGAGGTGGTCGAGTCGATACTCAATTCCGCGCAGATATCGATGCACGTCGGGAAGTCGATCGGTACCCGACCGGCCCACGAAACCGGGCGACACCAATCGAGCTAGATGTGCCTCGGCGTCAGCGACCGTCGGGCGCAGCGCCTCGGCGGTCAACGACCGAGTGCGCTTGTGCACCCGTTCGCCGGCACCGATGACGTCTGCCGCCACCGCCAGCGCATCGGCGGCGATGCCGGGCGTTTCACTGCGCACCGCGCGTTCGAGTTGACCGAATGCCGAGTCGTCCCACGGCAGGTCGTACCTGGCCATCACTGCGTCGACTGCGGCCTCGATGCAGTCGGCGACCAGGTCGCTGATGTCGATCGGTCCTGTCGCGATCGCGATCTGGCTTCGCTGATCGAGTGTGCGTTCGATCTTGGAGTGCGTCGGCGCGGCAGCCATCACCAGCAACCTGCGCACGCCGCCCCGCATCGCCCGCTGCTGCAGGTCCTCGTTGTCGACCACCCGCAGCGCCACGCTGTCGCCGCGGTCGAGCAACGTCGGGTACGAGCGAACTACCTGACCACCGGTGACGCGATGCTCGACTACACGGTCGAGGCGACCGATATCCCACTCCACGATGTGGCGCCGCTCGGTGACCGGCGAGCCTTCGGCAAGCGCCGACCGTGCCGACCCCGCCTGACGGCCCCGTATCGCTGCCAGGTCGTCGCCCGCGTCGACCACGTTGCCAACGCCGTCGACGACGACGATGTGCAGGCGCAGATGGCTCGGCAGCCGGTCGAGATCGAAGTCGTCGGCGTCGATCGGTTCACCGGACACCTCGGTTACAGCTCGCGCCAGGGCATCGACGAGTCGTCCCTCGACCGGTCCGAGCAACTCGGTCGCGGCCGCCGCGGTCTCGTTCATCGGGATCAAATTGCGGCGCACGTGTTTGGGCAACGAGCGCACCAGCAACGACACCAGATCGGGACGGTAACCCGGAATCAGCCAATCGAACCCGGTGTCGTCCAACTGGTTCAGGGAGGTCAAGGCAACGGTCAGCGAAGCTCCGTCGAGCGCCGTGTCGGGCTCGAACCGATACGTGATGCGGTACTCGACGTCACCGGGCTTCCAGCCTTCGGGTCTCCAGGTGTCAGGAAAGTCGGCAAGATCGATGCCACGACGGTTCGAGAGCACAGATGGCGTGAGTTCGAGCAGGTCGGGTTGCTCTTCACGCAGGTCGCGCCACCATCGGTCGAAGTGACGCCCAGAGGAGACGTCGCGCCCGACGCGTTCGTCGTAGAACTCGTACACGGCTTCGTCGTCGAGCAGGTCGGTCCGGCGCACGCGCGCCTCGAGCAAACGGACACGTTCGACGAACTGCTCGTTCGTAGCGACGAACCGGTGACGCGTCTCCCAATCGCCGAACACGAGCGCATTACGAATGAACATCTCGCGGGCCAGCCGCGTGTCGACGCGGTCGAGACCGATCGTGCGGCTGCTGATGATCGGTAGGCCGTACAAGGTAACCGTCTCGGCGATCACCGCCCTTGCGGCACGATCATCCCACCAGGCGTCGCTGTACGAGCGCTTGACCAGGTGCTGTGCGATCGGTTCGGCCCACTCGGGCTCGATACCGACGACTCGGCGCGCCCACAGCTGATTCGTCTCGACCAGCTCGGCCGCCATCACCCAGCGCGGCGGGCGCCGCGTCAACACCGAACCGGGAGCGATCACGAACCTCGCATCGCGAGCCCCGCGGAACTCGCGCCCATCGCCGTCGCGCACACCGATCTGCGACAACAACCCGGCCAACACCGAGCGATGCACATGATCGGGATCACCGGCCTCGATCGCGGGCCGGATCTTCAGCTGCCCGGCGACCTGGCGTAGCTGGCTGTACACGTCGCGCCACTCGCGCACACGCAGGTAGTGGAGGTGCTCGTCACGACACATCCGGCGGAACTGATTGCCCGATAACTCACGCTGACGCTCACGCAGGTAATCCCACAAGGCGACCGTCGAGAGCAGGTCGGAACCCTCGACATCGAATCGGCGGTGCAGCTCGGCCGCCTTCTCCGGCGACTCCTTCGGGCGTTCGCGGACGTCTTGGATCGACAGCGCCGAGGCGATCACGAGCACCTCTCGCACACAACCGTGACGTTCGGCTTCGATCACCATTCGACCCAACCG
>Ga0255048_10002065_pt1 | contig 13149 bp, 13 predicted proteins | sample JV7_2_2_MG_FD_183619 | JGI IMG/M metagenome (GOLD analysis project Ga0255048, IMG submission 183619) | Seawater microbial communities from Jervis Inlet, British Columbia, Canada - JV7_2_2 | ecosystem: Environmental > Aquatic > Marine > Inlet | place: Canada: British Columbia | collected 2016-10-06
GAAACGTACCACGACCTCGTCCTCCCCCAGATGAAGAATTTGGCCCGGACGAAGATCGAGGACACGACTACCGGCAACGTGACCATGCGATGGGTGGTCACCGGAGGACAGAAGGACGATCACCTTAAGCACGCTCACGCTTACGCTGGGATTGCCTGCGAGAAGGTCGGGCTGGCAGAGCACGTGCAGCGAGCGAAGAGAGTACGGCGCCCGCAGCGGGCGCGGCGTAGTGCGATGGGGTCGCTGTAATGCTGACCCGAGAACCCAGAGACTTCTGGCAAAGCGTCGCTCAGGGGAGCATCGACGGTTACCTACCGCTCAACAAGTTCGGGCGAAATCCGGACATCGACATAAAGGCCGCTGGCACATTCGGCCGCGATGTGTGGGATGGTGGGGTCGCTTCGGCAGCGGACTGGGTTCCGCCGACCGCAGCCCGAATCCACGCCATTGCAGGCGGCGCAACGGATGCCCTGGACGATGTTGGAGCGCACACGCTCCGCATCTTCGGGCTGGACTCTGCATATGGGTTCCAGCAAGAAGATCTGTCGATGCACGCCACAGACGGTACGACCCCGGTCAACACCACCCTCGCGTACACGATGATCCACCGGATGTACGTGCTCACATCCGGGTCAGCCGGGAAGAATGTCGCCGACATCACAGCCACGGCAGCGTCTGACTCCACGCTCACGGCTCAGATCACCGCCAGTAACAACCAGACCGCGATGGCGATCTTCCAGATCCCAGCAGGCTACACCGGATACTTGAACCGGACCTATGCCTCGATTCACAACTCTGGCGGGGTCGAGAAGCTCACAGACTCGGCACTGTTTCTTATGGAGTTCGGCGGAGTGTGGAGACTGCAGGACTCCTTCGCCGCGAGCTCCTCCGGTTCTCCAACGATATTCAACCCATACCAGCCCTCGCTAGAAGCTCCGGCCAAGTCCTATATCAAGATGCAAGCGAGCCCGACATTCGACGCACAGGACGTTTCGGCTGGATTCAGCGGCGTGATGGTGGACGATCTGACGGGGACTTACTGATGTTCGACGTGACCGCGGTCGACAACTAGGAGGGGATATGCCGGTATTCGATCAATCCAGCTTCAACCTGCTCTTCCCTTACCTGCGCGATGAGGGCGGCAACGAGAACGCTATCGGCGACTACTCCGATACACCAACTGACTTCTTCATCGCCGCGCCAGAAGGCGATGTGATTGCCATCCCTGCCCTCTTCATCAGCATCGAAGACCTCGGGATGTTCCGGTATTGCGATTACGGTGCGAGTGCATCGCTTACCAACGGGATCTCACTCCAGCACACGGATAGCGAGGGGGGTGAGATCATGAGCTTGACCAACGGTGTCCCCGTCAAGTGCAATGGGCACTGGATCTCCTCGTCCTATGATCGCGTCCTATCTGAAGATCCTGCTGTGAACAACTGGCTGATTGTCCGGTGGTCGATGGGTTCAGACAGGCTTCCTCTCGTGCTCCGATACGGCGACCGGCTCGCTGTCACGCTCAACGACGATTTCTCGGGGCTGGTGTCCCATCGCTTCCGGGTGCAGGCAGCGGTAGCGAACTACATGCATCGAGACTGGGGGGAATAGTGATGGCCGAAGGGTTGAAAGAGGGGGCTCCGATCCGGCATCAACGATTCCAGCCTTATGAAGGGCACCAGGAAGTGCATCAGCCGTGGAATGTGCCTGTAGACCGCGGCCTAGAAGCCAACCGCGCAGCCCTGCCGAAGCCCCCGCCGTATGCCGGCGTGAATCCTCACAACTGGGAACCGTGTCCCGATGTTTGACCCCACAGCCGAAGCTGACGAGAAGCTCCGTACCCTGCGCTCCGACTTCGAGGCGTGTATCGACGCGGCTCAAGACGCGCAGAACGAGGCCCATCGTGCGGCTCGCTTCTACCACAACACCAAGAACGAAGGGCAGTGGGAGGCGGGCGACCTGCAGGCGCTTCGCGAGCAGGGTCGGGTGGCGTTCTCGTTCAACGTCATCAAGCCAAAGGTTGACACATTCCTCGGCATGGTCGAAGAGCAGCGGCGCGCCCCTCATGCTTCCGCGATCGGCGGCGAAGATGCACTGACGGCCGAGGTGCTCAATTCAATATCGGAGCGTGTCTATGACATCGCCGACCTCGAGACCATCGAAGCCGAGACGCTGAAAGAGGGCACCATCAAAGGTCAACACAGCGTTCGCATCGAGGTAGAGCCCGACCCGGAGAACCCACTTCACCAGCTCATCGTAGGCCGGCTCATACCGCGCTTCGAGTTGGACTGGGATCCCGCGTCACGACGTCCCGACCGCAGCGATGCCCGCTACGTCTTCTGGCACAAGTGGCTGGGCAAGGCCGAATTCGAGCGCACCTACCCCAAGTTCGAATTCGACGACCTTCTACACAAGGCCGACACGGACAACGCGCACGAGCGTCTCGAGGATGACCGCTCAGAGAGTGGCCCCTTCTACGGCAGCTACAACGACGACATGTACGACAGCAGTCGATGGGAGCCTGACTACTACAACGCGCAGCGAGACAAGCTACGCGTGATCCATGCCGAGTACAGGGTTCCGACTAAACGCCACTTCCTCGTTGACCCGCAATCCGGTATCAGCCAAGAGGTTGACGAGAAGTTCGTGGCGAGTCTCGGCCAGTACCAGGAGGCGGGCTATCTCGTGGGGCTCACGCCGGCCTCAACCTGGACCGACACGATCTACTCCGTTCAGTTCGTCGGAAATGAGATCCTCTACGACGCCGAGCTCGACCAGCCCTACGACGGCTTCAGCTTCGTCCCCTTCACCTACGCGATCGATTCAGAAACGGGCCACGCCTACGGGATGCTCCGAAACTTCTTCGACCCGCAGATGGAGATCAACAAGGCCCACAGCCTGAGCCTCGAGAACCTCGCCGGGCAGAACCGGCAGGGGATGATCGCGGAGAAGAGCGCTGTTACAGACCCGGACGTGCTCGAGGACCAGTTGAAGACGACGGCATCCATAGCCATCGTCGAAGATGGCGCGTTGACGCAAGGCAAGATCAAGGATCGCGCGCCCGCGCAGTCAAGCCCTGCGATCTCACAGCGGCTGAGTGACGGCGTCGCGATGCTCGACAAGGTCAGCAACATCCACACGGACGAGACGACCCCCGCCGGACAGGCTGAGGCAGTCGGCACAGTGCAGCTCCGCCACCGCAAAAGCCAATTGTCGATGTCGGACGTGGTCAAGAGCTACGAGAAGTTTCAGAAGGGCGTCGCACTGCGCGTCATGCAGGTCATTGTGCGCGCCATGCCGGACAGCCAGATTGCGGAGTACCTCGGCAACTCGAAGAAGTACCAAGTACAGCAGGGGACAGTGATCGAGATCGACGCTGCCACCGGCCAGCCCAAGGGCATGGCGCAACTCCAGGATCTCCGAACGCTCCGTCACGACGTGAGGCTCGAGACCTCGAGCGAGAATGTGACTTCGCGGATCATGGAGTCGCAGAGCATGAAGGATCTCCAGTCCACGGGATTCCCTGTGGATCCGGTCGTCGCGGTAGAGCTGAGCACAGGCAACCGCTCCTTGCGTGAGAGACTCAAGGCTTACGCCGAGCAGGCCCAGAAGGCCGCACAGGAGCAGAAGCAGCGCGAAGCAGAGGCCATGCAGAACGCCGCGCAGCGGTCTGATGCGCAGATACAGAGCACGATTGCCATCGCAGGCGGAGAGGCACAGGAGAAGAGGCGGCACAACCAGGCTACCGAACAGCTCGACTTTATGAAGCAGCAGGGCGACCACGCGGTGCGACTGGCCGGCGTGCTCGAGAAGGCAGACGCAGGAGAGAAGGCCGCCATTGTGAAGCTCGCGGAGCTCCTCGAGCGGCGGCAGATGCAGAGAGAATCAATCCAAGCCCATAGCACACGGAGGGAATTCAATGGGTAGACCGAAGTCGAAGGGCGAGCGAAGCGAAGTAGACGAGATGCTCGATGCCGTGGCTCCCATCGAGCCCGAGCCCGAAGAGGAGATTGAGGCCCAGTCAGCCGCAGCACCGGAACCCCCTGCGCCGAAGCAAATCACCTACGACGAGGGGGAGCAGATCGGCAGCCAAGAGACCGAAGCGCGAAAGGTCGCCGCTGAGGAGGATGCGCCCGAGGATCCCGACGAGGTCACAGCCGAGGCTGATGATCCGGCTCCCGCCGCCGCCCCCGCCCCTTCTCCGTCTCCCGACCCGAAGCCGACAGTTGAGCAGCTCGAGGCGGCGAATCAGGGTCTCAAGCGCGAGATGCAGAAGCTCCGCGAGAAGATGGGCGCGCGCAAAGCACAGGCCCAGATGCAGGCCCCGAGTCCCGTCCAGCCGGCGCCAGTGCCGACCGAGGGCCCCCAGCCGGTTGCACTCGATGACATGATCGTCTTCCAGGACGGCACGGCAGGAATCGACCCGGAGAAGTTCGACGCCGCAGTGCGGCGGGCCACCGCCCCCGATCCGAGCGTGGTTCGTGCGCAGGAGAATCAGCAGTTCCGGAGCAACTTCATCAACTCCGCAGAGACCCCCGAGGACCGGGCGGCATACTCGCAGGCTCTCGCACGCGGTGAGCAGGCATACGAGCACCTAGAGCTCGCCCTCCAGGACCGGGCCGATCAGTACGGGGTCTCTCTGCAGGGCGCGAGCCACGATCAGGTGGTCGGGTTTCTGCGACAGTCGGGGGTGATGGGCGAAATCAGCACGCTCTATCCCGACGTAGCCCCCGATCTGCCCGCGATGCTGGCTGCAAGCTCGATGCACAGTCATGAAATGATGGCAGACGTCCTCAGAGGCTACGCGGCGCGCAATTCGGCCACAGCACCCCTGGCGCCCCCTCCTGGCGCACAGATCCCCGTACAGGCCGCACCGTCGCCTGTGCAGCCGCTCCCCGCCGAGCGTGCGCCGAGCCTCGCCTCGGTGGGCGAGTCGCCGCAGGAGCCGGGACCGACCGACAGAGCGCGCTTCGAAGCGCTCGGAAAGAAGTTCGACAAGAACCCACTTGCATTCCCGGCCAAGGAGCTGAAGGAGCTCGAGCGGCTGGAAGAACGGTTTCTGTAGCACCATCGGCCCCAGTCGAGCTGTAATCGGCTGACACGCAGCGACGTGTGTGGAGTATTGAGGCTGCTCCGGCCTCCATCCCCTCCGAGATGAAATCGGTGGTCCGCTTCGGCGGTCGGGTCGTATGGCGCGCGTCTACCCCGCGCGGTTGCTCACGAACCTCATCGTGCGGGGCTCTGCTGTGTCTGGGCCCGGGCGTACATAAGCGACTCGCCCATCGTGCAACCCCAAATGGGGGTTCGCATCATGCCGGCTACCGAATTCGGGAACGGTTCGGACCAAAACGTCCTGCGCTGGAGCAACAAGCTCATGCGCGAGGCGATGGACAAGACCTACTTCAAGCGGTTCAGCGGGACATCGCAGGATTCCATTATCCAGATCCTCACGGAACTGGAGCGATCACCCGGTGATACCATCAAGTTCGACCTGCTCTACCAGAACCGTGGCGACGGCGTCCAGGGTGACACCACGCTCGAGGGCTACGAAGAGGCGCTTGAGTTCTACCAGGACTCGGTCATTATCGACCAGCTTCGCCATGCCCACAGCTTCCGCAAGATGAGCCAGCAGCGCACGGTTCACGACCTGCGGAAGATCGGGAGAGAGAGTCTCTCCACGTGGTGGGCCTGGAAGCTGGACACGATGATGTTCGCCTATCTGGCGGGTGCCGTGGGCGATGGGTCCGAGACTGCTTCGGGCACGCTGGGCACGAGTGGATTCGCGGGCAATGCCGTGGATACGCCCGAGGCCACGCACCATCTGGACAAGACCGGCGCCGTGATGAAGCTCTCGTACCTCAACACGGCCAAGACCCTGGCCAAGACCATCAACCCGCGCATCGAGCCTGTCATGGTCGACGGACAGCCCAAGTACATTTTCGTCGGGCATCCGTACTCCATCAATGCGCTTCGCACGGAAACGGGTGAGGCGGGATGGAATCTGATCCAGGGGCGTGCTGGCGTCAACGGCCCCAAGAACCCCATCTACACCGGGGCGATGGGCGAGTACAACGGCATCGTTATCCACGAGTCCGAGTACATCCCGACGAACGATGGCGCGACGGTCATGACGGGATTCACAGCCCAGAATGACAAGGCGAATCTGCTCCTCGGCAAGGGTGCCGGTGTGTTCGCCATGGGCAACGCCTACGACAAGGTGGACCAGTCCACCAACGGCGGCGGGTCCTTCTTCTCCTACAAGGAGGAGGTCAAGGACTACGGCAACAAGAAGGGCATCGGCTCCGCGAGCTGCTTCGGCATTACGAAGTGCCGATTCAATTCGAAGGATGTCGGCGTCATGCGAATCACCTCAACCGACGCCGCGCCGAGCTAATCGGCGAGAAAGGGGAAAGTCATGGCTGCAACAGTCACGAAGTTCAACAGTGACAATCGCGCCATCGAGCGTGACCCGGTAACCCTCGTTTTCGAGGTTGACTCGGGGACTCCCGCACTCGCGGCGGTCAGCTACGCGCTCTGCACGATCCCGGCTGGAACGGTGTATCTCACTGCTGAGATCCATTGTCTTCAGGCGGATGTGGACGCAACGTCCACTCTGTGCAGCTTGGCCCACACGGCCGCAACGCTGTTCACTGGCTCTGCGGACAACGGAGGCGTAATCAACGTCATCGACGACGGCATCAGTTCCGGCACTCTCGTACCCACTCCCTCGGGTACGCAGGCTGCTGGCACGCTGAATGCGGTTGTCTCTGTCGTTGGCGCGTCGTGCAGTACCGCAGCGAAGTGGCGCATCACGGTGTGCTGCTATCGACCGAGCTTCTAGCAAGTTGCCGGCCTAGCAATCTCGCAACGGTCGGTCTTGGTCCCGGGTTGGGGGTGCCCTCCGCACTCCCTTCCCGGGACTCCAGGGGTAGCAAGTGAACCTCGCAACGATGCGCACAGAGTTCAAGAATCAGCTAGCGGGTCTGGCTGAGAGTGTCTCTGATGGGGAGATCGATGTCCTCTTGAATCGTGCGTTCCAGTTCACAATCCCCGAGGAGGTCTCGGGCTTCCTCACCGAGGGAGAGTGGACTATCACGACTGTGGCAGGAACGGGAAGCTACGCCTATCCCTCGACAGTCTACTCCGTGCGCAAGCATCAGCCCGAGCTCGACGACACCTACTACCTCGGCTGGTACTCGCGGCCCGAGTTGTTCTGGGACACGTACAAACGGGTGAGCGCGGCCAACACGCGACCCACGGGCGCCCTGTTCTACGGCGAGACCTGCGAGCTCCGGCCTATCCCCGATGCAGTCTACACGGTGCGTGTACAGGCTCGAGTGTATCCGGCAGCACTGACGGACCCCGATGGCCTCGCCAACGAGACCCACGCGCTTGCGGTCATCTATGCCGCCTCATTCGAGTGGGCCGAAGTGCGGAGCCTTGACTTCCGGGCAGAGATTGACGCTCGATACAGAGTGAAGCTCGACAAGATGCGCACCCGTTCAAACAACCGCTCGCGCGAGCGTAAGCGGACGAGGTCATTCTGATGGTGTGGTCAAATACCGTCCCCGACGGCTCGAAAGCCCTGAACCTGCTCGACAACGACATGCGAGACAACGCAGTCGCGATCGAGGACGCTTTCGACGAAGAGCACTATTTCGCCACAGGCGGAAGCCAGACGGGGCGGCACAAGATCGGGACAGGCTCTGACGCCACTCGAAACTCTACCATATCATCCCCTGCTGCCGGCAATGTCTGGCTCAATGACAAGGATCTCGTGGCGCACGGCATCCTTGTGTTGCAACGCTACGATGGTTCGGGGTGGATCGACTGCCAACCCTACGGCCTCATCCCCTTCCTCGCTGACGCCAACATCTGGACCGGCGCCAACGTCGAGACCTACACGGCACTGACTGAGGCGGGAGGCGGTCCCGGCAATACCTGGGACTGGGTTCTTAACACGTCCACGGCATGGAAGGGCACGCTGTCCGATGACACGATCCTGAACAACCCGACGGGTTCTCTCATCTCAGCCGATCGCCGCTGCTCGGTGGTGGTTCAGGTGACGCAGGACTCGGGGACGCCCTACACGCTGACCTTCGGAACGAATCTCTTGCCGGCGTGGGGCTCGCAACCTGCCGTCAACCAGACGCTCGACTCCATCACCTTCATTCACATGACGCTGCGCAGCGATCAGAAGTGGATTTACTCCGTGGAGCACACGACCTAGTGTCAATTCCTGGACTCACATCAGGCGCAAGATTGCTCACGCATGTCATCGATGCGAATGACACGGACGTAGACCTATACGACGCTCTCGGCAGCCCGACCGGGTCAGTCCGCTACATGCTGGTAGTTAACGCAGGCGTAGATATTGGAGCTTCCGCCACGTCGGCTCCCTCGATGGCTGCCACGGGGTTCAATGCCGCAGCCGAAGGCGTGTGGCATATATTCGGCGACCACTTCGGCGCGGGCGGCGCTGGCGGTGACGGATGGGCGCGAACCTTTGGCGGTGACCCTGGAGACGGCGGAGGCGGAGGGGGTGGAGCCGGAAGCATCGTAGGCCCTGGAGGCTCGGGCGCATTCACTGCAGCCGATGGCGCAGACGGCGGGGCGTCGTCCGGCGGATCTGGCGGCGCATCCTACCTGAATTCCTCCGGCGACATCACGGGGACATACGGGGGTGCAGGAGGGGACGCGATCACGCTAGACCATGTGGTCACGATCTACTTGCACGGGACGATTAGTGGAGGCGGAGGCGGAGGCGACGGGGCTCAGTTCCTCGCGTCCATACTGGACGACGGCGGGGATGGCGGCGGCTTGGGCGATGCTGGTGGCAATGGTGGCGGGGCTGGTGCAACTCAGGGAGCCGCTGCAGGCTACGCCATTCGCTACTCCGGTGCGGGGTCTGCGACTATCAATCTAGTGGGCTCTGGTGCGGTTAACGGTACTGTCGGATGAGCGAATTCCAACCCTTCCCGATACTCGACTTCGGCGGCATCAGTACCGAGAAAGAGCCGTGGATCTCGCCGAAGAACACATGGCAGAGCCTCGTCAACGGTCATGCGTACCGCGGCCAGCTAAAGAAGCGCGAGGGGCGCAACTTCGTCCAGAAACTCGGCATCCCGGTAACTGGCGAGGTGGTCGGAATATCCGGACTGTCCATCTACACAGGCACGCTCGTGAACCTGCCCTGGGTTGAGCCGTTCGACCCGTTCGGCACGTACAACGGTACCGACTACACGGTACACTTTACAGCCGACTGGGCTAGCGGCTCGATGGACCTATACGTGGCCGAGGTTCTGTCGGTTGGCGTCGGCACGCATACCCGTGTAGTAAGAGCCACGATCGACGACTCCGCAGCGGGTTCGATCGTCCGGGGAGGAGTTGGCGACGGGTTCTACTCCATAACCTTCCCGAATGCCACCACTACTATCCCGGTAGTCGCATACGAGTATGACCCAGAGCTCCCAGTGATGGGCTTCGGCACGTTCGTAGGCGAGGACGGCACTGAACATCACCTCGCGTTCAACACGAAGCGTTGCTGGCTGATGAACAACTCAGAGGGCCGTTACTACCAGGAGGAGTCGGGGCTTGGCGACATCTGGGCCGGCACAGATACGGACCACTTCTGGCTGTGGCAGTTCGGCGACATCATGACGATCAACAACGGCGTCGATGTCCCGTACAAGTACGACCCGACGCTAGGCACCACGCTTGTAGCGATGGCTACCGACTACACGGGGGCCGGCGCCTCGATCCAAGCTGCCCGCATGTTCGTCAACTATCAGAACTACGGCGTGTATCTCGGAACGAAGGAAGCGGGGCAATTCTACGAGGGGCGAGCTCGATGGACGCAGGTGGGCAATTCGGAGGCGTTCAACGACGCCAACGACTACCTCGATGCGCCGTCCAACGATGTGATCCGCTCGGCCGAAATGGTTGGCCCGGATCTCTTCGTCGGGATGCGGGATACGGCGTGGTGGCGCCTGGAATTGCGCGACGATGCGTTCGCTCCGTTTGCGTGGGATCCGATCGACAGCGACCAGGGGGCTATTGCTAAGCATGGGTCCGTTCGCTTCCGTGACCGGATAATGAGCCGCAGCCGATACGGGATTGAGGAGATCAACCGCATCGGGCAGGTCAACGCGACCCCTGACCTTGGGGATGAGGCGTTTACGTGGAGCGCGCCTAACGCCTACCTCACACAGGCGCTTCGCTACGATGCTCGCCGTCAAGCGTGGTGGAGCTACGCAGACGGCGCGGACGATACCCCGCTCCATGCGCTTGTGATGCAGTTCAATCCGGACGGCTCGCGCAGTCTCTCGATGTACGACATGCCGATTCACAGCTATGGGACGTTCAGGCCCGGCGGCGCGCCTGTCTGGGATGACATCAGCGACCCGATGGACGATATCTACTACTCGATGGATTCACCGCAGAATCAAGGCGGCTTCACTCAGCTCGTCGGCGGGAACCTCATTGGCGATATCTACACGTGGGACGCGCGAGCGGCGGATAGGGTAACGGTGCCTGACGAAACGATTGCCGCAGCCGACTGGCGCTACCAAGACGCAGCGGTCGACTTCCAGGCCAAGAGCATTCGCCTCAATCCGTTTCCCAATCAGAAGGTATGGCTTGGCTGGGTAGATATCATCGTTGGGCCGAGTGCCGTGGGTTCGCTCGAGGTGAGCGCTTATGCGGACTATGACTCAGCCCCGTACAAGACGACCACGCTCTCACTCGCCCGAGGCAGCTCGACCAGCGAGAAACTCATAAAGCGATTCGCATTCAACCGCGTTGCCACGTTCCACACTCTGCTGATCCGCGAGAAGACGGTTGGGGACCTCGTGATTGACTATGTCGCCCCGTGGTTCAAATCAGCGGGACCGATTCGGGAGTTGACCTGATGCAGATTCTACCCAGGATGCCGCTCGGGCGTGTGAATTTCGAGAAGGCGCGGAGCCAGATCGATTCCTATCTGGATCGCATCGTGGTAGCAATCAACCACAACGCGAAGGAACGGGAGTTTACGCGACGCACGAGAACCCCCGTGGATGCCCGCGTCTATGACATCGAGATCATCCACGTGCCGCGCCGCATCGTTGCGGTAAACGCGATCCTGCTGTCGGGTACATGCGACGTAGTTATAACGCACGGTTCGACAGACATCGTATGGAAGACCGCGGGCAGCGCAACTCTCTCGCTCTCTTCGACAATGGTGAGCGACACGGTGGAGTCTGGCGGCGACGTGCCGGAAAACACGCTCATGATCTGCACGACTTCGAACGTTTCGTCAGCGTTGAATATGATTCTGACACTTAGGACAGGGGGGTAGGCGATGGCCTGGCCGGCAATACTGGCAGCAATGGGCGGAATGGGCGGAGCAGGCGGAGCGGCAGCCGGGGGTGCGGTTGGTGGTGGTGGCCTGTTCTCGGGACTCCTCAGCTCGATTCTCGGCGGCGCAATGAGCGGGGGCGGTGGAGGTGGCGGCAGTCAGGGCGCGCCGATCCAGGTTCCGTATAGGCAGGGAATGCAGCCGGGCGCACCGGGTGGCGGGGGTGGAGGCGATGGCCTCTGGGGCAGTCTCGGCTCCTTCATGATGTCCCAGGACGAAGAGGGTAACTCTCCTTCGAGCTCGCTCATGGGCGCCGGCATGAACGCGATATCCAGAATCCCGGATCGAGTGAGCGATAGTCGCACGGGACCGATCGGAGTGATGCAGCATCCGGTTCAGGGTGGCGTAGCGTCTCAGAACCCGGGCCTATTCGGACTCAACCAACTCATCGCCGGATCTTCACAAGGCGGGTGGGGGAGGTAAACCATGAGCTTCTTGGGCGGCCCCGAGCGGGTCAACATCATGACCGATCCGCAGATCGCAAACCTCAACAAGATGATCGGGCAGGTGGGACAGAACATCGGCCAGGGGATCGATGCCTACGGCGGTCAGATCACTCCCGACGCGACGGCCAACCAGCTTGCGGCGTTTCAGGGCGCGGGGAATCTGTTCCGAGACCCCCGAGTCGACTCGAGCGGGGCAATCAATCAGCTGATGAGCGGAGACCCGGCGTTTCAGATCGATCCAGCGCAGCGCGAGCAGTTCTATCAGGACGCACTCGTGGCCCCCGCACAGTCTCAATTCCAGGACCAGATGCAGCAGATCGACCGACGCTACGGAGCGGGCTTCGGGGAGTCGGGCTCTCATCGCGGTGCGGGCTACCGAGCGGCCGAGGACTTCCAGACGAACCTCATGGGCAAGCGCGCCGAGCTCCTGTACGGAGACGAGATGGCACGCCGTGGCGCCGCAGAGGCCGGCATGGGTCGCATGGCGCAGGGTGCCGGGCTCGCTGGGATGTACGGCCAGGACCAGCGCGCGAATCTCGGACTCATGTCTCAGCTTGGTGGCGAGGAGCGAGCGATTGCCGGCCAGCAGCAGGGCGAGGCATACAACAAGTGGCAGACCGAGCAGGACTACAACAACCCGTGGCTTGGATTCTTCGGGCCGACCATGAGCGCGCAGCCGTTCGCAGTCCAGAATAACCCCGGATGGGGGAAGGCCGTCGGCGGCATTCTGGCTCCGATGGTTGGAGGAAAGGGATAACAGATGCCCGGTGGCTTCTTCGGTTACGGTCGTGGTAGTGGCGTGATTCCCGGCGTCCGCTCGAGTCCTCAGGGCTCAACGGACAGCGTCGTAAAGGGCATCATGGCCGGCATCCGAGGGCCACAGATGCGCGCAGCTCGAAGTGCCGCCATCGGAGAGGGGATCCGCCGCTTCGAGTCCATCGGCACGGAGGAGTCCATGCGCATCGCGCAGCTCATGGGCGAGAACCCTCAGGGTGCGGCGATGTACGCGGACACGTTCGGTGGCTGGGAGAAGCTCTACAACCAGCAGAAGAGCAATGCGTTACAGGGGCAGGCGGCCAGGATGAGGGCAGGCGCCGTGAGTAGCCTCAGGGAATCGCCGGATCAGGTGCCGTGGGCGCCGGGCATGCAGCCGGGCGCAGGCAGTGCCTCCTCGTCGGAGGACTACTACCGAGCACTGCTCGAGGCGGGATTCCCTCCCGAGCAAGCTGCGGAGATGGCGCAGTCGGTGGCCGACCTGCAGAAGACCCAGTCCGAGACGGCGGAGAACTTGCGGCTGGCGGCGCGTCC
>Ga0255048_10002066_pt1 | contig 13148 bp, 10 predicted proteins | sample JV7_2_2_MG_FD_183619 | JGI IMG/M metagenome (GOLD analysis project Ga0255048, IMG submission 183619) | Seawater microbial communities from Jervis Inlet, British Columbia, Canada - JV7_2_2 | ecosystem: Environmental > Aquatic > Marine > Inlet | place: Canada: British Columbia | collected 2016-10-06
GTCGACTTGATAGTCGACCAACAGATCGAGTGGACCGGATCGGCCGAGTTCGCCGACGTCGTTCTGGCTGCGAACAGCTGGATGGAATCGGAGACCTGGGAGATGGGGGCGTCTTGTTCGAACCCGTTCCTGCAGATCTGGAAAGGCGGCATCAAGCCTCTTCACGACACGCGCGATGATCTCGCCATCTTCGCCGGTGTCGCCGACGCTCTTGCAGAACTGATCGACGATCGTCGTTTCTCGGATTACTTCGAGTTCTCGGATCGGTCGGAGGTGTACCTCGACCGAGTACTGGGTGGTTCGTGGACAACCGAGGGATACACGGTCGAAGACGTCACGACCGGCCGCTACGGCGAGCCCGGCGGTGCCCTCATGCAGTACCGCACGTATCCCCGAATCCCGTTCAAAGAACAGATTGACGACAGCCTTCCGTTCTATACCGACACCGGTCGGATGCACGCGTACGTGGACATCCCGGAGGCGATCGAATACGGCGAGAACTTGATAGTGCATCGCGAAGCCGTCGAGGCCACGCCCTACCTGCCCAACGTGATCGTGTCGACCAGCCCCTATCTGCGCCCCCGCGACTACGGCATCGCCCCCGACGAACTCGATGCCGATCTCCGCTCGATTCGAAACATCATGATGTCGTGGAGCGATGTGAAGCGTTCGACGAACCCGCTCTTCGAGCAGGGATACACGTATTTGTGCCTCACGCCGAAGTCACGCCACAGCGTGCACTCTTCGTGGGCTGTTTCCGACTGGCATTGGTTGTGGACCTCGAACTTCAGCGACCCGTACCGGGTTGACAAGCGGCAGCCAGGGGTGGGCGAACCACAGATCCACATGAACCCCGACGACGCGAAAGCAGCAGGCATCAACAACGGCGACTACGTGTGGGTCGATGCCAACGAAGCCGACAGGCCGTTCCGCAACGCCTCAGACGATCCTGAGTTCCTAGAGGTCGCTCGACTGATTGTGCGAGCGACCTACAACCCGGCATATCCGAGCGGCGTCACGATGCTCAAGCACGCGTTCTACATGGCCACGCAGCGGACCGTGAGGGCCCAACGCAACAGGCCCGACGGCAGGGCGCTCTCCGAGACCACCGGCTACCAGTCGAGTTTTCGCTCGGGAAGCCAACAGAGCATCACACGAGGTTGGGCGCCGCCGATGCACCAGACCGACTCTTTGTTCCACAAGCGAGCCGGAGCGATGGCCTTCACATACGGGTTCGACGTCGACAACCACGCGATCAACACCATTCCGAAAGAAACGATCGTGCGAATCACCAAAGCCGAAGATGGAGGCCTCGGCGGGGAGGGTCGTTGGAGCAGAGGTAGCGAGAAGACCTCCCCCGGCGATGAAGGTAGTTCGATGACGGACTATTTGGCCGGCGGATTCACCACCGTTCGGGGGGCGTGACGATGCACGCCGAACCAGTCTTCATAGGGCGCAATCCCAAATCTCTCCCTCCCGGTATCGACAAGCCGATTGAGGACGACGACCCGTATGCACTCACAGGAGTGCGTTACCCCGTCGCCGACGGGGTCGATGCGGACCGAGAGGTCACGCTCGCTCTGATCGAAGAGTACGCCCTCTCAGGCTGGCCGCTAGAGCGCATCAGAAGGTTGTTCTCGATGCCCGAGAGCGGGTCGATCCACGACATCTTCAGGCGGCGAGGTTCACAAATGATCGACGAAACGCTGATCTCGGTATTCGGCACCGGGCGAGCCGCAGAGGAGCACTCCGATGGCTGAGGTCTACAACTGGCAGATCGGCCGAGAGCAGACGTATCCACACCAACGCGAATCCGGCGGACGTCAGTTCGCGGCCGTTTTCAACATCAACCGATGCATCGGTTGCCAGACATGCACGATGGCATGCAAATCGACCTGGACCCATTCTCCCGGCCAAGAGCTGATGTGGTGGAACAACGTCGAGACCAAGCCATACGGCGGATACCCCGCCAACTGGGATCTTCGTACGCTCGAGCTCCTCCGCTCGAATGGCAGCAGCGGCGGTTGGAACGCGACCGAGCAGACCGAGCTGACATCGCCCTACGGGGTCTACGACGGTGACACAATTTTCGAAGTCGGAGATGCCCCTTCGCGGCCGATCGGCTACCTGCCGAGCGAGGCTGACTGGAAAGCGCCCAACTCGTATGAAGACCACGCAACATCGTTTCCGGCCAACGGGGTCGAACTGCCAGAACACGAGGGCTGGTTCTTTTACCTCCAACGCATCTGCAACCACTGCACCTACCCTGGTTGCCTCGCGGCGTGCCCGCGTGAAGCGATCTACAAGCGGCCCGAAGACGGAATAGTCCTCGTCGACCAGGCCCGCTGCAGGGGCTACCGCAAGTGTGTCGAAGCGTGTCCATACAAGAAGACGATGTATCGACCGACGACAGGTACGACCGAAAAGTGTGTCGGCTGCTATCCGCGAATCGAGGGCAACGATCCGCTGACAGACAACATGCCCACCGAAACGCGGTGCATGGCGGCGTGCGTCGGAAAGATCCGCCTGCAAGGTCTCGTCGAGACCGAACTGGACGGAACATGGACAGAGGACCCCACCAACCCTCTCTTCTACCTCGTGCACGAAGCGCAGGTGGCGTTGCCGCTCTACCCGCAGTTCGGCACTCAACCCAACGTGTTCTACATCCCACCTCGCTGGGTGCCGCGCGCATATCTCCAACAGATGTTCGGGCCTGGCGTCGGTCGCGCGATCGATCGCTACAGCAAACCCGATCGAAAACTGTTGGCGGTGCTGCAGTTGTTCCGCGTGACCCAGCGGATCATCTTTTCGTTCGAAATAGAGGAGGGCGATCCCTACCAGGAGATCACCGTCGCCGGCGAGCGCATCACGCTTTACGACGACACCGCAATCGGATATGACGAATCTGGAAACGAGATCGTTCGGGTCCAGGTTCACGAACCCATATTCGAACGCCCAGAGAAGCTGAACTCGATATGACGGTGGCCCAGACGCCCCTCGACGAAGACAAAGACGGCTACGCAGCCGACGCATTGGCGCGAGCGGCCGTGTACCGCCTTCTCGCCGGTTCGCTCGCGTTTCCGAGTACCCGGACTCGCCAACTTCTACGAGATGAGGTGTTCCCCGTCTTGACGGGCCTTCGCACCGGGTCGAAAGATCTCGACGATTCGCTGCTCGACGCGATTGCTATCCATGATGACCCGCTCGATGGTTTGCGTGTCACCCACGGAACCGTGTTCACCCATATCGACTCCCCCGACGCACCGGCATACGAAAGCGCCTACTGCCCCGGCGACATCTTTCGACAGGCCGAAGTGATGGCCGATATCGCGGGTTTCTACCTTGCTCACGGCCTCGCGGTCGGCGGGCTCGACCGCGAGCGCCCAGACCACATCGCGACTGAGCTGGAGTTCATGGCGTTCCTGGCCCGCAAACAGGCCCACGCATTGCTCGAATTGGGACTGGACGAGATCGAGGAATGTGAGCGCACACAGCGCTTGTTTCTCAGCGAGCACCTCGGTTGTTGGGCTCAAGCATTCGCCGCACGACTCCAGATCGTCGGGGCTGCAACTTCGTTCGAATCGATCGGTCGCCTCCTCGCGCAATGGCTCGCAACCGAGCTCGATTGGTTCGGGGTCGAACCGGTGGTCACTTGGATCGAACCCAAACCGATACCCGACCCCGACGACGGCAGCTGTGGCATCGACGGCGCGGGCGTCGTGACCACTCCCGTAGATCTGGGTGGAAGGTGATGTGATGCTGAGCGTTGTTGGCAGTATCTCCGATCGGGGCAAGAGGATCTCGATTGTCTCGGCCGTAATCGTCGTCGCGGCTGCTTTACAACTCCTCGGTGTCAACCCGGCGGCCTCTCAATCGCGCTCGCTCGTCGCGTACGCAGCAGCGACCGGCGTCGATCTCGACACCGACGACGACGCCTGGAACCAAGCTCCCCGCGTCCAAGTACCGCTCAGCGCGCAACAGGTCGTGTGGCCACTCGGCGGATCGGTGTCGCTGGTCGAGGTTCAGTCGTTGCACCGAGATGGCGTGCTGTACGTGCGCATGGAGTGGAACGACGCCACGCGCAATGACGATCTCGCGGGCGTTCGATCTTTCGTCGATGCCGCCGCGGTGGAGTTCCCGTCGGTTGCCGAAACATCCGTGCCCGCTCTGTGCATGGGCCAAGCAGACAACGGTGTCAACATCTGGCAGTGGCGGGCAGGTGCGGAAAATGGGCGACCGAGCGACATCACCGAACTGTCCGAGAACGGCTACGTGGATCGGTATCCGTCCACGGACGAGCTGTACTTCCCCGCGCTTGCAGCGGGCAACATTGTCGCCGAGCCGCACGCCGTCCAAGATCTGGTCGCCACGGGATTCGGGCATCTCGAGGCAGCCGAGCAGCAAGGCCTGCAGGGCACCGCCAAGTGGGAGAATGACCGATGGGCGGTCGTGTTCGCCAGGGAGCTCACAGAAGCCTCCGACGAAAAGATCGAGTTCGGTGAAGGCGTCACGACCGATCTCGCGTTCGCCGTATGGGACGGGCACGAAGACGAGCGCAATGGCATGAAGTCGGTGTCGGTCTTCGTTTCGCTGGAGATCGCCGGCGATTTCGTCACCGACATCCAGGCCGCCGACTCCGACCTGATGTTGAATCTGATGATTTCGCTTGCCGTACTCGTCGTGGTCGGTGCCGGCCTGACACTGATGTTCAACGCAGGCAGGAAGCAATGACTTTGCTCCAATCGCCGACGGCGTCGACGGCTCCCTCTCCCCGAGGAGAACCGGCGATATCAACGATGTGGCTGACAACACTTCTGATCGCTGCCTCGGTCGTCGAGCTCACGATTCTGCGCGTTGGAACCCGTACGGTGATTCACATACCCAACATCGAAGCGGTGGCGGATCCCTACAAAGTTGTGGCCGCGACAGGTCGGCTTGCATTCTTCTCAGCGCTCGTCCTGCTGTCGCTGCTCTTGGCGACGATGGTCATCGAACGGTACCGGTCAGCAGATGCCTACCCTGCGGCGGCGATCTCCATCTTCCTCTTCGCCGCCGTCGGCGAGGCCGCCGGAATCAGCGGCTGGCCGACTGCCATGATCGCCGTCGTGGTTGCCGCGCTGGGGTCGATGATCGCTGTCCGTGTCGGCCCTCCGATCGCGTTCGTGGTCGGAGCATTCATCGTCGGCTACCTCCTCAGTGCCACGCAATCGATGTCACAGGCTGACCCGATTGGCGGTCTCATCCCCGGACTGGGAGCCGCGGGATCGCTGCGCCTCGCCGAGGCGCTCACGGTCGGGGCAGCGATCTGTTCATGGCCGACCGTGAGATGGCTGTCGGGCAGGCATGTACAGGGCGGAGCAAGGCTGGGTTGGATGGCCGTAGCCGCTGGCATCTCGATGACGCTGCTTCTGGCCGGTAGACCGGCGACCACGACGGTGTTGATGATGTGGAACTTCGGACTCACGGGCGCGCTTCCGGCTTTGCTGTACGGCTTGGCTACGACATCTGTGGTGCTCACGCTCGGGTCGTGCGCTCGCGGCTCAGGCCGTCGCGTCGCGGCAGCTTTGGCGCTCCTGATACTCGGTGGCCTCGGCCTGACGAGCACGTACCAGAGCGGCCTGACGGTGGCCGGGCTGGCGTTGATGCTTCCAATACTTGCGAAGCGAACAGACCGCGCGGTTGACGAGCTCTCGATAGCTGCTTAGATCTGCGAGCACTCGATGCTGCGATCGCAGCAATCCGGACCCAATCGGAGCAATCACACAATTGACTGACCGCTGTTTCATGCTGGTCTTCTGTGTAGAGCGAGAAGGGTCGACTCCGGAGCACTCAGGACTTCGCCATGAAGACGTGCCACTCGTCGGGTACGCCCTTCAGCCGGTGTACGCCGCGGTCGTCGAAGACGACGCCCGCTCCAGCCATGACGTCCTTCACCGTCCGCGACACGAACACCTCTCCTGGCCCCGCGAGATCCATCACCCTGGATGCGATGTGGACGGTGATCCCTGCGATGTCACCGTCCAGCTTCTGGATCTCGCCGATGTGTACACCCACCCTGGTCTCGGTCCCCAGCTCTCCCGCCTCGGCGGCCACCGCCAGTGAGCATTGCACCGCCTTGGCCGGGCCATCGAACGTGGCCACGACCCCATCGCCGGTGGTGTTGACGAGGTTGCCTCGGTATCGGGCGATCTCTCGCTTGGCGACCAGGTAGAACGCCTCGAGCTCGTTTCGCCATTTGGCATCGCCCTGGGTCGCGGCGCGCACCGTTGACCCGACCACATCGGCGAACATCACTGTCGCGAGGACCCGCTCGCCCGGCTCGCTCGGGCGGACGCCGGTCAGGAACTCCTCGACCTCGACCAGCGCCGTCTCGGCGTCGCCGAACCATGGCAGATGATCGACGCCGTCGAGTTCGACGTACTTCGCGCCCGGGATGTGCTCGGCCATGTAGCGCGAGTTCCCGACGTCGATGAGCCGGTCACCGGTTCGATGCAAGATGAGCGTCGGCACCTGGATCGTCGCCAGAAGCGGACGGATGTCGATCTCGATGTTCATGCGGTAGAGCGCGATCCCGTCGGCCGGGCTCGCGCCCATCCGCAGATTCCTTGCCCACCAGTTCTTGCACCGCTCGTCGTCGGCAACGCTCGGGGCGATGGTCTTGAAACCGATCGATGTTCCCCAATTGGACTCGTAGGCGTCGAACGCAGCTTCGTGCTGCTCTCGAGTTGGCGCCCACGGGTAGTCGTCGTCCTTGATCCACTTGGGGAAGCAACCCGACATGACCAGAGCCGAGACCCGGTCCGGATAGGTGGCTGCGAACAGCGCCGACATCGCGCCGCCCTCGGAAATGCCGAGTAGCGCAGCCCGGTCGGAACCGACGGCATCGAGGACGGCGTGCACGTCCTCCATCCGTTGTTCGAGGGTGGGGAGTGCACCGGGCATGACCCGGTCGGAGAGGCCCGTACCACGCTTGTCGAACAAGATGAGGCGGCTGAAATTGGCGAGCCGCTCGAAGAATCGGGCGACGATCGGTTCCTCCCAGTACTGGACTTCCAGATGCGATACCCAACCGGGGACGACGACCAGGTCCAGAGGTCCCTCGCCGACGACTTGATACGCGAGGTGCACGTCGCCGATCTTCGTGTAGTGCGTGTTTGGCGCTCTTGCCATGTGCAACGTTCCTGATCGTGAACCAGTCGGGTTCAGAGTGCGACAATAGTACTGTTCTGCACACGCCGACACGAGAGACCAGTTGGCCCGCTGCATTCGCGGTCTCAACCGCTAGACCTGCTGGCCCCCAACGTCGGTGACGTTGCTGATCTGGCGGCGTCGCTCCACGAGCGGCCGTATCGTCTGGTCAGGCCGCTCCAAGGCCGAGCCAGTCGGATCTGGTGCGGTGTGGGTTATGGGTTGCAAACCCCCTCCGACACCAGCGAACCGCAGGCCTTGTGTCTGCGGTTTCTGCGTTCAGGGGGCGCGATTACGACATCGGACGTCGTAATCGCTCACGCAGACAGTCGCCAGTGGGTCGTACGGGATCGCGCAACTCGGTCCGCCGACATCACACCTGTTCTGGTCGGGAATTGCCCGGTACGGTGCGGCCGAATCCAGACCAGAACGACTGCTGTTTCATCTCGAGAGTCGCCAGTGGCCGGTGCGTGATCGCGTGACTCGTCCTCCGATCTCTCCTTGGAGGATCTGGGAGGTGACCTCGAACTCGGGTGTCAGAGCTGTGCCATCCCCAGTGCCCAGGGCCAGGTCTCAGCCGAGCGATTCGACGAAGTCGTCCACCGTGGCGATGGTCGCCAGGTTCTCGAGCACCCCTAACGCGAACTCGTGCAACTCGGGGCTGAAACTGGCGCACCCATCTCGCAGGATGGTGACCTGATATCCCATGTCGACGGCCTGGCGGGTGGTGCCGTCGACGACCATGTTCGTGGCCGCCCCCGTCAACACCAGATGACGGATGCCCGCGCTCCGCAGGTGGCCGTCGAGTGGCGTGCCCGCCAGTCCCGACACCGTCGCCTTCATGACCACGAATTCGCCCGGCTGCGGCGCCATCGGTTCGACGAACGCCGCGCCGTCGCTGCCTTCACGCAGTGCCTCCATGGCCGCAATACCGGCCATGAGCCCGGCGGACATGTTGAGCGCCTGACCGTCTGCGACCGACACGCCGACGTGAGCGATCGACAAGCCTGCGCTCCGGGCCGCGGCGAGCGCCCTGGCAGCAGTCGGGATGGCGCCCGCCGCCTCCACCTGCTCGCCGAGCCCGTGGGCCCCGAACTTGCCATCCACCGACACGATGTCGTGTTGGAAGTCCATCGCAACGAATGTGGTGCTGCCGTGATCGATGTCCATGCTGCAGTCTCCTAACGGAACGTGAGGCTCGTGACGCCGTCCATATCGTGGCGGCGATCACTGGACCTCGATGTCATTGCCGGGGCCGCCCGACAGCGTGTCGGTGTCCGCGCCGCCCAGCAAGATGTCGTCTCCGAAGCCGCCCCGGAGTGTGTCGTTGCCCTCGCCGCCGTCGAGCTCATCGGGCCCCGATCCACCGAAGATCCGGTCGTTGCCGCCTTCGCCGAAGAGCAGGTCGGCCTTACGGCCACCGAAGAGCCAATCGTTACCGTCGGCCCCGATGAGGACGTCAGCGCCACCGTTGCCAAAGAGTATGTCGTTGCCCTCGTCTCCGATGAGGAGATCGTCGCCGCCAAGACCGAAGATCACGTCATGGCCACCGAGGCCGCAGATGACGTCAGCGCCATTCGTGCCGACCAGCCAGTCATTCCCCGTCGTGCCTTCGATCGTGCACTCAGGTTCGGCGATGACCTCGAACTCGCTGACGTACTCGAGCACGGACTCACCGTCGGAGCTCGGGCCCTGAACGATGAGTTCGTGGAGTCCGGCCTCGAGCTCGCTCGGGAGCTCGAAGTCGAACGAGACCTCGCCGTCGACATCAGCGATCTGCTCGTCGATCAGGATCGGGTCGGACTGTGCCCACAGGCGGACTCTGCTGCCGGGCACGTACCCGCCATAGGATTCGGTCAGGCTGCTGCCGGGCCGGAGCCGCGGGACCGTGCCGCCAGGGAGCCTCCCGATGCCCCGGACGACAATCTGGACCTGCCGGTTCGTGAAGGTGCACGTCACTGTTTCAGCGGGATCGAGGTTGACGGTCGCCATTCCCGTGCTCGTCGACACGTTGGTGACACTCGGTGTCGCACTGCCGGCGTCATCGCAGTCGATGCTGTACAGCCGCCAGCCTTGGGTCGGGAGCTCGCTCGACAGGTACGAATCTGCAGGCAGCCCCGAGACCACGATTTGACCGCCGTCATCGATGGTCCCGGCCACGTCTCCGACGAACGTGAAGCCTGAACCGTCAGCTGGCTGAGCGACCTTCTCGATGATGATCGTTCCGGTTGTCGGCGGGTCGTTGATGACGGTGTTGGCGGTGGCGGTGTTGTTGTTGGTGTCGGGGTCGGTTTCGTTGCCGGTCCCGGTGGCGCTGTTGGTGGCGGTGGCGCCGGCCACGGTGGCGGTGGTGGCGGTGGTGGTGATGGTGAAGTTGGTGGCGCTGCCGGCGGCGATGTCGACGGGGGCGCATTGGATCATGTTGGTGGAGCCGCCGACGGTGTTGCAGGGTCCGCCGTTGAAGTTGAAGGTCACTTCGGGTGGGAGGGTGTCGGTGACGACGACACCGGTGGCGTTGTCGGGTCCGTTGTTGGCGACGGTGATCGTGTAGTTGATCTGGTCACCCACCTCGACAGCGGTCGCGGGGGCCACGTTGTCGGTCTTGGTCACCGACAGATCAGCCTCGGGCGTGACGCCTGGGCAGGAGCCCACGGAAATGTTGGCGAGGCTTGTGGTCGAGCCCGTGGCGGTACGGAAGTTGATCTCGGAGACCACAAGGTCGGCGGCGAATGGTTCGGTCCCATTCGGCACGCGGCCCGTGACGTTGAAGACGCCAGCGCCGATGACCGTGACATCGAGCACACGGTTGGCATCGCCGACGATGTTCAGGTTTCCGTCTTGCCAGCGATCGGGCTCGGGTGGTGTGCCGGAAGACTGGACCGCCGGGGTGAAGAGGAGCGCTCCCGTCTGGTCGAAGTTCGCGGCGATCCGTTCGACGGGACTGATGAAGGGATTGCTGTCGCCCCCAATGCGGAAGATCAGGTTGTTCCTCGACTGATCCGGCTCGCTCACGACGACGTCGAACTCGAACCCGGTCGCGTCGACGCAGAACTCAGCCGAGATGACCGAGGGCAACGCGGCCACGGGAGCGGCTGTCAGCGGCACCAGCACCGTCGTCATCAAGAGGAGGGTCGCTAGTGATCGCCATGCTTGCCGCCGGCGCAACTGGTGTCCACGCCCGTTTTCGATTCCCGTCACTGCATCCATCTGTCTGGCCCCCGTCTGTAGAACCGGCTGGTGCCGGGTCGTGGTTCTGTGTTCATTTGTGACGCTGTGACCCAATCGGTCTGCGTCGAACTGGGCAGATCGTTTCGATTGCCTGATATGCCCGTCGGTTCACCCAACATCAGGGGGCTCAAGCGCCACTCAAATCGCTGCTTGAGCACCTACCTTCACGCCCGCTCGACGGTTGGCTGAGCAGGGGTACGCTCGCACCAAACAATGAAGAAGAGGCTTGACGTGCTGGCGCCGGCACGATGCACATTCGAGCCCGGCGATGACAGCGGGATCGTCGATCTGGGCGCACCCCTTCGTTGGAGGAACTCGGGCGTCTAGCCCGCGGCGACTTCGGCTTCTGCGACTGTCTTGATGCGTTCGACGGTCTCGGCCATCTGGGGGCGCATGTCGGCATGGTGTCTGAGAAGGAGGGGCATTATCCAGCTCACCGGGAATTTGGGCAGAGCGTGGATCTCGTAGCTGTGCCGCAGTCGCGTCTGGCCATCTTCACACTCCAGCGTGTAGCGCCACGTTGTCGAGTCTTTGTTGAATCGGTCTGTGAGGGTGCGGAATGTGAACTCGCGGCTCGGATCGGCGCTCACCACCTCCACGAGACGGGACCAGCGCACCAGGCCCGATCGGTTCCATCCCCGGAACCGTGCCCCCACCGCCGCTCTCTGGTCATTGTCGAGCCACTGGCAGCGGCGGCACTCTGGGCTCCACTCCCCGGTGCGAGTCACGTCGCTGATCAGTTTGTAGACCGTCTTCGTGTCGGTGTTGATGAGGACTTCAACCTCGCCCTCGCGTCGTACCTGCATGATAGATCCCTCCGTGGTGCCAATATCGTAGAGTAACACTCTATGTCTTAGAGTGTTACTCTACGACTATGGCTGAACCTGTCAAGACCCGGCGCCCTTACACTTCGCAACGACACGCAGAACTCCGGCGCCAAACCCGTCAGGCGGTCATCAGCGCGGCTCGCTGGCTCTTCGCAGAACGGGGCTACAACGCCACGACGATCGAGGTCCTGGCAAGAGAAGCCGGTGTTGCGGTCCAAACCGTCTACGCAGCGTTCGGCAACAAGCGATCGGTCCTGTGGGCTGTGCTCGAGACCTCTGTCGCCGGCGACGATGAGCAGCAGACGCTCAGTGAGCGCGTGGCTGACGAACTCCAGGATCTCGAAGACCCAGCTCAGCGCCTGGATCGTGTCCTACAGTTCGGTCGCGACGTCGTCGGACGCTCAGCTGACGTCCATAGGATCATACGCGGCGCGGCGGCGGCCGATGAGGGGCTGCAAGCAGCTCTGAAGGAGATTGAGCACCGCCGTCATCAAGACGCCCTGGTCTTCGTCGGGCTGATTGTCGACAGAGAACCCAGCGACCCCGGCCTCAGCCGCGCCGCTGACGTCTTCTACGCCCTCACCAGCTACGAGATATACGAACTGCTCGTGACCCAACGAGGCTGGAGCACAGATCAATGGCAGCAATGGGTCCTCGACAGTCTCAGTCCTGTCATCGCCGCCCACATGTGACCTGACGTGGTCTTTCGCTCAGGTGGCGGATTCGATTCGGCCGGTTGCGCCGTCGATGGTGATCAGCTGTTCGTCTTCGAACAGGGTGGTGGCGTCGGTGACGGCCAGCACCGCAGGAAGCCCGTACTCGCGGGCGAGGGTGCCGGGATGTGACAGCGGTCCGCCGTGTTCGGTGACGAGACCGCCGAGGATCGGGAAGATCGGTGACCAGGCGGCCATTGTGTGACCGCAGACCATGATGTCGCCGGGGCGGACTCGGTCGAACTCGGCGGGGGAGTGGATGATCCGGACTGGGCCGGTGGCTCGTCCCGGCGAGGCCGCCAGGCCGCGGACGCCATCGCTGTCCGGAGGCGGCGGCGGGGGTTGGAAGAGGCGCAGAGTCCACATCGCCGCCGACGCCATCGGACGGGCCTTGGCCGGGAAAGCGGCGGGTGACGGTGGCTCGCCCGGTTCGGGTCCGAACCTGGCAGGACTCGGGTTGGCGAGCGCCCAGCGGTGCTCGGCCCGGCGACGGTCGAGGTCGAACGGCACGGGCGCCCCGCGCAAGGCTGCCTCGAGTTCGTCGACGGTGAGCAGGAAGACGTCGTCCTCAGCGGCGAGACGACCGGCCTCCGCGAGGCGCCGGGCGGTGTCGAGGGCGATGTATCGGACGACAGCGACGATGTCGCCTACGTCGGTCTCGGACTCATCTCCGTAGGGTCGCGAGAAGCGGGCCCGCTCGAGGGCATGAGCGAACCTGCGGCGGTCGCTCGGATCGGCGATGGCGTTGAGGGCCTCGGTCTCGGCGGCCTTGGCGGCCTGGCGCGGATCGCTGGTGTCTCTGGTGTGGTCGAGGCGGGCGACGATCATCCGTAGCAGCGGCGATGGGTCCTCGGCCCAGGTCGGCGCGTCGAGGTCAACGGAGATCAGGCGATGGCCGTGACGATCGAGGAAGGCGCGAAGTGCGGCGCCGCCAGGGCCAGGATCATCCGCTGCGGCGAGCGGGTCGGTCTCCGCCAGCCGGCGGGCCTCGGGGTCGGAGGCGATCTGAGCGGCGACTTCGTCTAGTTCGGTGCCGTGGGCCAGCGACGCTGCACCGTGGCCCTGTAGGAGATCGAGGAGTCGTTCGGGAGGCCAGCCGAGGACCTCTTCCATCAGCATCCCGAGCTGGCCGGCGATGATGAACATGCCGGCGAACGACAACATGAAGTGGTCGGTGCCGGCCGCCTGGACC
>Ga0255048_10002068_pt1 | contig 13145 bp, 11 predicted proteins | sample JV7_2_2_MG_FD_183619 | JGI IMG/M metagenome (GOLD analysis project Ga0255048, IMG submission 183619) | Seawater microbial communities from Jervis Inlet, British Columbia, Canada - JV7_2_2 | ecosystem: Environmental > Aquatic > Marine > Inlet | place: Canada: British Columbia | collected 2016-10-06
CCCTAGGCGAAAGGCGACAAGGACGTCGCGTAGAGCCGTGCCCTTTAAAATCAGCCCTTTTTCGGGAAGCCGAAGGCCAACCGGTCCGTCGCGAGGGGAATCATCGATGGCCTCGGATCGAAGGCATGTTTAGTGACATCTGCGATTCGGATTACGGCATATACGTTAGGCCGATGCGTCGAACCGCCCCGCTTCCGTGGGGGGGTGGCGGTTAGGTATTGAGGACGGATTCTGCCTGCAGGTCGGCGTGGTAGGAGGAGCGTACCATCGGGGCGCTGGCGACCTGGTCGAAGCCGATGGATTCGGCATAGGCGCCGAGTTCGTCGAACTCCTCGGGCGTGACAAAGCGCTCGACCGCGAGGTGATCGAGACTGGGTTGCAGGTACTGGCCCAGGGTCAGCATGTTGACGTCGTGCGCACGCATGTCACGCAACACCTGCCTGACCTCTTCGAGTTCCTCGCCGAGACCGAGCATCAGGCCCGATTTCGTCGGCACCTGCGGACGCATCCGTTTGAAGCGCTGCAACAGGTCGAGCGACCATTGGTAATCCGATCCCGGGCGGATCTTCTTATACAGCGAGGGCACCGACTCGAGATTATGATTGAAGACGTCGGGCGGCGATCGGGTCATGATCTCGAGCGCGACGTCCATGCGGCCGCGGAAGTCCGGGGTCAGTATTTCGATCTTTACATCGGGATTGAGCTTGCGTGTTTCCTGTATGCATTCGACAAAATGTCCGGCGCCGCCATCGCGCAAATCATCGCGGTCGACCGAGGTGATAACCACGTAACGCAAGTCCATGGCGCTGATCGTCCGCGCCAGGTTGGCAGGCTCCGAGCTGTCCAGCGCGTTCGGCCGGCCGTGGCCGACATCGCAGAACGGGCAACGCCGCGTGCAGATATCACCCATGATCATGAAAGTCGCGGTGCCCTTGGAGAAGCACTCACCGAGGTTGGGACACGAGGCTTCCTCGCAAACGGTGTAGAGGCTGTTCTCGCGCAGGCGCGCCTTGAGTTGACGCACGCGATCGCCGCTCGGCGCCTTCGCGCGAATCCAGGCCGGCTTACGCTTCACCGAGGTAGACGGCACCACCTTGATCGGTATGCGCGCAACCTTGTCGGCGCCCTTAAGCTTGACGCCCTGCACTACCTGATTCTTTTTCACTTGGTACTCCTTTGATGAGATATCTTAGCATTCAGAGCATCCCAAATCGGCCAAGGCAAGGCGCAGTCCGCAGGGAATGGCATGCCCTTTACAAGGACTGCAACGCGGCATTGGCCGATTTGGGGCGCTCCCTTCGGGCCAGCCAGGAAGCGGCTATCTGCGTTGTTGTGCTCCTTTGAATTAGCCACAGCTAGTCCTGCAGTCGCACGCCTAGCAGCTAACCGCTTCCTGACTGGCTGAATGCTAAGATATCTCATCAAAGGAGTACAAATTCCTTATTAAAATGTTGGCCAGTTCGTAACCCACTTGCTCGACCGTTTTGTTGACCCCGAGATCACGCAACTGGCTAACCACGAGGCCGCGGTACCCGCAGGGATTGATGCGCGTAAAAGGCTCCAGTTCCATATCGACGTTCAAACTCAGGCCATGATAGCAACATCCTTTTCGAATGCGCAAACCCAGCGCCGCTATCTTCGCCTGCTCGACAAAGACGCCGGGAGCGCCGGAGCGCGCATGCGCCTCGATGCGGTAGCCACGCAGCAAGTCGATAACCGACTTTTCAATTTTTGCAACCAGCCCCTTGACGCCCAGGCCCAGTCGGTTCAGATCGAGCAGACAGTAAAGCACCAGTTGACCCGGACCGTGGTAGGTGATCTGCCCGCCGCGATCGATTTGCAGCACGGGAATATCACCCGCGTCGAGCAGGTGTTCGGCACGGCCGTTGAGACCCTGGGTAAACACCGGCGCGTGCTCGGTAATCCAGAGCTGGTCGCGGGTTTGTGCGTTGCGAGCATGCGTGAAATCCTTCATCGCATCCCAGGTTTCCTGGCAATCGGATCTTCCCAGGTTTCTGACTTCCACCTGATTTGCCTGAATCGTCATCAAAGCCGCCGCGGCGCTGTCAAAGCGAAATTCGAAGTTTACACGAGACCGGCTCGCATTGGTCGGCAATGCCTGACCTCGATAGCGGGTCCGCGAACACAGGAGCGATTAAGAAAGTTCTCGCGGAGACGCTGGGAACGCTGAGAATATTTTGCAGGGTGGGTGCCTGGGTATCTCTATTCAATTTTCGACAGCCCCTTTATCCCTCCGCGCGCTCCGCCTCTCCGCGCCTCCGCGAGAACCTCTTGGGGAAGCATCTGCGCGCTAGAGCGACATCACCACCTGGTCGCAGTTGTACAAATCGCGGTAAATGTCTTCGATTTGCTGCTGCGTATGAACGGTAAATGTCAGGGTCAATGCCAGGTACTTGCCGCCCCGGCTGCTGCGTTTACGGACTTCGATGTGTTCCGCCTGGGGGCAACGCATCCTGACCAGGCTCAATACGACCGCTTCGAAATCATCGGACGGCTTGCCGAACACCTTGAGCGGATATCGGTTGGGGTAGTCGAGAAGGGCCAGTGCTGATTCGCTCGGCCGCTGTTCAGCGATCATTAGCGAAACATCAGTTTAATGCTGTCCATCGCCCTGTCGATAAGACTCCCCTCGTGTACCGGCTGCATGGCGACGATGGGTTCGCTGAGTATCAACTCGTCATCGAGCTTGATATTCACCTGGCCGAGCGCCTGCCCGCGGGTTATCGGGGCAGAAATCTCGCGATCGATTTCCATCGAGGCATCCAGGTCGCGGTAGCGCCCACGCGGTATGGTAATGAAAATATCCTTGCCTACGCCCAGGCTGACCTGTTCCTGGTCGCCATACCAGATGCGCGCTGTCTGCAGCACTTCGTCGGCGCGATACAGCTTGTGGCTTTGAAAATAACGAAAACCATAGTTCAACAGCGACTGGCTGCTCTGCGTGCGCACCTTGTCGGACGAGGTTCCGAGGATCACCGATATGAGGCGCATTTCATCGCGCTCCGCCGAAGCCACCAGGCAAAAACCGGCCGCCTCGGTGTGTCCGGTTTTGACCCCATCGACCGAATCATCGCGCCACAACAGGCGATTGCGATTGAACTGGCGAATCTTGTTGAAGGTGTATTCGCGCTCCTTGTAATGGCGATATGACTGCGGAAATTCATCGATCATAGCGCGCGTCAGGGTGGCGATATCGCGCGCGCTGCTATAGTGGTTTTCATGCGGCCATCCGGTCGCATTGACGTAATGGGTGTTGGTCATGCCGAGTAGTTCCGCCTGGTGGTTCATATAGCCCGCAAAGGCCGATTCCGAACCGCCTATGTGTTCCGCGAGCGCGACACTGGCGTCGTTGCCGGACTGTATGATCAAGCCCTTGAGCAAGTCTTCCACGGACACCTGCTTGCCGACTTCGACGAACATCTTGGATCCCTTCATGCGCCAGGCTTTCTCGCTGATGGTCACCATTTCATCGAGTGTTACATCACCATCGGCAATCGCCTTATCGACCAGGTAGGCTGTCATCAGCTTGGTGATACTGGCCGGCTCCACCGCCTCATCGGGATTTTTCTCTGCGAGAACCCTGCCCGAATCGAAATCGACCAGGAAAAAACTGGTGGCGTCGAGCTCAGGGGGATTGGGAATCGGTTTGGCGGCCGACCAGCTTACCGCGGGTATCAGCAGGGCCAGAATTAGCGAGACGAGTTTCATATTGAGGGGTCGGGAGGGCTTTGCAAATGAGACGCGATTGTAGCGATCACGACGATTGCTCACAAGGTTTATTCCCCATCGCCCTGTACCACGATACGCGCCGTCTGAAACCCCTTGTCGCGCAATCGCAGCAGGATTGCATTGGCCTCGTCGATGTCAAACAGCGGCCCGACGCGGACCCGGTAATAAAAGCCGTTATCGGTCTGCAACCGCGTTATCTTCGCTGACGACTCGTTGGCGGCGATCAGGCTCTGCACCAGGTTGTTGGCATTGAGATGACTGGAAAAAGAGCCCATCTGGATAAACAGCGGCACCTCGGGCTCTATATCAACGGGCAGCGGAATGCTGCGCACCACGCTGGTCGGCTTACGCTCCCCCTGCTTGAGCACGCTGATCTCGACATTGGCGGTGCCGGGGCCATCGACACCCAGCTTTTTCGCCGCGGCATAAGACAGGTCGATGATGCGCCCATCGATAAATGGCCCACGGTCGTTGACACGCACGACCGTGGAACGGCCATTATCCAGGTTCTTGACGTGGACATAGACCGGTATCGGCAGGGTTTTATGCGCCGCGGTCATCGCATGCATATTGTAAACCTCGCCGCTGGAGGTCGGGCGTCCGTGAAACTTGGTTCCATACCAGGAGGCGACGCCTCGCTGAACAAATCCCGCGGAGCTATCGAGTACGTAGTAACGTTTACCGAAGACGACGTAGGAGGACGGGTTACCCTGGCTCGACGGTGTCGTCGCCGGCACCCCGCTTGTCTGCTGGTTACCGCGCTGACTTATCGGAACGCCGAAGGTACAGGCGCCAAGCGTATACAGCAGCAACAACAGGGCAAGCGATCGGATCATGTCGTATTTTTGTACTTGTGACTGATCAGCTTGGCGAGTTGGTAGACCGCCATCGCGTAGAGTTCGCTGTGATTGTAACGCGTGATAACGTAAAAATTCTGATACCCGGCCCAGTACTCGGGATGACTCGACTGCTGCAGGCGGATCAGCGCGACCGGCGCTTGATCATCTATATCGAAATCGGAAACCAGCCCGTTCTGTTTCAGGTCCTGCCACTTGTGTATCGGCTTGACCCCCACCTCGAGCTGGTCTATCGAATTGTTTTCGATGGCCACCAGCGGTCGCGCGACTCGCCCGCCGCGCTGCCAGCCGTGCCGGACAAAATAGTTGGCAACGCTGCCGGTAATATCCGCGATACTGTCGAACAGGTTGACCTGCCCGTCGCCATCAAAGTCGACCGCGTAGCTACGGTAACTGGAGGATATGAATTGCGGCATGCCCATGGCGCCGGCATAGGAACCGCGTAATGCGCGCACCTCGAACCCCTGCTCCCTGGCGAGCAACAGGAACTGCTCCAGTTCGGTCGTAAAAAACTTTGCCCGGCGCGGGTAATCGAAGGCCAGCGTCACCAGGCTGTCGAATACCGGGTCCTTGCCCCGGTAAATCCCGTAAAAGGTTTCGACACCGATAATCGCGACGATGATTTCGGGCGGCACCCCCGTTTTCGCGCTCACTTCAGCCAGCAACTGGTGATTTTTCTGCCAGAACTCGACGCCGCGATCGATGCGCCTGTCCTTGATAAAAATACGTCGGTACTGGTACCACTCGAGCTCCTTTTCAGCAGGTCTGTCCAGCTTCTCGAACAGGTGCGACTGCTTTTCGACCGCGCCGAACAGTTCCGCCAGTTCGTCTTCCTGGTAGCTGGATTCGGCGGCCATGCGTTGCACAAAGGCCGCCACATCGGCACGCCCCTGGTAGTCACCCGCAGTAATTTCGAGCGCCGACGCCGCCGGTGCAACCACAAACCCGAGGAGAATAAGAAATTTTTTCATCAAACCAGAAATCGCTTTGCCGATCGTATCGACATGATTAAACCAAACCCCATCATCAGGGTGACCATCGACGTTCCACCGTAACTAATCAGCGGCAGGGGTACGCCCACCACCGGCAACATACCCGTAACCATGCCGGTGTTTACAAATAAATAGACAAAGAAAGTCAGGCTTAGTGCACCTGCCAGCAAGCGCCCGAAATTTTCCGTCGAATGAGCCGCTATATACAATCCACGAAAGATAATGGCGAGGTAAATCAAAAGCAATACCAGGCTGCCAAAGAAACCGAATTCCTCGCCTAACACCGAAAAAATGAAATCGGTGGAACGTTCCGGAACAAAATCCAGCTGCGACTGGGTGCCGTTCAGCCACCCCTTGCCATAAACGCCACCCGAACCGATGGCGATTTTCGATTGAATGATGTGGTAACCCGAACCGAGCGGATCGCTTTCCGGATCCAGCAGGGTCAGGATTCGCTTGCGCTGGTAGTCGTGCAGCGCGAATTTCCATAATAGCGGCGCCATCAGGGAGAGTAGTACGCCGAGACTGATCATGACCCGCCAGCGCACACCCGCCAGGAAAAGCACAAAGAAGCCGGCGCTACCAACCAGGATTGCCGTACCCAGATCGGGCTGGCGCGCAATCAACAACACCGGTATAGCTACCAGTACCGCGGATACCAACAGTTCCTTCAAGCCCACCGGTAGCACCCGGTTGGCGAGATAGGCGGCGACGATCATCGGCACCGCCAGCTTGAGGATCTCGGAAGGCTGAAAACGGATAAAACCGAGATTCAGCCAACGCTGGGCGCCCTTGCCGACTTCACCGAAAAACATGACCGCGATCAGCATCGCGACCCCGGCGATATACAACCAGATCGAAAACTTTCGAATCATGCGCAGCGGAATATTCGCGATCGCAACCAACAGCAGCATCGCGAACACGATTCGCGTCATCTGCCGCACGACCACATCGAGGTCGGCGCCGCTGGCGCTGTACAGGACCAGGCTGCCGAAACTTGCCAGGATAAGCAGCAGCGACAGCAACACCGGGTCCAGCCGCAACGCCTCCATGATGCGCCGGCTATACGAGACCGACTCATAATCCAGTGACTGGTTCATGATTTATCCAGCAGGTAGGCATCCATGATACGGCGCGCAATCGGCGCCGCGACCGAACTGCCATGCCCGCCGTTTTCAACGATGACCGCGACAGCAATGCGCGGATTATCGGCGGGGGCATAACTGATAAACAAGGCGTGATCGCGCAACCTCTCGATGACTTCCTCCTCGTCGTATTCTTCATCCTGGGCGACCTCAAAGACCTGCGCGGTGCCGGTCTTGCCGGCCGCCTTGTACTGCAAGCCGCGGCCGATGCGATGCGCGGTGCCGCGCAGCCCGTGCACGACATTGATCATGGCCTTGTGTACATGCTCCCAGTTTTTCTCGTTCAGCAGTTCATATTGACCGCTGATGCGGCTGCCGATTTCGACGCGATTGTACTCGGGTATCATTTCTACCGACCTGACCAGGTGTGGCCGGTAGCGTACGCCCCTGAGCGCGAGCGCCGCGGTCGAATTGGCCAGCTGTAACGGCGTCACCAGAAACGCACCCTGGCCGATACCGGTGATCAGGGTTTCACCGGGGAACCAGGGCATACCATCGTGCCCGCGCTTCCACTCGCGCGAGGGTAACAGGCCGCTACGTTCACCCGTGCTATCCACACCGGTTTTGGCACCAAAGCCAAACTTATCCAGAAACGCCGACATGCGATCGATACCGAGCCGGTAGGCGAGATCGTAGAAATAAACATCGCAGGACTGGGTGACCGCGTTGTGCAAGTCCATACGCCCATGACCTTCTTTCTTCCAGTCCCGATAGCGGCGCGGTTCATTCGGCAACTTGTAGTAGCCGATACAAAATATTTTCTGCTCCTTCCTGGAAACCGCCGATTCGAGACCGAGGAGGCCGTAGAAGGGTTTGGTGGTAGATCCCGGCGGATACTGCCCCGAGAGCGCGCGATTAAACAACGGGCGGCGCGGTGAATCGCGCAGCGCATAATAGTTATCGTAGCTGATGCCGTTGACGAACAAATTGGGGTCGAACACCGGCATCGACACCAGCGCCAGAATCTCACCGTTGTTCGGGTCGATCGCGACCGCCGCACCCGTGTACTCGGCGAACGCCTCCTCGGCGACCTTCTGCAAGCTGGAGTCGATGGTCAAATGCAGGTTGTTACCCTGCAGTGGCGGCGTCTCGCTGAGCACGCGCAGGGTGCGACCCCTGGCATTGACTTCCACCTGCTGCAGACCGACCTCGCCGTGCAATTCATTCTCGTAGAATTTTTCCAGCCCGAGCTTGCCGATATGCGTGCTGCCAGCGTAATCCACCTCGCTCACCTTCCTCAGGTCTTTCTCATCGATGCGACCAACATAACCGAGTGCGTGTATGGCATGCGCGCCAAGGGGGTAGTTGCGCGTCAGCCGAGCATTGATTTCAACGCCTTCGAACTTGTGCAGGTTAACCGCCATCCTGGCGACTTCCTCGTCATTCAGATTGAGGCGCAAGGGAATGCTTTCAAACGGACGACGTCGGGCCAGGGACTGCTGGAAGCGTTTCAGGTCCTGGTCGTCGTAATCCACGTATTGTTTCAACTGCTGCAGGGTAGCCTCCAGGTCGGGAACCTGCTCGCGCACGATCTCGAGCCGGTAAGCAGGCAGGTTGTCAGCCATGACGACACCATGACGGTCGTAAATCAATCCACGCGCTGGCGGCAATGCCTTGATGCGAACCCGATTGCTGTCAGACAGGGTTGAAAAATGCTCATGCTCGACGATCTGCAACACATACAGTCGGCCCAGGACAACACTGAGCAAAACAACCGAAAACACGGCTGCCAGCACCAGGCGGCGGCGTATTAGTCGGTTCTCAAGGTAGTCGTCTTTTAACTGCTCTCGCTTCGACATGGAAACGGATTTATCCTTTGACACTGCGGATGGATGGTGGAATGTGCGGACAATAGCAGAAAATTGCCCAAAAAAGTGCCGAATTTAGGCAAAGAAGTTTTAATATAGGGTGAAAAACCGATATCATGCACGCGATTTTTTAAAGCCCCATAAAATCAGGGGCGAAAATTCCTGGGAACACTCTCACACTAACGGGGAAACACGATGGAGCTTAGTAACCTATTGCCGCCGATTTTCGGCGCATTTGGACTGTATGCGGCAGCCTATACCTACAAGCAGGTCAAGAAACACCCGGAAGGCGAAGGCAAGGTTGTTGAAATCGGCAACCAGATTCACCTCGGCGCCATGGTATTCATGAAGCGCGAATACAAGATGCTGGCCATTTTTTCCGCCGTCCTGCTGGTATTGTTGTGGCACTTTCTTGGTGCCGGAACCGCTTTTTGCTTCCTCATGGGTGCACTAGCCTCCGCTAGCGCCGGCTACATCGGCATGAACACCGCAACCCGCGCCAATGTCAGGACGACCACCGCCGCGCATAACGAGGGCGCCGCGGCCGCCTTGACGGTAGCCTTCTTAGGCGGCTCGATCATGGGGCTTGCGGTTGCTTCGCTGGGCCTGCTCGGGCTTGGGATTGTCTACTTCCTGTTTTCCGGTAATCCCGAAACACTACATGCGATCCATGGATTCGCCATGGGCGCCTCCGTGGTAGCGCTGTTCTCGCGTGTCGGCGGCGGCATCTTCACCAAGAGCGCCGACGTTGGCGCCGACCTGGTCGGCAAGATCGAAGCCGGGATTCCCGAAGACGATCCCCGTAACCCGGGTGTTATCGCCGACAACGTCGGCGACAATGTCGGCGACGTCGCCGGCATGGGTTCCGACATCTTCGAATCCTACTGCGGCTCGATGATCGCATCCATCGCCATCGCATCGACCATGGCGGTCGCCGCAACCGACGCGATGGGCGGTCGCGAGGCAATGATGTCACTGCCGCTGGCGCTGGCATCGCTGGGCCTGATGTGTTCCATCGGCGGCATACTGATCGTCAAGAAAAACTCCGCGAAGTCGCCCGAGAAAGCACTACGCATGGGCACCATGGGGGCATCGGTACTGTTCATCGCGCTGGCATTTTTGCTGATTTCATTCATGGGCCTCGCTAGCGGCATCTGGGTCGCGGTTCTCACCGGAGCCATCGGCGGCATTATCATCGGCCTGGCCACCGAGTATTACACTGCCGGCAAACCGGTAAAACACATCGCCAAGGCCGGGGAAACCGGTGCGGCCACGGTCATGATCAGCGGTCTCGCCATCGGCATGCAGTCGGTCGCGATTCCGATCCTGACTATCTGCGGCATCATCTGGTTCGCCAGTGAATTCGCCGGCCTCTACGGTGTCGGTATCGCCGCCGTCGGCATGCTCGCCACGGTCGGCATCACCATGGCCATCGATGCTTACGGCCCGGTCGCCGACAACGCCGGCGGTATCGCCGAAATGGCGGGTCTCGGCGAAGATACTCGCAAGATCACCGATTCGCTCGATGAACTCGGCAACACCACGGCCGCTATCGGCAAGGGCTTTGCGATCGGCGCCGCGGCACTGGCGGCGCTCGCCATCATCACCGCCTACATCGAAATTGTTTCCGGCAATATCGAAAACTTTGAACTGCTGTTGAATAACCCCAAGGTGTTAATCGGGCTCTTTATCGGCGGCGTCATCCCCTTCATCATCGCGGCGATCACGATGACCGCCGTCGGCGACGCCGCCTTTGAAATGATCAAGGAAATTCGTCGCCAGTTCCGTGAAATTGACGGGCTGCTGGAAGGTACGGCCGAACCCGATACCGCGCAATGCGTCGATATTGCAACGACCGCGGCATTGAAGAAGATGATCATACCGGGCGTGATTGCGGTCAGTGCTCCGCCACTGGTCGGCTTTGTGCTCGGTGCGGAAGCACTGGGTGGAATGCTCTCGGGCGCGTTGCTGGCCTGCGTACTGATGGCGCTGATGATGGCTAACGCCGGCGGCGCCTGGGATAACGCCAAGAAGTTCGTCGAAAAAGGCAACCTCGGCGGCAAGGGCACCGACACCCACGCGGCAACCGTGGTAGGCGACACCGTCGGCGACCCCTTCAAGGACACCTCAGGCCCGTCGATGAACATTCTCATCAACGTCATGGCGATCTGCAGTCTGGTTATCGCCCCGCTACTGACCTAGAAAACAGCCGCGTCGCGGCGCTGTGGTTGCATTAACGACCGCATCGCCCGCGACCCGGTTCAAGGTTTTCTCCTGAATCGAAACGGTTACACAAGATCATGAGCCTCAAAAACGCTTTTTACGCCCAGTCCGGCGGCGTCACGTCGGTCATCAACGCCAGCGCCTGCGGCGTCATCGAAACCTGCCGTAAAAACGCTGATCGTATCGGCACCGTCTACGCGGGTCGCAACGGCATCATCGGCGCATTAACCGAAGAGTTGATCGACACCTCGCGCGAATCGGACGCCGACATCGCCGCGCTGATGAAGACACCCTCGGGCGCTTTCGGTTCATGCCGATTCAAACTCAAGAGCCTCGAGGAAAACCGGCGCGAGTACGAGCGCCTGATCGAGGTTTTCAAGGCGCACGATATCGGTTATTTCTTCTACAACGGCGGTGGCGACTCGGCCGACACCTGCTACAAGGTATCGCAGTTATCCGAAACCATGGGGTATCCGGTGCAGGCGATACACATCCCCAAGACCGTGGACAACGATCTGCCCATCACCGATGTGTGCCCCGGTTTCGGCTCGGTCGCAAAGTATATTGCCGTATCCGCGCTGGAGGCCTCGTTTGACGTCAGCTCGATGGCGAAGACATCGACCAAGGTGTTTATTCTCGAGGTCATGGGCCGTCACGCCGGGTGGATTGCGGCGGCTGGCGGATTGATCGAGGATTACGGAATTCCGGTACTATTGCTGTTTCCCGAAGTCGACTTCGACCACGATCGCTTTATCAGCGCGCTAAAGGCCAAGGTCGATGAATTCGGTTATTGCACGGTTGTTGTTTCGGAAGGCGCGCGCAACGCGGACGGCAGTTTTCTCGCCGAACAGGGCACCCGCGACGCCTTCGGCCACGCGCAACTGGGTGGCGTCGCCCCGGTCGTCGCCAACATGGTGAAACAGGCCCTCGGATACAAGTTCCACTGGGCGGTGGCCGACTACCTGCAACGCTCGGCACGCCACATTGCCTCGGCAACCGACGTCGAACAGGCCTACGCGCTGGGTAAAAGCGGGGTTGAAATGGCGCTCGCCGGCAAGAATGCGATCATGCCGACCATCGACAGGCTGTCGAACAACCCCTACCGCTGGGAAATCGGCAGTGCCGACCTGGCAGACGTCGCCAACGTCGAGAAAACCATGCCGATCGATTTCATCAGCGCCGACGGTCTCGGCATTACCGACAAGTGTCGCGAATACCTCTACCCGCTGATCCAGGGCGAGGCCTACCCCGACTACGACGAACGCGGCATGCCGCGCTACGTGGTGCTGAAAAACGAGCTGGTGGATAAAAAACTGGGTGCTTTCGAACTCTAATAGCGTGGTGAGAAATCCGGGCTAGTCAGTTATAATCGCGACCCGTTTTTCAAATTGGCAACATCATGATTTTAGACCGGGTCAGCAGAGGCAAGAACGTCCCCAACGACATCAATGTCATCATTGAAATCCCGTCGCACAGCGATCCCATCAAGTACGAGGTCGACAAGGAAACCGGGGCAATGTTCGTGGATCGATTCATGGGAACCGCGATGCACTATCCCTGCAATTACGGATATATCCCGAAAACCCTGTCCGAAGATGGAGACCCGGCTGACGTACTGGTGGTAACGCCGATCCCGGTCATCAGCGGTGCGGTCATTCGTGTCAGGCCACTCGGCATGTTGTGTATGACCGACGAAGCCGGTGCGGATGCGAAAATCATCGGGGTGCCAATCGACAAGCTGTCGAACCTCTATTCGCACATGAACAGCGTGCGCGACCTGCCAAAATCGCTACTCGACTCGATCTCGCATTTCTTCGACCATTACAAGGATCTCGAGCCCGGCAAGTGGGTCAAGATCGATGGATGGGTCGATGTCGACGACGCCAAACGGGAAATTCTCGCATCCATCGAACGCTACGACGCCGACGCCAGCTAAACCTAGCACTCCTACAAGCCGAAATATCACGGTCAGCCCACTGCCCCCGTAATCCCCGCGCAAGCGGAGATCTTACAAATACGCCGGAATCCGAATCGCAGATGTCCATAAACATAGCTTCGCCCCGAGGCAAGCGATGATTCCCCTCGCGACGGACCGGTTGGCCTGCGGCTTCCCGAAAAAGGGTGGATTTTAAAGGGCACGGCTCTACGCGACGTCCTTGTCGCCTTTCGCCTAAGGCCGCGTCCCTGCGGCCTTACCCTTTAAAATCCACCCTTTTTCGGCAACCGGTCCTGACTGTCGCGAGGGGAATCATCGCTTGCCTCTCAAATGATAACGGTATTGAGATATCGAAGCCCCGATGTCAGAAGTTTGAACAGTTTAAAGGCGTGGACGTCGGGAATTCTTTTGCGGCGGTCCGACGTATCGGATTT
>Ga0255048_10002069_pt1 | contig 13145 bp, 17 predicted proteins | sample JV7_2_2_MG_FD_183619 | JGI IMG/M metagenome (GOLD analysis project Ga0255048, IMG submission 183619) | Seawater microbial communities from Jervis Inlet, British Columbia, Canada - JV7_2_2 | ecosystem: Environmental > Aquatic > Marine > Inlet | place: Canada: British Columbia | collected 2016-10-06
AGGGACTTACTCTAACTACATGTTGGTGCAAGCAGGTAATGAACCTAACTATGACCCACCAGTATTTAGAGACTTCGTAGAAATGACACTCTCCTTAGATATACCTTGGGATCCAAGATTTAAGGAATGGAGTGAAAAATGTCTATTGAAGAAATAGCTTCAAAGTCAGTTGCATCTCAACACCCAAAAGAATTGGAACAATTACTCCGGGCAGTCTCAGGAATTGATATAAATAACGTTCTTGAAATAGGAGTTCATCATGGACATTCCATGCAAGTATGGGATTGGGCGTTTAATCCTGAATTTCTCACAGGAGTTGACATTGTTGACCATGTTGAGATACCAGAGTACAAGGAAAAGTTGATTGTAGGCGATTCTACAGCCTTACCCATCTTAGACGCCGTCATGACGGCCACTAGAAGTACCCCAGAGATACCAAATATAGATTTTCTGTTCATAGACGGGAATCACCTCGAAGATTTCGTTAGATTCGATTGGAAGATGTATTCCAGGCTCGTTCGAGAAGGTGGAGTGATTGCATTCCATGATGTCTGGTTGAAAGATCATGAACTCGTTGGGGTGTACAAGGTTTGGGACACACTAAAACTTGCCCACAACTATCAGGAAATTCATTTTGAAGGGGGAACCGGAGTCGGTGTTATATTTAAATGAAAATCTTTTCCGATTTACATCACACCGATCTCTATGCGTCATTCCATTACCTCTTTGAAAAAAGATTAGGTCATGAACTTTACAGACCAATTGGAAATGAATGGTTCGACCAAGGATATTGGAAGATTGCAGAACCCTACGGAAATCACATACCTACAATTGATCAATATTTAAAAGTTAATTCTATCCCCAGCGATGGTACGCCTCAGCTAAACAAGACCGAGAAAGAACAAGAGGGCGTACATTACATCTGGGACGGGAACAGAGACTTCCATCAGAAAGCAATCACACTAGATAAGTTTCTTGAGATGGACTTCGATGTAATCATTGCATCTATTCCCGCACACGTTAAGGCCTACAAGAAATTGATCAAAGACAACAACCTTAAAGCCAAGCTTATCTACCACATAGGGAACATCGGGTGGCACGAGGAGATTCCATGGATGGAAGTTGATAACCTCATGGCTTCGGTCAAGGAGTTCCCTATTAAACAAGCAGGTAAGAATGTGATCTTTTATAGACAAGAGTTTGATCTGAAGATATTCTCCCCTGCGAAGGGAAAACCAAAGCAGAAGATAACTTCATTCGTCAACGTAATGCCACTAAAATCCATATGGGAAGACTTCAAACGATGGCTTCCAGGCATGAACTGGGTTTCTCATGGTATCGGGGCGGGCGATGGTATTGTCTCGGATATCAATGAACTTGCGGGAATTATGCGGGAATCGAAATTTGGTTACCACTTTAAGCCACATGGGGATGGTTATGGACATGTAATACATAATTGGTTCGCGGTAGGTAGACCCGTCCTAGTAGGGATGGTTGACTATAAAGACAAACTCGCGGGGGAACTAATGGAGGACCTAGTAACTTGTATAGACATTAGTGATAGAACACCCGAGCAGCTAGTGGCTGTATTAAAGATGATTGACTACGATGAGATGTGTGACAATGTGAGACAGAGGTTTAATGAGGTTGTAGATTTTGAAAGAGACGCAGAGCTAGTAAAGGAATTCTTAAAGAAACTTATATGAGTGTGGACGTGGAGGAAGTAAACAAAAGACTTAGACGCCACGTTGGCCCCACCTTTTACTGCAAGACCATGAGGTTTAAGGGCTATGATGTCGGTCAGGTATGGGAGAAGTTCCCGTTGGGTGACAGGAAGGTTATCGATATCTTAGATCCATTTGAGAAACCTTGTGACTTCAAGGACTACCACATGGAGAAGGTGTTTGAATACCGTACTAAGATGAGAGGTGGCACAATGGGGAAGAGGTTTGACTCCGGGGATGACTACAGCACTCATGAGAAGTGGATTAAAAACATTAAAGGAAGAAAGGCAAGTTCAACATGATAGATAAAGCAAGAGAACATTGGGATGACGCCGGAAAGCTCTCCCTAATACAATTAGAAATTTCGGATAGACAGTTAAGACTCGCGGAAATGATTGGCGCTGCGGAGACTTCTTCTGCTTCAGCCTTTTTAAGCGAGAAAGAGTCCGGATATAAAGTGACCGACTCGATGGCTCGGGCCAAGTCTAAAACCTATACGGGTGGGGTTAAAACAAGCTATCAATTTGAATTCTACGCTCTGTCTGATCTTTTAAAAGTAATTACCGTTCGTATTTCTGCACTTCTCCAAATGGAATTGCCGGCTCCAGAACTTCCTGAGTCTTCTTCTGCATCCACTTCGGAATAGCCCTCTTAAAAAGAATCAGTATAAATACCAAAGTTAAAAAATAGAACCTATAAATTGTATTGGATACTCTAGTTAACATATTCGATGCACATGAACTGGCTATCAAAAAGATAGTCACTGATTTTGTTTACTCTCCCTGTTAGAGCCACAACACAAAGTACCAGTGTTCCTAATATGATGGAGAAAATAAGGTGTTTTAATATCATGCTGCTATTATAGCATATCTATTGACGAGGTTTAAATAAGATCTACTTCTATGACTTCTATCCCTGGGGTTCTCTTATTGACTCTAGTCCTGCCAACAATAGATCCCGGATTAGCTATGCCAACAATCGTCATGGCCACACCGGCTTCATCTGATGCCTTTAATAAGCCCCCTATTGTGCAGGGACCCTTAACTTTCAAATAAGTCTTTCCACTTTTACAAACTTCGATGCCACTATCCTGGACGTGAGAGGTCCTGGAGGGGTAACTGGCAACAACTCCCATAATATTAGTCTGGCCTTCGCCCGAGGTGGGTATGGCCCCTTCTTCAGAAAATGCTAACAATGTACCCCATTCCAAGTTGGATACTCTTTCCGATTTCACATCAGCAGCTATTTGTCTGCTCCAATCCTTTTTGTTTAAAACCCTGTCCTGTTCCTCAGAAAATACCTCCTTAGTCATTTTTACATTAGAGTCCTTAAACCTAGCATTAATCTTATATTTAGCTCTCTTCTGTATTTGTTTCTTTACTTTTCTTTTCATTTCCTTTTGGTCGGTTATCCTGTAAGTAGGGGATACTGCTTCTATTTCTGTTGATTCAGAATACTCACTATAAAAATCTGCCAAAGCTCCCCCGTTACCATCATTATTACTTATCTCAAGGGAGTAAGTGTTGCTAGCACCACTACTTTTATCAACTGCAGTGTAAGAACCACTAGAAAACTTACCACCCACCCGCGCTACATCATCTACATCTAGGTCAATAGCGGGAGTACGGCCAGAGCCACCTAAAGCAATACCACCTGATACATATTGAACAACTGTGTCAATCCTGGAAGTTGTTAGTTCCACACCCGTAATTGTATTTGATGCTATGTCTGCGGCGACAATGGTGCCCGCAGCAATCTTTGCTGAGGTGATAGAATTTGCCCCCATCTCATTGGCTGTGATAGTCCCGGTGGCTATTTCTGAAGCGGTTATAGTTCCAGAAGCGATCTGTGTAGCTGTAATAGTATTCGACTTAATATCCGAAGCTTCAATAGTTCCAGCAACGATCTTTGCGGAAGTAATAGAGTTTGAGGCCATCTCATCGGCTTCAACTGTACCTGTAGCAATATGAGTACCTGTAATGGTGTTGGCACCTATTCTGTCAGCACTTAAAGTTCCGGTACTTATATTACTGGCATTGATGTTAGTAACACTTATCCCACTTGAATCTATTGCACCATACTTTTCGACGCCACCAAACCCCTGAGCTATGGAGTTAGCTGGGTTCTGGCTATATGGTTTTGATGGTGCAGATATTTCACCTGGGAATTTTATATCACTCATGATCTATTCTTTTTCAAAATTGGTACTGCGTTCTCCACACCAGTATCGTCTATTCTAACTTCCATTCCAACCACTCTTCTAAATTCATCGATACTAACCCTGCCCTTTTTAATTCTAATCTTTACATTGTCTCCCATTACATAGCCACCAAATGGTGTAAGACCGGGGGCAAACTGTAGAATCATGTCCGGTTTGGCATCTTTGCTATCCCCTATTAAGTTATCTACGGTCTGGTCTAAATCCCCTTGTGCTGTGATGTACTGGTAAAAAGGATAAGCCTCGCGCCTATTCCATGCTGTTCTACTTGTAGCGTCAGACTCTGATGAAGAAAGAACTGCAGGTCCTGTAGCAATAGCGTACCCTGTGGCATCGGTAACAATTCCTCTAAAGTCCCGTGGGATAGTGAAGTCTAAGATTTCACTATCTAATTCAAAGATTACATCTGACTTGTCTGCCCCCACATCTCTTGTAAACGTAAAGGTTGGGGTAGTTTCATGTAAGGAAATATCAAACACTGTATTCTGGCTCCACCCGGAGGTCATTTCTCCACGCGCAACGGCAACCATTTCTTGTAAGAAAGTTAGAAAGTTATCTGCAAACAGCGTTCGGGTGAGCGTTAAGTTTGTGGTTGTACTAGTCTGGTAAGGAGTTTCGATAGTTCCCTGGGTGAACTCTGAAAAGAAATCCCCAGTTCGAGTCTCGATGTTATCATACTCGTTGGTAATTATTGTACCTATGTTAGCGGCTGAATGAGCTTGGTTAAACCTTGTGGAGTACCACCCAAGGGCGGATTTATAATCCTCACCATACACCCAAGTACCGTCGGGAGTGTCCTGGATAATCGATGTGATTCCTTGCCACACCAGGCTTCCTTCACGGTATATTCTAATCTTGGATAATGCGGTGTCATCAACGGAGGTAGTAGTTAACTTTAAGTCACTCCACGGAATTAAGAACCTACATCTACCAACATCATTCTCATAACGGGTGTAGGCCCTTTGTGTAGCTTTCGTAAATTCAAAGACATCTCCTGACCCGTTCTCTATAACGAAACTGTAATTGGCCATTAGGCAGTCTTGTTTCTAGGCATATCACTATCAGCCATTTTAGGTGTACTCACACCTTTGGTAACAGCTTTTGACCCAGTTTTGCTTAAAGGATCTTTCCCCATAGCTACATCTGGTGCTGTGGCTTTCCAGTTGATTTTGCCAAATTTATCTTTTCCTCTGGTCGCTTGACCGGAGCTTGTAATCCCATCATCTAGTCTAGACATATCTTTTCACCTACCTCTCATTATAGTGGCCACGAAGAGTTCCACGAAGTTACTACTGATGCGTTCGTTCCATTTGAAATTGCGATTGTGTTGTCCCCAGGGTTTATTAAGAACCATTCGGTGCTACCTCCAACCATGCTTCTAGTCTCTGTTCCATTAAGTTTAGCGGATCTATTAGCAATATCCAGCACTAAAACGTCAGTGTTTGCCATAGCCGTAGTTATATAAATAGACTCACCAGTTGTTGAATTGGCTATTTGTAAGGATGTGGATGTTGCTCCCGACGCCGTAATTGTAATTGTGGGTACTGCTGTGTATGTACCAGCATTTGTGGCAGTGTCACTGTCTGTAATTGTAGTTGCCACCTGTAATATCTTTCTAGGATCCTTTGCTTTAAATATAGCCTGGGCAGATCTAGTTGTACCTGCCAAGGAGTCTGTTTCTACCCGTGGAGTTTCCACTGGTTTAATGTACATTCTGAAATCTCGTGAGGTGCTATCAACCGTCTCAGTCCAATCTAACGGCATGTAACCATCCCAGACTGTTGATTCCCCATAAGTAGCGTCAAGTTCTGTTAGATCCGGATTTAGGGCCTCCTTGAAGGTCTGTATGAGGCCATTCATAGTGTTAATATCTTGTGCCCACAATGTTACTGGTACTGCCCATTCACCTTTGCCAAGTTTGGTACCAAAGTCTACGATTCCAGCCTCATCAGGTCTGAGAGCCTCTGTGTTTATAACATTAGTGTCAGTGAAAGAACCGCGCTTCAATAAGACATACTTTGTCGTATCTGTGGTAACGTCGTTAAACTTGATTCTACTATTGAAATCGTATACGGTTCTGGAAAATTCGGCCATTTTATATTAAGGAAGGGTACAGCAGACTAGCTTTTCTTCCAATCCCCTTCTCAAACTTGTTTTGAAACTCTCTGGCTTGAACACGCATGTTCTCGAAGGAAACTCGTGTACCCTCTTGTAATTGTCCCCACTTCTTGAAGCGAGGGAAATCTTCGGAAAGATTCAAATAAGCATTCATTTTCATGTGATTCATAACGAGAGAATCGTATCTCTCTGGTATTTCCCCTACCTCAAGGAATTTCTTGCTGGCTATTAGCCTGATGGTTGCGCCACTCTCGGAGGAAGGAATGTTCTTCAAGTGTAATAAAGAGTTCTCAAGTGTCCACTGGTCTGCGTGTAGTATCTTAAAAGTGCTTGTCGAGTTATCTACATCACCAATACCAACCTCGGAGATGTTAAAGATTCCGAAAGGTACTGTATAGGTGTAGCTTGGCGCGGAGTCATTATCTAAGGTTAGGGAGGTATCTATTACCTGATGATAAAGATCTGGGTAAAGATCATCAATCGCCCACTTCTTAAATCGTAGAATATCAGCTTGGGTCCAAACAGCGTTTGCAGTATCATCCATCTCGTTTTCAAACATACTATCCCATCTATCTTTCCCACCTAATACATAAGTGGTCTTTGAGGTTTCATCACTGTTTGAAGTCTGAAAGTAAGTTGCAGCATAGTATTTGGAGGTACTTCCCGATGTATAAGTTAAAGATGTAGTACCAGTATCTATCTGAGATCTGGCTGAGGTGTCAATAGCGGTGTTAGAACCAATCTGCGCAGCATTAGTACCGGCAGTGTCATCGGCTTCATAGAATTTAACATGACTAAAGGTTGTCGTACCGTCATCTGGGTTTGGAACAGATATTTTAATGATCGCCATAGTGAATTTATACTAGCATTATTTCCAAACGATTTCTTCCTTCGTAATTGATCTTAAGAAGAAGTTTACGACTGATAGTAAGGTTAATTGTAGTTCTGCACTAAAAATAGCTTCTCCTCTAATCGCCTGAAGAACTGCTGCTATTAATGCGAATGCGTTTACCCATACTGTTTTGGATGTATACCACATTTTCTGGTTATTTTTTGCCATTTCTACCTTCACCGCCTTTCTTTCTTTTAAATCTGTATAAGCTATTTCTAAAGTGGATAATTGATATTTAGTATCCTTTAGTTCCTGTATAAGTTCTTTTTCTTCTAACTTCCAAGTCTTTTCATCTATCACCATCTTCTTCACGGAAGCAGCATCTGCAATCAAAAGGTTATTAGCAGACTTTAAGGCATCCTGTAATCCCTTGTTTTCCCCCTTGAGTCTCTTCTCTACCTCCACAGTTTCTGCCTGCGCTCTCTTCATGTCAATCTCTCGGGACTCGGCTTGTCGCTTATATTTGACTACTTCTTCTTCAAGTTCTTCTATTCTCTCTTGATCTGTCTTGGCGTCAAGGGAATCGAACCATTCAATAAGATCCCTGTCAAAAGGATTGATGTAGCCTGCATAACCGTTGGCGCGATCTCGTGGCTTGGGAAACACTCCAAAGTGGAGGTGGGGACCTGTTGAGTTACCGGTGTTTCCGGATACTCCTAGCATTTGTCCGGGAGTTACTTCTGTCCCTATAGCCAACCCCGATAAGGTTTTCATGTGGGCGTAAAGCACGCCGCAATATTCATTTTCTATCTTGATGTATTTACCGTACCCATTCTTGTCATAAGCGACTTCCGTCACCTGACCGTGAATACAGCTATAAAGCTCGGTACCAGAGATAAGGGCATAATCAACGCCATTGTGCCCCTTCATATTAAACTGTGCATAAGATTGGGGGTTTTCGCCGAAGTATTGAGAAATTGGGAAGGTCCCTGCAAAGAAACCTCTTTGTAATTTAATTCTCATAATTGGTTGGGGATATTATACACTAAAGATATTCTTGACGAGCTGATCTACGATGACCGTTGCAAGACCCACAATAATAGCCATCTTAGTTGCAATCTTTGTGAAATCTATCCTGAGTTCTACGATTTCATCTTTTACGTCATCTATAGCGGACTGTATGTGAGGTAGATGATTCTCCATTATTCGGTCTACCTTCTTGTTAAGATATCCGTATTCTGTTTCTAGTACGCTTAAGCGCTCTGCTGTAGTTGATCGCTTGGTCATGTTATGCACTTGCCGTCCAAGACACCCAAGCGGTTCCTGTAGGTGACCCCGCCTTTGTCCAATCAATTGTAAATCCATCTGAGTCCATAGATTGAATGGTCCCACGTTGGTAGGCGCCACTATTTAAAGACCCCACCTCTAAATAAATAGCATAAGATCCCCTTGGAGTTATAAGCTCATCTACATCTATTTGGGTACAATAATCATTCGTGGCATCAGAAAAACCATTTATTGAACTTTCAAAAGAAGTAGCTACCAAACCATGTAAAGTGACATAGGTAGGTTGAAAACCTAAACCTGTTATAGCTTGGGTTGCTGTGGCTGTAGTCATATTGCGTGTAAAAGCACCGTTAGCAGATTGATTCCAGGTTACCCACTTCATACCGGTAGCTTCCCCGGAGGCGGCTACTAAGAAAGTGTCATTAGCTCCTACTGTAAGTTTCGCGGCGGTGTTTGCACCGGTTCCCCCAGCGAGGTCACCTTTAGCATCCCAGATAGCGTCTGTCGCTACAGCTCCACCACCTGCTGCTGCTGCCCACTTAAGACCAGAAGCCTGGGCGGAATCTGCTGTTAAAACGAAATCGTTGGTACCCACAGCTAAAGCAACAGGGTCGGTTGTGCCGTCACCAACGAGAATTGATCCCTTAGCCGTAACATCGAGGGGGGTTATGGCACCAGTGCCGGACCCTAATAAAACAAATCCATCAGTTAAAGAAGTTGCCCCAGTTCCACCCTGATCAACAGCGACAGTGGTACCTTCCCATGTTCCGGAAGAAATAGTTCCAACCGTAGTGAGTGCAGAAACCGTGGAAGTATCGTCTAATATAGCATTCCCACCAATGGTGGTTATAACGTTTAAGTCTGCTGTTACAGTGTTTGCTGAGGTGATTGTAAGAATATCCACATAAGCGGCTCCATCTACATCCCTAGCTCTTAATTTTAAAGTGTCAGCCGCAGTAAGTCCTGAGTTTAAAGTGGCTGCATGTATGTCTTTCCACCTAATATCCCCGGTCCCAAGGTCATCGGTAATGTCTGTATCTGAAATAAGAGCAGTATTAATTGCTACTGCCGCAAGGTTATCCAAAGCTGCAGAGGCCCCACCACCTGCACCAGCATTTACTTTCCAGATGGCGTTTCCGGATGCAGTGTCTTTCGTAAGAATATGTTCATTTGTAGCGGCGGATACCGCTGTTAAAGTGTCAATAGCAGCCTGAGCTGTTGAAGCTCCAGTCCCACCATCTGCAACTGCTATATCTGTTCCCGTCCATACTCCAGTAGCAATGGTTCCTACAGCTGTAATGTTTGCCTGAGTAAAATGCTCATTGGCTGCATAATCTGAGAAGCCGTCGTGAAATGCTCCTCCTGCCATAGCTGCACCTGAGGCCGCTACATTTGTGGCATCGGTGACATCAGCTGCAGTCTCTATACCAGTTACCTTTGTTTGTAAAGCTGAACCAGCTAATCCCGCTGGGGTGATTGTTCTCCCCGTATCAGTACCGGTGTCTATCTCTGCAATAGTTGCTAGTTCTGATACTCCTGCTACCGTAGCACTTGCTGCTACTTCGTCACCTGTATTTGTACCAGAAGTATTTCCTATTACTGTGGCTTCTGCGTCGGTAACGTAATTCTTGTCTGCAGCCTCAGTGAAGTTTGTGTTTGTAAAAGTTGGAGTTGCACCAGAAACTACGCTTTGATCTATAAAAGAATGATCTGAGCCGTCGGAAGTTCTATGAGTAGTATTTAAGGCTGTAGCTGCGGCAGATGCTGCTTTGTCAGATCCGGTGACTCCGGATAACTTGTAATCATGGGTAGAGGTAACAGCCGATCCGTCTATACCAACCTTTGCTTCTAGGGCGTTTTGGTGAGCTGCCGCTACTGTAGTTGTACCATCAACGGCGTTGGTTAAATCTGTAGGAAAAGCCATTAAACCTCTCTTGTGCTGAGGATAGGCATTTGCTGCCCAACACTTGCCGTGTAATTACCATAGGTAACCTCACCGTAAGTGACCTCACCATAAACTGTTGTCTTAGTGTAAGCCAAGAAGTCGATTGCTGAGATTACTGCAGGTTTGATTTCTGCCGCTGCGAGGCCCGAAGGCTTTATCTCAACTGTTGTCGTGCTTCTTGGACGTGCCATAAGAAATCAGCTAACTTACTAATACTTTTATCATAGCTATATTTAGAAACATATTCAACCGCATCGGATCCTTTAAGAATTGCCTCTTCCTTATTTTCATATACATAACGTAGGGTATCCCCAAGATCTTTTGCTGTACACCTAACAAAATTCCCCTCATCCTCCCAGTTGTGATAAGTGGCCGGAATTGGAATATCACATTTAACTCCGTACATGTAATCTTCGTTGTAATACTCCATATGAGAATGTCCCTTAGTGAGAATGGTTGGAAGCCCTGTAGCCATCGCCTCCAGCGGGGTTATTGAAAATCCTTCACCACGGGAAGGGAATACAAAGCAGTCTGCATTATGTAAAAGAGGGGGGATAGACTCGTGTGGGAGTTCTCCACAAATCACCCGGACGTTATACGGGAGAACTAGATGTTCAGACTCCAACCTCTCATAAACCTCCGTGAAAGGTTTCACAGTCTTTAGTATTAATTGGCACTCAAACTCATTCTCTGCTAACCCAGAATGCATCCAGGCATAAAGAAGATCTCTCCAACCTTTACGATCTTGGAATGCTTCATAGTGTAGGAAAGTGTAAATCTTGTTGTTTCTAGGAACCGGATAAAAGAGTTCCGGATCAAAACCTAACGGGATTGGCGTCGAATCAAACCCTGCTTTTTCAAAAACTGATTGCACCCATTTATTGGGAACTAATATGTGATCTGCCATCTCTAGGTATTCGTACCATGATGGGGGAACCATATCTCCCTCGATCATTGTGTAAAGAACTTTCACGTCACCTTTAGCGTGAATTATTCCGGGGGGAGTGTTGAGCGTTAGAGATATTTCTTGGGGTTTATCAGAAAGTTCTACCTTAAACTTAGGTAGAAACTTTTTAAAGTAGTCTCTGGTCATTCCGTAACCGTTTGCACGATTACCTGTAGTAGAAAAGTTAATCTTCATAGCTAGTTGACCAGAGGAGGGCGCGCTTGGCGCACCCCCTCGATCTTTAAGATACTGTGTTAGGTCTTGTAGACAACACCAAATGTATCTCTGTATTCAAGAACTCCGTAGAGTACATCGCCAACGACTTTCCATGCTAATGCATCGACGTCATATTGACTCTGAATTCTAATGTCCTTCTGCATAGCAAGCGTGAAAGCTTCCTTATGGAACACTAGGTTATGATCACCGGTTGGTGAACCAGTTTGGGTAACATTTGTGCTGAAGAAAATCTTCACACCATATAGTTCACCGAACTGACCCTTGATTATAGGGTTTTGCTGTCCGCCAATACCTGTTGCATCATATCTTACGAATTGATCAACTGCTAAGAAGCCTGCCTTCTGATTAGCGTGGAATACTGCTGAGCGATCTGTTTCAGGCGCATCTGCATTATCTAGGTACTGAATAGCGGTCAAGAAGGTAGCCTCAGCAACGTCTGTACCTGCGGTACCTACGGACTGGCTAAGAGCTACATACAGAGCCAAAAGGTCTGTATCTACTTGCTTAGCTAAAGCGTATCCAACTTTGTTACTATACTCGGTCATCAAGTCAATTGAAGACTGAGCTTTTACGATATCCTCTTCTTGGAAAGCAGCATACTTGTGCTTGTCAATTAAGATATCGGTTTTAGCTTCCGTGACGGCCTCGTAAGTTACATCTGTACTTGCGGCTTTGTCGCCAACAGAAAGGTTAGAGATATCCACAACGTGGACAGTGTCGCCTTTTGTACTGATGTCACCCTCGAAGTCACGAACAACTAGGGGAGCCATTGTCAAGTTAGACTCGACGGCTCTTTTGACCTCTGCTGACCAAATCTCTGGGATAAAGTTAGCAGCGGTGGTTGTTGTAATGTTTGCCATTATTATTAAACTCCTAAATTAAATATTAATTCAGAAGGTCTTTTAGATTCCTACTGGTAAAGATCCACCTGCATCCGCTATCTGTTTCATGATAGCCTCTCGGTGCTTAGCCCACTGGGCCTGATCTTTATAAATAGCTTGTATCTCCGCGTTTGTATAAGTGTGCGTTTTCACGACACTAGGCTCGGATACACTACGTTCAGAATCAACCTTTTGAATAGGTTCTTCTTCTGTGGTAGGTTGCGCTACTTGATTGCTTCCGATCTCATGCTGATCCAGATAGTCTGACAAATTACGTTTAAGAGAGCTTATCGCCTCATCAATAGTGGCGTTCTCTCCTATATCTTCTAGAACTGGTTTTATTCTCCATGGTGCAGAAAGAAGTAATTCCTCTGCTAATGGTGAAAGATTTCTACCCTTGAGTGCTTTCTCAACCAGGACGGTCATTTCTAACCTACCTCGTTTTTCGGCTTCATCCCGAGCGATAGACGTTAATCTATCCACCTCAGACATTTCGGATTGAGCTTTAGCTTTTTGAGCTTCCCTAAATTTCTCTAGTTCCTCCTTCAAAGCCTTTTCTCTTTCTCGAGACTTCTGTTGATCTTTCTTAAACCCAGCGATGATCTTGTCGCTATTTGCTACTTCTGTAACTTCATTCGATTCGGATGATTCCCCAGAACTTTCCTGCACGGCGCTGCCGTCGGTTAAGTTATCTGCGGAGCTTGACGTTTCGTTGTTTTCGGTCACAATTGTTCACCTCCTAATTTGTTAAAGAACTGTCTATATTATTAACACAGAGACGTCGTTATTTCTACCGACCTATGTCAACGGTTGGTCTGGAGGGGAGAGAGGTGGTTGGTCTGTCACTGCCAGCATCAGGTCTTTGACCTGGTATGTCCTTCTCTTCTGTAATTGAAAATGGGGAGAATTGATTTAAGATATTAAACTGTCTTCTGGCGTCCTCACCTTGTGGATCCT
>Ga0255048_10002070_pt1 | contig 13142 bp, 23 predicted proteins | sample JV7_2_2_MG_FD_183619 | JGI IMG/M metagenome (GOLD analysis project Ga0255048, IMG submission 183619) | Seawater microbial communities from Jervis Inlet, British Columbia, Canada - JV7_2_2 | ecosystem: Environmental > Aquatic > Marine > Inlet | place: Canada: British Columbia | collected 2016-10-06
GCCGACTACGTGACGGAGGCTCCAGTTGGCGGTGACGGACACGCCGGGCGTCCCGCGGCCGAGCTTGGCGACGGTGACGCTCTTCTTGTCGCGCGGCAGCCAGACGGTCACGCGCTTGACCCACGCGCCCGTCCGGGTCTTCTCGTCGATGTTGCGCGGGGCGGCGTAGGCGGCCGCGTAAAGGTCGCGCAGGTTCGCGACGTCCGAGCGCTTGAGCCGCTTGGGAGCGAAGTCCTCGGAGCGCTCCAGGGCGCTCACTGCGTCGGGAATGATCACGGGGTGCCCCTTCCTGAGAGACGCAGCGTCGCATTGATCTGACGCCGCTTCTTCTGACTGCGCACCGCTTCGGCGATGAGCTTCTCGTGGATGCCCGCGCGCAAGGCACGCACCATCCACGACGGGGCGTAGCAGAGTGATTCGGTGGCGCCTTTGCCAGCGGAGTCTGTGATGACGTGAAACTGGGCGTTCCCGACACCGGCGCCGACGAGGTTGATCATCTGGCTCATGCCGATGCGGCTCATGCCGCGGAGCCGCTGCTTGAGGCTGCGGCTCTTGCGCCGCGTGCGCCTCTCCTTGGGGACGTTCGGGAACTCGGCGTCGAGCGCCGCGCGTGCCTTGCGGAGCGCCTTGAGCATCAGCTGGCGGGCGTTGCGACGCGCGACGCGCCCCTGCTCGGGCTTGAGCCGCTTGAGCGCTGCGTCGGCCTCCCAGAGCGCGTCTTCGAGCTTGCTCACGCGAGCTTCCGCGCCTTGCGCTTCTTGCCGTGACCCTCGTTGACGTAGACGGCCGAAACCTTCACGGCTGTCTCGACGTCCGTGTCCAACCTGCGCCAGACGGCGGTCCCCCACTCGCGCTCGGCCTTCGCCTCGACGATCGTGTCCTTGGCACTGAGGACGGCCGCGTGGATGTGGGTTTCTGAAACTGGCGCCTCGACGATCTCGACGGGATACCCGTCCTTGATGGCGGTGGACGTGACGAGGTAGCGCCCTTTGCGGGGCCGGGACGGCAGCTTGTCGACGCGCTCCCAGACTTCGATGTCGTGGGGGGCCAGGTTGCCCTCGCTCAGCGCGCACTCGATGTCGTCGCGCAGTGCCACGTCGTCGCTGGCGAGCGACCAGAAGGCGATCCAGTCGTCCTCGGTGGTGACCATCAGAGGCGCGTCGAACTTCTTGGGCTTGCTCACGACACACCGTCCCACGTACCGCTGGACACCCCGCCGCCCTCCTCCTCGGCCTTGCGCGCGGCCATGTACTTGAAGAGCGCCACCGAGCGGTCGCCCTCGATCTCCCCGAGCGGCTCGGCGAGCTTGGCAATGAACAGCCGGGGCCAGCCGTCGCGGTGGGTCAGCCCCTCGGGCCACCAGATGACCCCATCGCCGTCCTCGCACTCGTAGTGCGGGTAGTCCCGCTTCACGGTGCGGATGTAGGCACGCAGCCCGAGCTTGACGTAGAGCGCCTCGGCCTCGGCCGCGTCGAGGAGGGTGTCCCCGTGCTCCTCGTGCTCGCGCACCGCCAGCCACGCCTTTGCCAGACCGTCGATCAGCTTGCGACAGATGCCGCTGTCGAGGTCGCCGTCGCCGCTGCTCTCGGAGACGAGCGCCTGGGTCGCCATGTCGAGAAGCGTTCCGGCCTCGGGCACTTCGCCCTGGTAGAAAAACGATGCGAGCATTCTGTGTCCTCCGGGGGCGTGTGAGCCCCATCGTCGGGTGGGAAAGAACGACCGGTCAAGTGAGTGCGTAGCGGGTTGCTTAGTAGGTAGGTAACCGCCAAGCTCCGGCCCGGTCATTTGTGAAAGTAAGTCGAAGGTAGGGCCCGGTCAAGGGATTGTTGCAGGGAATGCAGGCCCTATTGACCCAGGTCCCGCGAAGGGCTGCTGCTTGCGCAGCGTGAACAACCGGCCTTTCTAGTAGCACCGGGGGTTACTCGGTATGGTAATCCTGAAACCACGGCCCGAGCCCTACCTTCTGAGGTCTGTGCGTGTTGCGCTCTACTCCCGCGCGAAGTCGGCCATCACGCGAGGTGCGGACGTGTTGAAGCCTACGACGTCGAGCATCCCGGCGTCGCTGGGGTCAGCGATGGTGAAGTCGGTCGCGGTCATGCCGACCACGATGAGCTTGGCGTTGCGCCCGGTCGCCTGGCGGTAGCGCACCAGGGCCTGGTGGGGGTGGATGTTGCCGGCCCACGTCTCGTTGTCCGTGTAGACGACGAAGGTGTCGATGGGCAGCTTGTGCTCCAGGGCGTAGGTCATCGGCAGCGAGCAGTCGGTGCCGCCGAAGGGGAGGTCGGAGACCTTCGCCAGTACGTCGTCGAGGCGCATCTTGGGGGTGATGTCGAGGGCCGTGATGCCGTCGCCGCCGCGCCCGAAGCCGTAGCCGGGGTAGCGGTTGGGGACGGTGCCCGAGGCGAACGCCGCCACCATGTAGTTCGGCTCGGTGCGCGCGGTGACCATCGCCATCGCCGCCGACGCGACGCGGGGCGTGAGGGGCATACCCGCGACGTTGTGGAAGTCCATCGAGCCCGAGACGTCGAGCGCGAGCATGGTGTTCTTGCCGGACGGCACCACGTTGTCGAAGGACAGGTAGAATGCCTCGTCGAGCGCGTCGCAGACCTGGGCCACGGGCGTCCAGGTGAGCGAGCCCCGCATCCCCTTGCCGCTCTCGTAGGTCTTGAGGGCGGTCAGGAGCGCGAGCGGGTGGACACGCGCCTTCTTGAGGCGCTCCGCGTCTCCGAGCGCGCGGACGACGAGGTCCGTCGCGGAGCCGAGCGGCTTGATGAGCCCCAGCGACGTCATGCGCGCCAGGTTGCGGATCATGGCCGTCATCGGCATCGACCCGAGGAGTGCCTCCCACACGACCGCGTGAGCGAGCATCTCGCTCGGGAGCATCTCGTGGGTGAGCCCGTACTCGCGAACGAGCTTGGCCGTCTCGAACTTGTCGGTGCAGGCCTGGGCCTTTGCGAAGCCCTCGACGATGCGCGGCAGGACGGTCCCGTTGATGGAGGGGTAGGTCGCGGCCTTCTTCGGCGCGGTGCGCTTCACCGCGCGCTCCTCGAACGAGGCGCCGACGGCCCAGCGGAGCAGGGCGTTGACGGCCTTGTCGTCGCTCTTGACGTGCGCCAGGCGCAGCAGGTCGCGGTGGCTCCAGCCGCCGCGCTGACGGTACTTCGCCAGCTGGTAGGCGAGCTTCTCCGCGTCCTTGCCGGTGTACCAGGCGCCGATGCCGCGGCGCAGCGAGCGGCCCCAGCCACGGAACGCCTCCACGCTCTGCGCGAACTGGAACAGGTGGGTGCCGGTGCGGCAGACGAGCGGGAGCGCCAGCATGACCGCCGCGCGGACCGTCTTGTCGGGGTGAGCGGACGCCATGGCGAGCGCGAAGATCGCCGGGTCGTTCTTGGGCGCGCGGCCCGACTGCGACGTCTCCACGATGACACTGAGCGTGCGAACCGGGTCGGCGTCGAGGCACGCCGCGATGGTCTTGGCGCGCTCCTTGGTGAGCTTGCGCTCGCGGGTGTAGAAGGTGCCCCCTTCGGAGCCGAGGATGAGCCAGCGGTCGAGCGCGCCCCACATGTCGAGGGCGAACGTGAACCCGCCCGCGCTGTTCTCGACCTGGGCCGGATCGGCCTGCTCGGACTGCGGGGTCTGGCGCGTGGAAACGTGGTCGGCGTAGCGGGTCATCGTCTGGTCTCCTGGGAGCGTGAGGGCTCCGTCAGATTTTGCCGGTCAAGGGAATGCTCAGCAGAGGTTACTTAGCAGGTAACTGCTTAGCTCCGGCCCGGCGAGCGACAACCTAATGTTGTCAGACAGAGAGTCAAGGGGTCGAGGTGATTTTGTTGACGGCGTTGCGCAGCGCGCGGTGTGCGTCGCGTGAGGTGTCGCTGTCGGAACGGAGGAAACGCTCCGCGCAGGATGACGTACCTCATGTCTCCAGCTCCAGCTTCTCCAGCGCAAGCAACTTCTCGGTGACGGTCGCCTTGAGCGACTCGACGGTGTGAGGGCCGCGGTAGGTCGTGCAGCAGGGTCCGCGCTCCGGGACGATCCCCTCGTCGGAGAAGAGGAGCGCGTCTCCCAGCGTGGTCTTCAGGCCTTTGAGCCGCTGGAGCGCTTCGCGAAACGGCAGCTTGTCGAGGTTGTCGAGGTGCTCCTCGATGAGGCGAATCTGGGCGCGCACGGCGCCCTCGCCGCCGTGGGAGTAGAGGCTGGCGCAGAGCGCCTCGCTCCGACGCAGGTCTTCCTCCGCCTGGATGAGATCGCGCTCCGCCTGCTTGATGGCACGCTTGGCGGACCTGGCGATCTCGCTCCACGCCTCGTTGAGCGTCTGGTTGTGCCGCTTCACGACCGTCCAGCCGTCTTCCCAATGACGCTTCTCGGTCGCCCCACGCTCGGGCTGCCGCCGCAGCAGCCGCCAGCGGCACTCCGGGACGGCTCCGGGGCCGTTGGCCTTGGCGCGCCACTCGCCGTCGGGGCTCTCGTAGAGACCGGCCTCGATCTTCTTCCACTGCGGCTTCGCAGCGTTCTTGTTGCCGAGCCGCTTCGCAGCGCCGATCTGGCTCATGTTGTTCATGCTCCCTCCGCGCGAACGATCATGATGGCCGACTCGGTGACGGCGTGGACGATGAACTTGTCGGTGTCGAGCACGCAGTTGACGGCTCCGCGGAGCGTCTCGGGATCATGGTGCTCGGCGTCGAACTCGATGGCGGGGAGCGGGTCGTCGCTCTCTTCGAGGTCGCCGATCGCGACCACGGTGACGTGCCAGAGCCGGGGGGTCATTCCGGGGCCTCGATCCCGGCGCGGCGGAGGACGGCCTCGATGACGGGCAGCACCCGCTCAGCCTCGTCGTCCATGTGCTCCCACACGTCTTTGGACCAGGACGCGGGAAACCCGTGCATCGAGGTGAGACGCAGCAGGACCAGCGTCGCGTAAAGCAGCCGCGCGTCGGACTCGGCGTTCCCGAACGGTGGGAGCAGATTGAAGAGCCGAAGGAGGGCGGCCCCTTTCTGGACGCCTTGGCAGGCCAGCATCGGTGCCAGGTTTTCGAGGACGTCGCCGATCTCGTCCAGCTGGTCGTGGAGGAGGAAGCGAGAGCCTCCGCGCATGGCTTCGACGCGAGTCTTCGCGGCCTCTTCGCGTGTCAGCGCGATCACCATCTCCCACGCGGAGGGGTGGAGCTGCTTGGGGGGTTCACGCATCGCTCATCTCCTTCTTGAACTTCGCCGCGCGCCGGATGATCTCGGCTTCGTAGCCATAGATTTTTTCGAGCTTGTCGAGTCCCTCGGAGAGGCCCGCGAGCCTGGAGTACGCGCAGATCTCGTTGATAAGACTGTCGCCCTCGACGTAGAGGTCGCTGTGGTCCGTGTTGGGCGGCGAGGCAGCGAGCCGACTGAACAGGTCGTGGAGACGAATCCCGACGCGGTGGGCGTCCCTGTCGTGCGCGTTGGTCCGCTTGCTCATTGGCTCTCCCTGTTGCGCTTGAGCGCGTCGGTCCACTCCTTGAGCGAGTAGCCGAGTTGGTGGATGCGGTGCTGGATCTCGTTCTGCCGGTCCTGGCTCCGGGTCTTCCAATACTCGGCCGCGAACTGGTCGATCTCTGGGATGTAGTCGCTCACGCCTGCCCGTCCCATTCGCAGCCCTCGTGGAGCTTGCCGCCAAGGAGGACGAGAAACTTGACGGTGCGGCCGGCAGGGTTCTCGGGCTCGTTGGGCCCGCGGTCGCTCATCGGGCGCCGGCAGCCCCAGCAGTGATCGACCGGCTCCTCGGGCGCGGGCATACCGTCGAAGACGTGCGTCACGCGGTCGCGCTCGACGCGGCACTTCTCGCCGTCGCTGACGAAGAACCCGATCACCGCCGAGCCGCGTGTCTTGGGACTGCAGCCGAAGCCGCCGGTCGCCACGAACAGGCGGTCGTAGTCGTCGCCGCGGAAGCCGTCGTCGAGCAAGACGACGCGGCCTTCCAGCTGCTCCCCGCGGACGGGGAGTTTCGGGTAGGTGCCGAGGCGCCTCATGGTCTCTTCGCGGTGGCTCATCGCTCCTCCAGGCGCCGTGTGGGGCGCGTCAGTTGGACAGGTCGAATGTAATCACTCGCCGCTGCGGCGCAAGGCCTCGTTGACGGCCTGCAAGCCAGCGAACGGGTCAGTCGGCTCCTCGCTGAGCCGCGGGAGCTTGTAGCGTGCCTCCCACTCGTCGTCGCCGCCCTCCGGGCAGAGGTAGCTCATCCAGGACTCGTACTTGACGAGGCGCACGCGGAGCGCGGAGGGGTCGGTAACGAAGTCGTCGCAGCCGAAGTAGCCCCAGCCCTCGGGGGCCACCCCGAGCACGCGGTTCTCCCAGGAGCCGTGGTCGCGGTCGATGACGACAACGGAGTCGGGCTCCAGTTCCAGCTTCTTGCGCCAGGTCAGGTCAATCACCTTGTCATTGATGGTGACCCAGGCGTGGAGCATGGGGAAGCCGGCGGCCCCGGCGGCGTAGCCTTCGCAGTAGCGCAGCCGCTCGCCGTTGTCGGTCAGGTAGAGCCGCTGGGCGTTGCCGAAGCAGGCCTTGGTCTCGAAGTCGCACCACGAGCGCTCGATGACGTCGAGGACGTAATCGGTCTCCTCCCCGGTGAGCGGCGTCGAGCAGTCGAAGGCGCGCCCCCGGTCGAGGGTGTAGTCCTCGCCGCCCGAGTAGGTGAAGCCCTCGGGACGGTGGGCCAGGCGGAACCCCGCGAGCTGCGAGAGGTACGTCTTGATGCTGGCGATTGCGTCAGTCATTGCGGCTCCCTATGGCGTCGAGGAGTGCCTTCGCGGTGCTCCCAGCGGACTCTGGGTCAACCCTGAAGGAATCGCAGGTGACCTTCACCATGCCGTCGTACACGACGAAGGACAGATCGACGTCGCTGGCCCCGTGCTCGATTCCCTCTCCGAGACGGAACTCCTCGCCCTGGTACAGGCGGAACTTGACGCCCGCAGCCTTCAGTGATGCGGCGATCCGGGCGTTGCCTTCCTTGAGGCTCTTGACGGTCTGTTTGACATGAGCGGCGGTGTTGGCCCGCTGGAGCGCGAGCCCCTGCGCCTGCTTCGCGACCACCTCGTGAATCCGCTGCCAGTTGAACGTACCGTCCTTGCGCCGCTTGAACGAGCGCATGAGACGCGGGTGGGTGGGCGGGGCCTGGCGCCGATGCGCGTACCTGTAGCCACCGGCCCAGAGAGGCTTCCGGTAGACCTGCAGCCCGAGGAAGTGGGAGGGGTGCGAGGCTACCGTTCCCGCGGTGTAGGACTCGCCGCGCTTGGACTCGCTCGCGTAACGGGGACGGATGCGGATGACAACCGGCTCGTCTTTCGGGCGGTACTCGTTGGGCGGCTCCGGCCAGGACGCCTGGAAGCGGATTGAGGCGAAGCGCGCATCGGTGCCGGAGCAGACCGAGGTCCACTTGGCCGGGTCGGAGCCCCTCTCGCTCAGTATGTATCCGCTGTCGAGCTTCTGGAGGATGGGCAGCCCCTCGTCGAGCGCGCCGCGCACGGCCGCCCGGAGCGCCCGGAGGTCCAGCTCCTCTGACGTGACGCCCAGGCGCCTGAGCGCATCGAACTGCTGAGGCGACCCGTTCACGTCTCAGGCCTCGGTGTCGGTGTCGATGGCGAAGGCCCAGGACTCGCCACAGTCCGAGGTCAGCGTGATGGCGGCGTCCGAGCGCACGAACTTCTTGACGGGGATGACGGCGTTGGGGATGGCCTCGTCGGCCGGGTCGAAGGTCGCGTCGAACACCTTGCCCTTGCCGTCGTAGTCGAGGGTGAGGACGCCGGGGAGGTTGCAGAGGTCGTCGTGGCCTGCGGCGCACTCGACGAAGACCTGCTCTTCCTTGGGCTGCTTGCGGCGCTTGCGGGTGCTCTTGCGCTCCTTGGGCGCCTTGGCGGAGTTGATGTCGATGACCTTGGCGGTCGCGGCGGTGGCGGTGTCACTCATGGTGGCTTCGTCGCTCATGCTGTTCTCCAGGCGCCGTGTGAGGCGCATCAGGTGTTGGTAGAAGGTAAGTCGTGTTGGCGACTTGTCTAGGCGTCTTTGTGTCCCGTGGAGTGCCGCGCGCCCTCGGCGAGGAGATCGCCCGGCTTGTACCACTCGACGCCCTCATCCTTGGCGAGCGTGGCGAGCATGGCGAGCGCTTCGACGAGCACCATCAGCTTGTCGGACGGCAGCTCGGGCATGGCTCCCGCCGTGAAGAGGTGCTCCCCGAGGTCACCCCCGTGCTCGCGCACGGCTGCGAGATCCTTGCAGTAGATGGCGTCGAGGAGGAGCTGCAGTGTCGCGTCGGGGTCCATTAGCGCCGCCTCTCGATGGAGCGCGCGAGACGCACGGTGGCGCGCGTGCCATGGCCGTGGAGGAAGTCGGCGGCCTCCTGCTGCGCCTCGAACGAGACGGCCGGGCTCTCGGGCTCGATGGCCCGTGCGAGCCGCCTACACGCCCGGAGAGCGTGGAGGTGCTGCATCGCTCCCTTGCCGCCGAGCAGAACCGTGAACATGCGCCCCTCGGTCGTGTTGAGGTACCTCGCGCTCACGCAGTCCGCCGATAGAGGTATTTCGCGGCGGTCTCTTCCATGCCGAGGCGCCGCTCGGTCGAGCGGGTCTGAGCGACGTGGGTGACGCCGTTCATCACGTCGTACACGTTGATGTCGCGGACCTCGGCGAGCACGTCGCCCCAGGCGTCGGTGTCGTCGGGGAGAGCGATCTGGCGCTGGGCCATGACGTCGCGGCCGACGTCGCGGGTCTCCGCGGCGCTGAGACCGAAGGCGCGGAGCCCATCGAACTCTTCGAGGAGGTCGTCCACGAGCCGGTCCACGGCCTGCTCCATGCGCTTGCGGAGCCCGCGGCTCGCGGCGAGCGCGGCGGGCACCGCGTCGCGGAAGGCTTCCTTCAGCCGCTCCGGGTCGCCGACGTGGCGCAGGCGTGCCGAGACCTCGCGGTCCGCGCGCCGCATCCCGTTGGTGCATTCGAGGATCCAGGTGATGGGCGTGACGCTCACGGCGCGGTTGCCGACTTCACCGTTGAGCAGGTCGAGACCTACCTCCACGATGTCACCGACCTGGGCGTCGCGTCCGACGACGACACGCTCGCTGGGGATGGTCAGGCGCAGGGCGGTCGTCCGGCCGACGGCCGCGGAGCGCACCGTGACGTCGCCGAGCATCCCGGCGGCGCTCAGGGTGTGCTCCAGCACTTCGAGCACGAGGTGGTCGTCGAGGGGCGCGTAGCGGTCGCTCAGGAGCGCACGGGCCTCGCCGTCGGCCATGCGGATCGTGCGGGCGGTTCCCGCGGCGCTGCGCATCCCGTGGTTGAGGTTCGCCATCTGCAGCTTGCCGGGCAGCTTGCGGATGTAGGAGCTGGGGGCTCCGACGCGCTCGCAGAGCTGCGAGAACGCGCCATCGCGCAGCGGGATCATGTGCCGCTCGCGGCCGGGCAGCGGGATGGTGGCGAGCGACGCGATGCCGGTGCGCGGGTTGGGGCCGAAGGCCCAGGTCGAGAGGTCGGCCATGCCGAGGTCCACGCGCTCGCCGTCGTCCTCGGCGGCGGCCAGGATCTCGGCGGCGGCCTCGTGGAAGCTCTTGCCCTCCGCGCCGTAGTTGTGCCAGCGCTCGGGCTGGTCGGGGAGCAGCGGCAGGGGAACCTTGCCGAGGTCGCGCTCCGGGTCGTACTGGAGCTTGGAGCCGTTGGGGCCGTTCGTGCCGGCGGTGGCGTTCGTCATTGCGTGTCTCCCTGGCGCCGTGTGGGGCGCGTCGTTGAGTCCAAGGTGCGTCGAAGGTACCGCGATGTCAACCCCCGCGAGAGCCGAGCGCGGCACCAGGCGAGCGCTGCGGTTGCGAACGGAAGGACGGCCGCGATGGCTGCCAGCTCGTCTGCACAGAAATGCATCAGTGGCCCCAGGTGAGGACGAGCAGCCCCCGGCTCTGGGTGTCGATGAACCACGGGATCCCGGCAGCGGTGCAGCGGGCCATGAGGTTGTCGCGCGAGTGCATGTAGTGGATGCCGTAGTCCTTGGCCTTGCCGCGCAGGTCGCTGCCGGACCAGCGCTGCTGTCCGAGGACGAGCGCGCGCTGGTAGTCGCCGCGGCAGAGGGACAGGGCGGCGGCGATGCAGGTCTCCGCCGTCCAGGCACCGAGCCGCCGGACGGCCTCGCGTGCGGCGCCGCCGCGGTCGCGGAAGGCGCAGTCCGAGTCGCCACAGACGTAGGTCTGCACACCCTTCTTCCACTCGATGTTCATGGAGTGGCCGCAGCGCGGGCAGCGGCGTGTCGTCTCGTGGGTGGTCACGACGCGGCTCCGGCCAGGATGTAGTGGCAGGGGTCGGCGCCGGTGCAGGTGCAGCCGTCGGTCTCGCCCATGAAGTTGCCGCCGCAGTCCGCGCACGGGAGCGCGTACTCCTGCTCGGTCTCGGCCGGGCGCCGGACGAGGGGGACCTGACGCCAGGTGCCCCCGCAGCCGTGTGCCATCGCGTGCAGTCCGGGGGAGAAGCCGGCGTCGATGTCGGAGCACTCCTCGCCGCAGCCGTCGCAGCGGTTTGTGGTGACGGTGGCGGTCGTGGCGGCGTCGGTCATCAGTCGCTCTCCGGGCGTGGGTTGGCGGCAACCGTGAAGGTGGCGTGGCGGCCGTAGCCCTCGGTGCCTTCGTGGACGGTGCAAGTGAGCAGCCCGCGGTGCTCCAGGCTCTCCAGGATGACAACGTGGAAGCCCTTGATACTGTTGCCGTCGGTGCGCGAGCAACGGATGGTGCCACCGGCCTCGACGAGTTGGGCGAGCTGTGCGGTCTGCTTCTTGGTGGGGGTCTTGAGCGCGGTCTCGGCCCAGCAGGCGCGCTGGTCGGCGTTGTAGGCGGCCACGCGAGCGGCGGTCTCGTCGGCGTAGAGCGCCTCGATGCGCTTGCACTCGGCGTAGTAGTGGGTGTGCGTGTCGGTCTTGACCCACTCCGCGATCGAGATGCCGTCGGGGCGCCGCGGGTACTCGTTGGGGTTCGCCTCGCGAGCGGCATCGCGGGCGGCGGTCTCGACGGCGGTGGCGTCGGCCAGCGCGGTCTTGGTCGCCTTGCGTGCTGCACGGACGGTCTTGCGTGCCGCTTTGAGAGCCGCCGCGTCGTGCTGGAGAGGGCCGTAGGTGGCGGTGTCCACCGTCGCACCGTCGGTCACGACACTTCCTCGGCGGTGGTCTCTTCGAGCCCGAGCCTCGTGTGAGACGGGTCGTTGTGCGCGCCGCTCTGAGTCCAGGCGTACTTCAGGTCGTACTCGACCCCCATCGCGACGGTAGCCGCGTCCGGGAACTTCCCATCCCTGTCGGGGGTCTCGATGAGGTAGAGCACGACGCGGTACCGCTTCGTCGGCGCGCTCAGGGCGTGCTCGGCCCAGAAGGCCTTTGAGGCTTCCCGCTCCTCCTCGGACTCGATGTGCGGGTCGTTGGGGCCGCGGGGCGCGGCAGGGCCGCCGTAGACCGTGTAGAGCACGCAGGGCTTGTCCCCGGCGGGTCCGGCGATGACGGTCAGCGTCTGCGTCTGGCGCATCGGACGTGCGACGCAGCGCGAGGCCCAGTCGCGTCCCTCACGCTTGCGCTCGAACGCGCTGCGGTCGCGTACCGGCTCGTCGCCCATCGCAGGACCGTAGAGCCCGCACTCGACCGAGCCCATCTCCTCGGGCAGCTCCACCGACTCGATGAAGAAGGCGTCGCGGTCGGCGAAGCGTTCGGCCACCCACGCGAGGATAGCGGGTGTGACGTGGTCGGTGTGGCTGGCGTCGAGAATCTTCATGCTGCGGGTCCCTTGTTGCGAGCGTCCCAGGCGTGGCGTGCGGCGCGACGGTGTTCTGCGGAGCACGCGAAGAGGAGTGCCATCAGTGGCGTGATCGCGATTGCGACCAGGAACAGAGCCATCCTCTTTGCGCGCTTCATCATGCTCACCGGGTGTAGAGGTTGAGACCGAGCTTGACGTCCTCGTGGCCGGGGACCGAGATGTTGCCGCCGGTCGTGGCGACGATCTCCGTCTTGCCGGACCGGGAGCGCCCGAAGCGCTTCGTCAGGTCCACCCGGATGATGAGGACGTCGCCCTCGGTGCTCATCTCGACGTTCTTGCCGTTCATGCTCTTGCTCCTGGTTGGTGGCCCGAGGTGTGTCTCGGCTGCCGTGAATAGAAGGTAAGACCGGCTCAGGCCGTGTCAACCGTGACGTGGAAGTTACCGGTCGTTTCGTCCTTGGCGACGAGGTAGGTGATGCGGTCCTCGGGCATCAGGAAGCCCCTGCGGTCCGGCTGCTTGCCGGGCCGGGCGGTCTTGATCCGCTTGACCGGGAGCCCCACGTCGTGTGAGCGCTGGACGCCCCACGCAAGCGTCTTGCGCGCTGCCTCGGGGACGTCGGTGCTGAAGGTGACGGTCATGTCAGTATCCGCTCGGGGTGAAGGTCTTGGCGCGACGGATGCGCTCGCGCTGCTCCAGGATCGTGTTCTTGAGAGGGTCGCCCGTTTCCCCACGACTGCCCCCCATGAACGCATGGGCCGCGCTCCTCCAGTGGGGTACCCGAGACTCGATCGGGACGGCGCTGGCGAGCGCCTCGAAGGCCGCGACCGCCGTACAGGCGCGGCAGAGCATGGGCTCGTTGTCGGGCCACTCGCCCGCACCCAGCTCGGCCGGGTGCGCGCCGGGGATCGTCTCCTCGCAGCCTTCGCCCTCGCAGTACCAGGCTCCCATGACGTCCTCCGTGGTTGAATGATGCCGGTCTCTCCCGGCGTCCCCGAGTGTTTCTGCGGTGGGTGCCTGCGAACGTGCCCCTGCATAGCAGGGAGCGTGCCGCTTACCTGGCCTCGGGCCACCACGCCCCGATTGTCTCCTCGGGTCGACCTGCCCCCCGTTGATTCGGGGACTTCATGCAGCGATCACCCGCCGCAGGTCTCAGTCTTTGGCTCAGCGCTGAGCCTATGCTTCCCCCAGGAACTCTTCGCGCGGCCAGGCGCTCATCGGCTCGGCGTACCTCTGGTGGGCCTTGACGCTGACGCTGCGGTGCCCCTCGTCGCTGAGGACGAGGGCGCAGAGGTGCCCTCCGAAGACGCACCCGAGGTCGATCCCGATGGCCCGCTGGGTGGGGCGCCCCATGCCGCGCCGGAACGTGGTCATTACGTTGGACGGCGCACCCGGACCCTCGGGCACATGCACGACCGGA
>Ga0255048_10002073_pt1 | contig 13126 bp, 12 predicted proteins | sample JV7_2_2_MG_FD_183619 | JGI IMG/M metagenome (GOLD analysis project Ga0255048, IMG submission 183619) | Seawater microbial communities from Jervis Inlet, British Columbia, Canada - JV7_2_2 | ecosystem: Environmental > Aquatic > Marine > Inlet | place: Canada: British Columbia | collected 2016-10-06
TGGAAATCTTCTAATTACACTCAAACTAAATACTCCGAGTTAGTGATCGGTGGTCTAATTGTGTCTTGACCATGATCCATGAAAAGATCAATTATATCTTGTTCCATTAGCTTCATAAATGTAGACGACATACCAATTTCTTTACTGGCATCTTCTCCATTAATTGCAGCCTTTGCATAATATTTAATATATCGCTCACAAGTGTCCGGTAGCTCAGAGTGAGTAGTAGCACTTTTACCAATTACCACATAATCGCCTATAGCAGTGGTTGTAAGCGATACTCCAGAAGCTAATGTAATCTTACCAGAGTTAGGATTAAATGAGTCTATGGCCAAGCCTACGTCTTTCTGGACACCATCACGATCAACAGTACAAATGTAATCGGTTAGCATTTCTTCATCATCACCAAAACCAGCGATCTTAAGTGGACTAAGTGAACTAACAGTTCCTCGTCTAATATCTAATTTTTTAAGCTTTCTTGCATATACTAGTTTAAAAGTTAATATGCTAGAGAAGTAATCATCAAGAATTATTTTACTATCTCTAAGTCTATATCCATAAGACTGAGATATATCGTTTTCCTGTATTCTATCAATTGGCGTTCCACCCTTGCCGTTAGCTTCGGAAGCTACCTTTAAAGATATGATCCTGTTTGTTGCTAATATATCTACAGGTAGATCAATTTCAGTTTGCCCTGATGTTGTTAAAGTATTCTGAGTACCAATGAAAACATCTCCATACTGGCCATTAATAGTTGCTTGCAAGTGAGACTGTGCATCGTTAATAAATTGAACGATATCACTATCGGACATTGAGGACTTGTGTTTATGTCCTGACATTTTCCGAATCTCTGCAAGTAGAAAATCTACTCTCTTTTCCATTATATTCCTAATGCAACCTTAAGAGCTGCAAGCTGTGTATTCATTGCATCTTTCTCAGACTCACCTTTAGCAAGTGTTGCCTGAACAATTGATTTTCTTTTTTCTTCTTCGGCTCTCTTTTTCTCAGCTTGCCTTTGCGCTAGTCCTTGAATTAAAGCTGCTCCAATTACTGCTCCGCCTCCGGCTCCTGTTGATTCTGCTCCCATCTTATACCTCCGACAATTCTTGCATTTTAGCCATTAACTCAGAACAAGTTCCACTTGGTAAAGCAATCAATGCTTCTGCGTGAAATGGTTCGCCATCTATGCTATCCATACATTTCTCTTCTGCAATTTCTGCTTCATGTTTCTTCTTACCTAGAGCAATTCTAGCTTGAATAACATGGTTGATTCTTTGCTTCATCTCATCTTTGAGCTTCTGCTTGGCATCGTCTTTAAGCTCAGTCGTTAAGCCTACTGGCAATGACAAGCTATCAATGACAGCATCAATTCCAGAATAAGATTGTTTAAGTTCTGCCATCTCTTTTTTAAAAGATCGCATTTCGTTCATCTCTGCTTGTGCAAAAATGTTTAATGATAAAAGTAGTAATAGTAATTTCATTTAATATTCCTCACAAATTAATTTACCCGTGTAGTCTGCAAAACCACCCGAATCGGATTTACACTTTATGTCGATACTTGTTGAACTATTTTCGATGGCGTCGCATATCATTGGATCGCCAGAAGTATTACCCGTTAACGTGCATGTTGGGGTAGCTGAAAAATAACCTGTTATAAGTGTTACTGCACAGGCTGCAGATGCCCTATTCCCTATAGTCGATACCCACGCACCTGATTGATTGGTAATACTGGATGAGGCGTCGCAGGCTAATTTTGATATCGCTCTCTTTGGAGAAACTGTGCCTGTCATTCTGGCATACTCTTTAAAGCTACCGATGACATAAGCCTCGATTGCCTTAATTCTAAACCTCATGGCCGGAACGTCTGTCGATGCCTCTAATTTATTTTGATCTGGTGTGCCACCAATGGAAGCGGTTTTTTCTTGCAGGTTAATAGTGTAAGTACCACTAGACGGCGCTTCGATATTCCCACACACTGATATGTCATCATATTTAAAGTGTGCAGGGTTTTCGAAGTTGCTTGTCACAGCTCCAAAATATGTATCAGTAGTCGTCGAGCATAATGCACTACCGGAACAAACTGCACCCCTAAAATGTTGAAGTGCATTGTCGCCTGCAGTTAAGTTTTCTTGCTTATGTTGTACGTCAATGCATACTTCATATTTACCAGCTTTTAAAAAACCTGTAGCTCCATAATTATTTCCGCCAACAACGGAAAACCCTGAGCCAATAGTATTAGCAAAGGAAGCACAATCTGAATCATTAGTTAAGTTATTCCAACTACCATCAGCAGTTAAACCTAAGTCACTTACACAAAGAGTATCTGTTATTTCACCTTGGAATGGAGAGGATGCTACCTCTGAGTAAATCTTAGATTTAGGTGGGTAGTAGTAGACTTTAAAATTCAATGGCCCAAGTAGATCTGTTTCGTTAGAAAGTATTGCAGCTTGAGAAGCGTTATTAGTTCTTGCTCTGATTTCAAAAGTTATATCTGTTTGCCCAGAAGAATATGAAAACGTAGCAGACATGCTGTTAGCCCTGTATTCCATACCCGTTGTAGAGGTAGCAGTTTCAGCATTAGCCCTCCCTGCTCCACTGGTTCCATCGTGTAGTTCCCAGTTCATAATAGCAGTTTGTGTTCCGCCAACATTATCTCTAAAGTTACCTTCTGCAATTATTAGATAATCACCTGCTGGCATCGAAGCAAATTTAATCGCAGGAATTTTTGTACTTGGTGCAGACGCTTCACCAGTTGCACTAGCTACAGCACAATCAGAATCAGCAGAATATGATGCAAATGTTGCTGACGTAGTTGTCCACGTACAGTTAGTTGCTGAAGCGTGAGATGCAGTACCAAATAACCTAGCCTGAGCAATTTCTGAAACATTACTCTTGGTACTTAATGAAACAGCATCAACGTAAACGTCATCAGTTAATGATCCTGATTTGAATTTACAGCCCATAGACCCAGAAGCAGGAGCAGGAGATTCAACGTGTAGTTCCTTCCAGTCATCTGATCCATCGTAAGCAGCACAAGCAATTTCAGTCGTACCATTTAACAGGCACAATTCAATTCCTGCACCACTTGATTTTATGTTAGCTTCACAAGCTATCTGTAAGCCTGCATATTGTAGATTTGTTACGTCTTGTTTAAAGTCTAATGACTGAGCCGTTAGAGCGATCTTAAAAGCATTAGAACCAACAAGTTCTGTAGTAGTATCTTGAGTAAGAACACCGTTAGCATTAGTCCATGATCCCGTTCCCTCTTCAGCGCCCGGATTAAGTAAAAGATTGTGTTCATTTGAAGTAATCCCTTTACCATTACCAGTAAAACTATCTGCAGTTAAAGAAGCTACACCAGTGATATTATCTGAGTCATCAACGATAACTCCTGAATCTTGAACCGCTATCCCTGTTGTCCCATCGGATCTCATTAAAGCGTTATCTGTAGTAGAAGTATAATCGTCTATCTTAGCGTCTAATTGTGTTTGGATTAAACTAGTCACACCATCTAAATAATTAAGTTCTGTGTTAGTAATTGCACTAGCTGAGACAACTCCTGAGCCATCACTTTCTAGTGCTCTATTAATAGTCAGTGCTGCCATTTTTGAATGAGCAAGATTAGCAATTGAAGTAGCTCCTGCATTACTAATTGCTACATCGCCACTCATGGCCACACTTGTAGCAACATTTCCTGCGCTACCAACTAATATATTTGCACTTGATAAGGCTGCTAGTTTAGAGTGAGCAATCGCAGCAGAGGCATTAATATCTCCATCTACAATTACTCCAGAAGCAATAGAAGTTAAGCCTGCATTATCAATTCCAATGTCACCACTCATGGCAACACCAGTAGCGATATTTATTCCGTTCCCTACTAATATTTGAGCACTCGTAAGTGCCTCTGGAATCTTTGCATCTAATTGTGTTTGAATATTACTTGAAACAGTATCTAAATAATTTAATTCTGTGTTAGTGATAGCAGAAGCAATTAATACTCCAGAAGCATCTGTTTCGGTGGCTCTGTTAATAGTTAGTGCGGCCATCTTAGAATGAGCGATAGCTGCGGAAGCATTTATATCATCGTTTACAATCACTCCTGACTGAATTGCAGTAGCACCTGTGTTAATGATTCCTATGTCTCCTGACATTGTTACACCAACAGCTAAGTTCCCTGCGGATCCAACGTATACACTTCCATTGGTTAAAGCCTTATCGGTCTTAGCATCAAGCTGAGTCTGAATATTAGAACTAACAGTATCCAAATAACCAAGCTCAGTGTTTGTTATTGCCGAAGCTATAACGACTCCAGAACCATCTGTCTCAGTAGCCCTAGAAGCTGTCAGAGCAGCCATTTTACTATGTGCTATTGCTGCACTTGCATTTACATCTCCATCAACAATAACTAGTGAACTAATCGAAGTTGCTCCTGTATTTATAATCCCAATATCTCCAGACATTGCTACGCCTGTTGCTATATTGGTTCCATTACCTACAAGGATATTTGCGTTTGTTAAGGCTTCTGGTATTTTAGCATCTAATTGAGTTTGCAGATCACTTGTCACTCCGTCTAGGTATCCTAGCTCTGTTGGAGTAACTGCACTTGAAACTAAATTCTTAGAAGCATCTACATAAGGAACAGTGCTTAAAGTCGCTCCAGATACGTTTAATGATCCTGTTGTTAATGCTGAAATGCCTGTTAATGCATCTGCATCACTCAGTATCACTCCAGAGTTCTGTAAATCGCCTGTAGTGCCATTAAATCTAGTAAGGGCATCATCAGTACTAAGAGCAGGAAACTTACTAGTAGGAGCCATTTCGTTCCAATTAGTAGAGGTTCCGTTATCTGTCTTTACATAGAGCTTTCCATTACTGGACAACAGTATAGTTCCTATATCGCCCGGTGTAGCCACTGCGCCCGGATCGACCGAACTAGAAAGAATAAATTTGCCATCGAACATCTCAAAACCTTGAGAGGCGATAACCTTTGCTTTAGTTCCTTTGAATATAACAGGAGATCCAGCAAAGGCCGTATTCGTTATTATAAAGAATATTAATAATCTTAAAAAGTTTTTCATATAGTTATCCTATAAAGTTGATCGCTAAGAATCCTGCTGCTGTATCTGCGTCTACTGCTCTAACTGAAATTCTTGTCCCTGCGGGTATCGATACACCTAGTATATCATCATTCCCGCCCGGAGTAATTAACAATTTTCTTACCTCTGCAGCTGCAGCTCCAGTGCCTAATTCAAGTAATTGGCCAGAAGAATCAAATATTTCTAATTGTTTAGTTATTGCGCCTGTTGCAGCGATTAACTCTGTCCATGCTCCTGTAGTAACTGGCACAGCATGATCGTAATCTACGGACTCTTTTACATCTTGTTGAACAGGAGTAATGTTTAAATTTCCGTCAGCGTCAGTAGAAGGCTGAATTGATCGCATAATCTTAAATGTATCTGCCCCTGCAATAACAAGTGCTGAGCTTATTGGAGAATCGAGAACGATTGTAGTAGCTGTTACTGCTTGAATGAAATAATCAATCTTAGCTGAGTTACCAGAAGTCATTCTGATTAAATCTCCTACAATCGCACTATGTCCTGCTGCTGTTATAACAGGAGAGCCATTAGAGTTTGTTGCAAACGAATCTACAATATCGCTTGAAATTTCTTGATAGTATAGTCTCGCTAAAACTTCGAGAGCAACAGATTGTTCTCCTACTTGCTTTAGAGTTACATACATTTGTTTCATTTTTTTGAATAGTTTGTCAGCGTGGGAAAATCCGCTTAATATTGATGACATAACCTCGGCTCCTTTTCGGCTTCTTAGTGTTACTTAAGTAATTGTTTAATTTCTGCTTGGCCCTCTTTTAAATGTATTAAATCGGCCTGTATTGTTGATATTATTTGTACACTCTCAAGCTTATCACTTGCGTACACTTCTTTTTGCATAAAAGTATCGAAATACTGACCCATTAAAAATGTGATCAAAGTTACAATAGTTCCTATGCCTAGTAATTTTATCTTCTCACTCATAATTTACCTTTTTAATAGAACGTGGATAACAAGGAATCCACGCCCCATCGGACTGAACAAAAAAAGAGGCCGAAGCCTCTATTTAATTATACAGCTAAATTATGTAGTACTCCGTGAGCAGTTGGGATTATGAGGTTTTCATAATAACCACCATATCGTGCTTCGTACTCATCTGAATCAGCTTTACGAAGAAATACAGTTCCGTCATCATCAAACCAACCAAAATCTGGTCTGTGGTGAACTTCAATGAAGTTATCGTTTAAGAAGTAGATACGATCTGCTTCAACGAATCTTTCAGAAAAGATCGGCACTGGCCCCATTGTAGACATAAACTCAAGACCATTAAAAGAGATCTTACCGATCAATTTCTTATCTCTTGGGCTTACTGGATATCTTTTTTCAGAAGAAATTAAAACAAGTAATTTTCTGAATTGAGTATAAGATGCCATAATTAAGTTAGGTACTTTACCGAATTTCTTTTCGATGTTTAACATAACTTCATTCATTAGATCTTCAGAAACTGCTCCTGCAGCAGCATCTTTTTTCTCTGATTCCCATCGTCTTTGAATTGCGATGTTATATAAAGACCCTGCAGATTTATCAATTGTTGATCTAAAACCTTGAGGATCGTTATCTTTAGAACCTTGCATGTAACAAACATCACCCGGAAGTGGAACGCCTGCACCAGTTTGTCTAGTAACTGTAATTGCTTTTGTAGCAACATCGATTGAATCAATTGAAAATAAATCAGTTGAAGCACCAATGTTGATATAATCGCCTTCTTCCCAGTTTGCTTCTTTAAACATTTCAGAAGTAGTATTTGCGATAGCATCAACATCTAAAATTGTAAGAACGTAAGGGTTAAGTCCTGCAACACCACCCGCAGCAATCGTTCCTAAAGAACCATCGCCATATCCAAAAAGGATACGAGATACGTTTCGGTTATAAGATTCAACAGTATCTTGAACTGATTGCTTCGTTAAACGAACAAATGCGCCTTCATCAGAAAGTGCAGCTTTGATAGACTCTCTATCGATAAGAGCAACACCATATACTTTCTTTGCAGTAAGTAATGCTTTAGCTCTTGATTTTACGTTAGCTTTTGGAAGTGTTCCTGAACCAACAGATCCACCCATAGAAAGAGGAACAGAATGTAACATCTGATCACCTGTAAAATTGTGTTTCTTCTTTACTCTTGCTGCCATAATGTTAGCAGAGTTGTACATGTTGTCTGTGACTTTTGCATATTTAGTTTTAAATAATGCAGAACCACTAGTTAGATTTAATGAGACTGGTGCAGCCATTTATAAACTCCTAAGTTTAATTGTTAGTCTAAGTGATCAAAATCAACATAAGTGTTGTCTTTAATCGGTTTTTTAAATTTCTTTGATTGTACTGAATCGGAGTTCCCCAGCTTATCGCTGAGTTCTTTTGCAGTTTTTTCATCCACTTCTAAAACATCGTAAACGAGTTCTTTCACCTGTTCTTCGGTCATTTCGCCGTTCTGTACTTCTTTGTACCATTCAGCTACGACTTTAACAGCTTTGGAAGCTCCCTCTGATGAAGTAATATTTTCATCAATGCTCTTCAAAAGTGTAATTGCACTATCTACGGCCTTATTGTCACTGATATAATTAGTTAGAAGATCAACTGTTACGTCATCTTCTTTAATATTACCAGCTTCTTTAATTTCTAAGAAAGCGTCTTTAAATTCGTCACGAGTAAATCCATATTGCTCTGTTACCTTGGTTATCTGTTGATTTACGTCCCTTTCGGATTGCGCATTAGATAACTGGTCATCTGCTATTTGTGTTTTCTCTTTAAGATAAGCATTTTCCTCTGAAAGATCATAAGCTCTACGTTCCTCTTCGGACATGTAAAGATAATTTTCAATCTCAGGAGCATACTGATCTCTGAGTCCTTTCATAAAAGTATATTTGTCAACTCCAAAATGGTCAAGGTTTTTCTTTAATGCTTCTAAAGATCCACCTTCTTTCATATCGTTAGCGAAATTACTTAAAAAGTCTTCGTTCTGTGATTTGATATACTTAGCTTCATCTATAGCAGTCTGGTGCTCTTTCTTCTCAACATCAAACTCTGAGTACATTCGATCATAATTAGTCTTTCCAGAGTAATTATTAACCAGATCACGAGCCGAAATCATTTCAGTCTGGCCATTAATCTTAACAGGAATCATCGAGTCTTCGTTAATATCTAAATCTTTATCTCCGACTTTTCCCTTAAAATACTTAGCTTCTATTTCTTCTTCTTCGGATTCTTCAGTATCCGCTTCATCTTTTTTGTCAGAGGCTTTGGCTTCTTCTTTTCCCTCTTCTTCCCCTTCTTCCTCTTGTGTACCTTCGGAGGATTTACCTTGGAGTTTGTCGAGTTCGTCTTGTTTTGCATCGAAAGTGTCCTGTCTTGCATTGTCCATTTCATTGAAATCATCAATCGTTGGTGCTCCTTGAGAACTATCAAATGATGTTTCCGAAGATGATTCATCAAATCCTAAATCATCAAATCCTAAATTACTTTGGCTTCCGCCCATTGCTCCGTCTTGTCCTTGTTCACTCATTGTTCACTCCTATATTTTGGTTGGCAGTGGGCCGGGTACGGCCTCTGCTTCTGGTGGTGGTGGGTTAACTTCTAGTCCTGCTTCTTGTCCACCACTTAAATCAAGTGGGCCAAGTCCTGCAGCTTGAGTCTGAGCCGATAACTCATCCAGTGTAAAAAAGACTGGAAAATTATCAACCATCATTAACTTTTGTCTAAACATACCATTCTTGGTAGCTCTCATAGCCATCAGATACTCTGTTGCTTTAATGTGCGTTTCTAGTGCTGATTTCGACTTCTCATCAACTTTCTCTTTATAAGTTCTACTCTGTAATGTGGTCATGTGTTGAGAATAATGGATTAATAAATCTTCATACTCTGCAGGCTCGATCATCTGAGCATTTTCAAGAATATCGTCATCCTCACTCTTAGCCGATTGTACAGCAACAGTAGCAGCGTTTTTAAACGACTCTTCTGCACCTAGATCAAGCATATCGATAACTAGCTCATCCTTTATTAGGCCTTGGAATCCGTTTCTTAGGTCTAATAAAGATTGAATTTTTGCAGATTTAGCATCAGGAAGTGCAGACGAGTTCTGAATGATAAAATCATACTTACCATCAATATCTGCTTTCTTGAATTGTCTTAATTGATAAGAGTTATCACGACCAACAGTCTTTAAAATTCTTCCGTCAGAATCTTTATAGAATTGTTTTTGCCTGTTAAAGGTTTTCTCTGCAAGCTCTGTTATAACATTATTTCTTTTTGCAATATGATCAGACGATCTTTCGTTCTCCTGTTCATCAAGAAACTGTAGTGCAATCGCTGCTCTAATGCCCGGTGGTGGAGCACCACGAGAAATATTATGAACGCCAGAAAGTTTCTCTCCATAGTTTTCTAATTTATCCATGTATCCAAAAATTTCAGGAGAAGTAGGATTATAAGAAACTAATTTAGGAGCAATAGCACCTTTATGTTCAACAACAGTAATATCGTTACCCAGACTAGAGATTTTAGCCGATCCTTGAGGCATGACCCATTTTGGTGCAGAAGCGATCCCATGATTGCGAGCAACACCAGATGCGAGACTATTAAAATGTCTTTGAATAGATCGGATTTGAGAAATAAAAGATCTTGCATGTAATTCCCCCGGCGTGTCCATATCTGAATTTCTAATTAATGGAATCTCTCCATCCTCATAAGGTAATGGCCCATTAGATAGAACAACATCTTTAGTTGTGATAATTTCTCTTCCACCTTCTAGGAATCTATCGTCTTTATGCCATAAAGTATTAACTGCAACTTTGTTTTCGTTTTTAACTGTTCTAAGCATCCCATAATCAAAATGTTCTTGATTAGTTTCTTTCTTAATTAAATGAGCCTTCTCAGGATACATCATTTTCAGTTCTTCAATATCGATATAATCAATAACAGTAACGTGTTTAACGTCTGCCCAATCAATAACGTCTGCTTGAGGGAATACCCTATCTGGGGTATATAGTTTGTAACAGATTTCTCCAATACGAACGGACTCTTTAATAAAGATAGGTTCTCCATCTTCTCCCATTACTTTTTTACCTTTCTTATCTAGTAAAGGTATCTTCTTTCCTTCTTTTTGTGCTTTCTTTTGACCTTCGGAAACTGGCCCTGCGTGTTTGTCCCAGATAACCGCTAAATACGACTCTCCAAATACAAATTTATGTCTTTCTTTCTTTCTAAGAACATCATCGATCTTTTTACATCTCCATTCAGACGTAAGCATCTTTTTAACAGTCTTACTGTTAATCTCATCCTTATACTCTCCTGCATTGTTAGGAATAACTGCAACAGCAGGCTTGAATCTATTTTGTCTTGCTACTTTCGACTCTACAAACTCATAAATGAAGTTAATTACCATCTTAGGGTTACGACTAGAGTTCGTTTCTCTATCATTCGTCCTGTTGGTATGCTTGAAATGGATCCCTTTATACAGAGCAACCCATTCCGCTAAGGAAGATAATCTATTTCTGGATTTCTTTCTCTTATATTCGTAATCTTCTTTAATCCACTTTAAAATCTCTTCGTCATTATCTAACTTGGATACTGAAAAAAGTGGCCTTGTCTTAGCCTCTTCTGCAAAGTCTGCATCCATAAAGTCATCAAAACTATTCCCATTTCCTGACATATTTTACTCCTTAAAGTAATGTGCTCTCTTGATCTTCGTGTATTTCTTTCATTGCCTTAGCAAAACCGCCATCTTCCTCATAAAATTCATCTATCTTGCTACCATCTGGCTCAAAAGGATCTTCGGAACCTGAGAACTTCTTTTGCTTGGTAACATCGTCTGGATCAAATTCTCTCCACTCAATTTTATGTGTAGATTTTTTATATGCCTCTACATTAATAACGGCATATAGGCCTAAAATAAAGCCAATAACGCCTAGTATAGCACATAAAAATAGTAAGCCTAAAATCACTGGGTTATTCATTTATACCGCCTCGTATGTCATGCTAAAGATCTCTGGTTTACATGGGTAGAACTCACCTTTAACACCTTTGATAATGTAATCACCATGACTAGCAGCTACTTTACCTTCAAGGGTTTTTATATCCATTGTTATGTAATTGTCTTCTGGACAGCCCGTATCGCCTAAATAGTTTTCACCAAGCCACTTCCACAAGAATACTTGATTTTCTAAATTTAACTCTACTGCTTCAATCTCTACTGGTAATTTTCTAAATTTTTTAACATTCATTTAATCTCCTTATAAATCAAATTGGGAGGCCCAATCTGTTTCAATTCTCATATCATCCATATCAGACTCGATTGTAGCGAATCTTTTACTACTATGTCTAGGCGGCGGTTCCTGTCGTGGAACCATAACGTAATATGCAGCCGCATTTGCGTATCTGAGCGTATCCATTAAATGGTCATCTACTTTTGGAATACGTCCTTTCTCGTCTTTCTTATATTTCTTTATTTCCCATGTTAACCCGCCCATTTCGGTTACATAGTCTCCATCTCCTGCCTCAATAACGCATCTATCGGACACTCTGAAATAATCATAAAGCATTTGATCTTTAATTAACGATATTCCTACTTCTTTCTTATTCTGGGATTTGGCCGTAGGACTCCAAAATACTCCAAAACGATCAATCGACTCATTGGCAAACCATAAGGCAGCTTCATCATACGTTAATGTAACTCCATCTTGATCCCACCAGTTATGCGGCGTAATTGGCAATCTAAAATCATTAACAATCTCTTGTGCCATCTTATTAATCTTTAACCACATCTTTCCAGTAGACGTACTCAATTGATCCGTTTCATACAGGTTATTAACATGGTAAATCCGCTTATCAAAACGATGTACCAAAGTAAATAAAACAGCAAAGCAAGTAGCAGTGCCGGGATCACAGGTAACAAAAAAATCCCAACTATTATTGTCCTCATAAACTAACTCCTGCATCTTTTCATAACTAATTTTATGTCTAGCATCGGAATACATTGGATAGATATGCATGTGACCACTAGACGTTCTCTGAGCCATATACTCGTTCAACCAGACCGATTCCTCACCTCTAGCTACTAATTGCCTCTTCTTTTTATCAAGCCATGCAGCACTAATATACGGATTTTGATATGAATCCCTGTTAAACCAAACCATACCATCTTCACGCTTACACTCGTCTGCAATCTTGCAGTAATAATGATCTTCAACATCTGGAGGCGTTCCAACAATAAGCATTGGTGCTTGATGTGTAGCTAAATTTGGATCCATACCTTCATGGAACTTAGGATGGTGATCTTTAAACTCATCGTATGCAATAGCATGTGGGTTAATCCCTCTATATTTCTGGTGATTATCGGCTCCATCTAAACGTAAAAACGATCCGTTCTTAAAACGTATTCTCATTTTCTGATTGTTAATTCCTCTAGGGGCAATATACTTTGTTTTCATTTCTGTAGGAAGGAAATCTGTTATACGTCCATTCTCCCAGATAAGCTCTCTCGCTTGATCTTGAAAAGGAGCAATATAGTATGTAGCTTGATTTGGATAGGATAAACACCATCTATATAAAAAATATAAAATAAATTCAGACTTACCAAACTTACGTCCACACTCTAAAAATACATATTGTGTATTATCGTAAAACAGTGCTCTACCTATATCAATCTGACCATCGTGAGGTTGCCATATCGAATTAAGATCCGCTAATACGGAAGCTTGATAGGTTAATTTGTCGTCTATGTGTTTAGTCACGCGAAAAACGCTATGTGAATGAAAACCATAATAAAATATAAAGCAAGCATCACTATTACCGCGCCAATATCATCATTCATCTAATCATCCTCCTTAATCAATATTCTAACTTCCATCAGTATCTTCTGCATCGTCCTCATAAATGAGACTATGGTTATCGTTCCCTTTATGTAATTCGCTATTTCTTTCTGGACTCTCGGTTCCATCGTTTTCATTATCTTCGTTAATTTCTGCGTCTTCAATTCTCTCCACCTTTTTCTGATGTCTAGCGAACGGATCATTTTGCAATATCTTTCT
>Ga0255048_10002075_pt1 | contig 13112 bp, 5 predicted proteins | sample JV7_2_2_MG_FD_183619 | JGI IMG/M metagenome (GOLD analysis project Ga0255048, IMG submission 183619) | Seawater microbial communities from Jervis Inlet, British Columbia, Canada - JV7_2_2 | ecosystem: Environmental > Aquatic > Marine > Inlet | place: Canada: British Columbia | collected 2016-10-06
GGTCTCTCTTGGTGGGCTTATTACAGCAAATGTGCTTAACCAAGAGTATACAATCGCATCTGTTACAAACGCTAGTACATACACGTTTCAAGCTCGTACAGCTTCAACAGACATATCAGAGTATTACTCAAACGGCGTAGTAGATACAAGCGGGGCTGCCGTAAGTGCAAACTCTTCCGATTCTGGTAATGGTGGAAGTTCTACAGTCGGAGCGTATCAGATCAACACAGGTGTGGACACAACCGTCCTTGGTACAGGCTGGGGGGCTGGTACATGGTCACGCGGCACTTGGAACTCTGCCGCGTCCTTGACAGTACTAACAGAAACGCTTCGCCTTTGGACACATGACACCTTTGGCGAAGACCTTATTATGAACACACGAAACGGTGGTATATACTATTGGGACGCTACGAACGGCACCGCAACTCGTGCGGTGGAGCTATCCTCTTTGTCCGGCGCAAGCGACGCGCCAATCGTTGCTAACAAAGTTATTGTATCTGACGTAGATCGACACGTCATTGCTTTTGGTGCAAATACAATAGGAACGTCAACGCAAGACCCTTTATTGATTAGATTTTCGGATCAAGAGAACCCGGCGGTTTGGACCCCTACTGCCACAAATACAGCGGGTGATTTAAAAATTGGGTCTGGGTCTGAAATTATTGCGGCTGTTGAAACGCGTCAGCAAATCCTTGTGTTTACGGACGAGTCTCTGCACTCCATGCAGTTTATTGGACCGCCGTTTACTTTCGGCATCAACATGATCTCAGAAAACATCACAATACGAAGTCCAAATGCTGTTGCAGCAGTTGAAGACACGGTTTTGTGGATGGGTATGAATGAGTTTTACATTTACCGTGGTACGGTACAGCCTCTTGTTTGTGACGTAAAAGAGTATGTTTTTGACAACTTAAATGATGATCAGGCGGAAAAAGTATTTTCTGCTAATAATGCGGCGTATTCAGAAATATGGTGGTTTTACCCTTCAAAAGATAGCGAAAACGTAGATAGCTATGTGGTCTATAACTATGAGCAAAACATTTGGTACTATGGCACCTTAACGCGTACAGCTTGGGTTGACCGAGGGATTGAGGATTATCCCATAGCTGCAGATTCCTCTGGAAACATTTACTTTCAAGAGTTTGGGCTTGACGACGGTAGTGCAAACCCACCAAGTGCCATTAACGCATTTATTGAGTCTGCCCCTGTTGATATAGGCGATGGTGAAAGCTTTATGTATGTCAGCAAAGTTATACCTGACATGTCTTTTAGAAACAGCACTGCGGCAAACCCTGAGACGACGTACACCTTTAATGCGTACAACTACAACGGCGGCAATACGCTCATGACGGATACGGCATCAGTAGTCAGTAGCTCTCTTACGCCTATACAGCAGTATACAACAAAAGCTGATTTGCGCTTGCGGGGTCGATCTGTTGCGCTCAAGGTAGAGTCCAACCAAACAGGGACGACTTGGCGTCTTGGTCAGCCTCGGTTGGATATTAGAACAGATGGACGGCGTTAATGGCTTCACCTCTTAACAGACCGTTTTTTCCACTGCCACCAGCAGAGTATCGTCGAGAGTACTTTGCAGAAGTAGTACGAGCCTTTTCTATATTTCTGGAACAGGTACAAAACCCCGGTCCATTACGCGCGACAGACTTGACTTTGACCGACTTGCAAACAGACGATGTTGGATTAGAAACAGGAGCATTGTTTCAACAGAACGGTTTTGTTAAGGTAACACAAACGAATGTCCCTAATGTTCGCGGTTCAAGCGCAACGTCAGGTTTAGGTATAGTAACGGTGACAACATCATGACTGATAATATTTTAACAATGCCTAACGGTTCGAAGTGGAAACCTTCGACGAGTTCTGATACAGTGCATTGTGTAATCTGCGACAACGCAGTTGACACGCCAGCAGAGATCGCAAGTTATCCTGACGGTAATTGTCCCCAGTGTTCGCAACCTTGGACAGGCTCTGAAAAGCGCAGTACAAGTATTATAGTAACTGCCCCAGAGGCGATACAGGGAGAATCCTGATGAATCAACAAATGGTACTTCCAGAAGGCGGTTTAGCCTCGTTTATTACATCTAATATGGATGAATTTGACGACAGTCGCCTGTTGTTTGGTCAGCAGAACGGCATCAATTCAATGCGCGACACCGCAGAGCGTATGGCTCGCATGGGCCGTAACGGCGACGTTCACATTGCGCACTTGCAGCAAGGTGAGGGTGTTGTTCCTCGTGAAGTGCTTGAAAACAACCCCGAGTTGGCTCAAGAGATTGAAATTGCAATTTCTGCGGAAGGAGCTGACCCGAGTGCTTACATTGTTGGCAGCGAGTCAAATTCAATTAACCCGTATACTGGACAGAGAGAGTTTTTCCTTAAAAAGCTTATTAAAGGCGTTAAGAATGTCCTGAAAGCAGTGGCTCCAATTGTTGTACCTATGGCGCTTAACTTCTTTGCTCCGGGTTTAGGGACCATGGCCTCGGGCTTTATTGGCGGTGGCATTACAGCTTTGGCGCAGGGTGCAAGCTTTAAAGACTCTTTGAAAGCGGGTCTTATCGGCGGTGCAATTGGGGGCATTACCTCTGGTTTTCAGGGCGCGATGAACAAGAATATTCAAGGCAATTTTGCACAAAGGTTTAGTCAGGGCTTTCAACAAGGTGCGATGCCAACTCCCGGCAACATACTAAGAAGTGAAACTAACCCCGGCGGTTTTCTTAGCCGTCCGATTGATGTTGACGCGGCAAACGCGGCTATCCAAGGTCCGCCGACCACGATGGATACGGTCCTTCAAAAAACTCAAGGTGCCTTTTACACTGAGCCCGTCCCCGCTGGAGATATTTCCACAGCTATGGCTGACGCTACCACCCAGCTACAGGCCACAGGGAAACCATTTACTGGCACCGATGTTATAAATTTAGCAGGAAAAATACAAACTCCTGCGGTACAGGGCGGCATCAAACTGTTGCCAACAGCCGCCGCAGGTCTTGGGGTTGCTGCGTTAGCCGGAGGGTTTGACCCTATTGAGCCAGCGGAAGTTCCAGACCCGTATGACGGCCCGTCAGCATCAGAAAAACGTCTGGCAGAAAACCCTGATAAATACCGTACAGGCGTTGCACCGCAGCCCACTTATCTAACGGTAGCCGATACAATGATTCCAACACGGCCCGCCCCGCAGATTCCAGTATTTGACTTTGACTACGAGAAATATCTACAGCCTGTGGCAGCTGCCGCGGGTGGTGAGATGAGCTTCCCTCGCCGCAACGGTTTTATTTCAGGCCCCGGAACAGAGACTTCCGATGACATCCCTGCAATGTTGTCCGACGGAGAATTTGTAATGACCGCTCAAGCCGTGCGCGGGCTGGGTAACGGTAGCCGTAAAGAAGGTGTACGAAAGATGTACGATATGATGAGAGCTTTTGAAGGGGGCGCAGTAGCATAATGGCTGTACAAGAAACCATTGTAACCAACCGCCAAGACCCGGCAATTGAAGCATATCGCCTTGGTCTGTTAGCTGATGTTCAAGGTTACATAAAAGATCAAATTGAATCGGGGGTTGTTCCGCCGGACTACACTATTGCCGACCTTTCTGAAAACGAACTAGCGGCGATTAGCGGCGCTAGTCAGGGTGTTGGAGCCTATAAGCCGTTTCTTGATACCGCCACTCAAACTCTGGGTCAAGGCGCAGGAATGGTGTCTGGCGCTGTCGACACTTTCGGGCAAGGCATTCAAAGTTTGGCTGGTACGGGTGCAGAATATGACCCTACTTCGTATCAAGCCTATATGAATCCATATGAAGACGCCGCGGTTCAGTCCGCTATGGGCGACATCCAACGAGCCAGCGACATTGCTCAAGTGGGTAACCGCGCTCGGGCCGTAGGTGCTGGCGCTTTTGGTGGATCGCGGGACGCTATTGTTCAGGCGGAGCAAGGCCGAAATGCCTTGGATCAACAAGCGCGGACCGCGGCTCAGATGCGGGCAGCTGGTTACGGTCAAGCTCAACAGCTAGGCATGGGCGCGTTTGACTCTGCCATGAGTCGTCAACAGAACATGGCAACGGCATACGGTCAGCTTGGTCAGGGCATTGGTCAATTAGGGACTAATCTCGGTCAACTAGGTGTTCAACAGGCTGGCCTTGGAGAACTTACTTCTGTTTTGGGTACTCAGGACTTGAACACGCTTATGACTACGGGTGCTTTGCAGCGTGGCGTGGATCAAGCGGGTCTTGATGCTACTCGACTGTCTAACTTGCAGCGTTATACTCAGCCGTATCAACAGTACGGCTTTCTTTCAGACATATATTCTGGTACACCTTCGGGGTCATCTACGCTCACTGCGGCGTCTGCCCCACAAGTTTCTCCGTTCCAAACGGCGCTTGGTTTGGGTATAGGTGGATTAAGCGCCGCATCGGGCGCAAAAACAGCGGGGATATTCTAAATGCCAAATGTAATGAACAGACCATTGTTTCGACAAATGGGTGGACCCGCTCAACCGATGCCTCAAGATATGATGCCGCCACCCCCGGCTCCTGCGATGATGCCGCCTCAAGGGGCGGAACAACAGGTTGCGGGTGCCGAAATGATGGGCCAGCAAGTCGGGACGCAGATGGCCGACGACATGATGATGAAGCTGGATGGCGCGGAAGATTACCAGACTTTAATCGACGGCATTCGGGGCAACAACCTGCCTTTGGAAGCTAGGTACGAAGAACTTGCAACCCTCGTCGGTGAGCAAGACGCCATGGCAACTCCAGAATCTGTTTTGGCCCTGACCCAGCCCACTATTATGATGACACAACAAGGCGCTATGGACAGCGGCATCGGAGAACTGATGCAAGGCCTTTCTGGCTCGGTGGATATGGAAGGCCCGATGGAAGAGGGTGTAGGCTCCCTAATGATGGCGGGGGCGGGCAACACACCACCCGTAAATTTTAGAAATGGCGGACCTGTAGAGGTCCGCAGATTCTCAGAAGGCGGCGAAAGCCGTATTTTAACGCAGGCCGAGAGAGACGTTGCAGATTACGAGAAGTATTTTGCAGGGGGCTTTGACCAACAAGCGCGGGCCGCGGCTCTTGAAGAACAGAACAAGATGGCGAAGGCCCAGATGTTGTTTGACATTGCGGGCACGGCTTTGAATTTTGCTGGTCAAACGCAGGGTGACTCTATTGCGGAACGCTTGGCTAATGCCGCGACGCAAACTCAGTTAACCGACAAGATCGGACAGCGGTCCGCGGGCATGTTGTCCGCCAAGCAGGCTCAACAAGCTGAAGAGCGTCAGATGCGTATGCAGGCACGACAGGCAAGTTTGGGTCAGGCTCAGACTGATGAAGCCTCTCGTCAGGCTCTGTTGTTAGCAGCGGCTAAAGCGAAGCCCGGAGACGCTAAATATCAAAGACTGATAGGTCCAAACGGCGAAAAGCTGGGTACTTTTAACGTTTCAACGTCGGACGGCGTGGCTAAATTAGAGGCTGCACTTAAAGCTAACCCCGACGCCAATTTGTATAACGTTGGTACGGAGCCTGCGGATAGCAGCAAGTCGGACATTAAAATTGTTGTATCACCCTCCGGACAAGCGCAAACGTTTGATCTAAGTACTGCGGACGGTCGAAAAGATTTTAACGCTGCTTCCAAATTAGACGGCGCAAAAGTTTATAACGTTGGCGCGGCCCCAACAGATGCCGGGTTTAAAACTATTACAATGTATGACCCGAAAAACCCCACAGTTCCGGTCACTAAACCAACAAACACTGCGGAAGAACGAAGCGCCGTAAGCGCGCTACTTGCACAGGGCTTTACGACTGACGATAAGGTTGCAGCGGCAGCAATAACCGACGAGTTTGCTATACTGAAAGAAGCGCGCGCAGTAGAGCGGGATATTGCGGCGGAAGAAAGAGCTTTGGCAACTACCCTTGCCGCAGAAAATCGTCTTGAAATCACAACAATTAGTAGAGAAGAGCGGGCTGTTCTTATGGCAATTGCTTCTGAAGGCCGTGCGGAGCAACGGCTTATCGAAACCGAAGCTCGCCTGCTTGAAACTACTCTTGGATCAGAAGATCGCAGACTTGCAACGCAGGAAGCGCAGGAAGCTCGTGCCGAGCTTGCAGCTATTAGAAGAGAAAACCGCGCGATACAGGCTCAGATTGACGCAGAAAAACGTGCTCTTGCAACTGCAATTGCCGCGGAAGATCGTGCAGTGGATCGTGAAACAGTCGTATATGGTCGGAACCGCGCGGATGAGCTTGCAGACATTGCTGCGCAGATTGCGTCTACGATTGCCCAAGAAGAAAGAGCTTTGGGTAGAGCCCTAAGTGCAGAAGAGCGGGCTCAGACAACTTTCGTAACTCGTCAAGCTATAATTCAAGAAAACGACATTGCAAGGTTGTTGGTTGCTCAAGGGCTTAGAGACGAAAGTCAGATCAACGCCGAGGATCGCGCAGCCATTGTAAATCAAAACAACTTTGAACGAGATCAAGCCGCAAAGATTGCGGCAGAAAACCGCGTTGTTGCTAACCGAGACACCATTGAGTTGCGTGAAATAAACGGTGAGCTTGTTCGAGTTGACACGCTTACCGGAGAGACTGAAGTTATTTTCGGCGATCCGACCGTTCCAGACCCGTCTATGGCGCAGGTTACTCTTCCAAACGCCGACGGCGTCCCTGTAACGACCGTGATCGACATTACAAGCCCGCAGGGCAAGGCTTTGATAGAGCAAGTTAACGCTGCAAATGCCGCGGCTCCCGGCTCTGCCTCGTATCAAAAAGTTCCAACAGCAAGCACTGCGATCCGCGGCTTTCTTGTTCCGGGTGAGGGTGTGTTTACTTCTTACGACGGTAAAACATACGTTGATGAAGATGGTAACGCGAAACCGCTTCCGGGTGGGGCCTTTGAGGTATCCAGCACGATTGCTTACGAAGTGGCTAAAAACGAGAAGATGGCGGCTGGCGCACAAGCTCAATTGGACGCTTTGGACGCCGAGCTTCTTAAAGGTATGACAAAAATAGATGGTTCGCCACTTTCCAGAGCAGAAATGGTCGAAGTTAAAGACGCATTTGCTGCGGCTCGCAAAGGTACAGGTTTCTGGTCAAAGGTATATGCCGGACTTGACGCTGTTGCGGGTGGTTTAGCGCCGGGGGCTTTTGGAGATTTGTTTAAAGACACTACTGACGCTCGTCAGTTTGTCAAAATGATTCGCGTTATGGGTCGTTCTGCTCTGGCTTCCTCGCCAAGATTTGCGGTTGCGGACTTACAAACAACCGAGCAGTTGTTTCCAAATGAACAGGCTTTGTTGGCGAGTCCTAAAACAGAAGCTAGAAAGCTCAACGATATTGTGGGCTATCTTGCAGAAGAAAAGACTCGCATTTTAGAAATGTTTGCAGGCGGAACGCCTATGGACAGCACGATGAAATCTACCCTTAATCAGAAGTTGTTTGAAATTGACCGTCTTGAAAGTATTCTGGGTCCAATTACACTGCTTGGTGAAGCCAGTATAAACCAAGAAGCGATTGACGCTGCAAAAGCTTCGATGCGTCAGAAAAAAAGGTAGATTAACATGGCAGACACCTTTCCTGTTCCCGTTGTTGAACCAGCCGTTGAACCCGTTGCTCCGTCGCTTCCTTTTTTAACGTATGACAAAGATGAGTTTGAAACGGATTTTAGTCTCTTTGGTGGAGACACCTCTGCGTTTACTTCTAGCATGGTCGAGGTATTGGCGGAGGACTTTCCAGAACGGCCCGATTACTTAACGTATGGCGGTTTAAGAGACGGGACTGCGCCGATTTTAGACACGATCCCTGAGTTGGCGGGTTTATCTCCAGCCGAACGTAGGTTGTCGGACAACGATATTATTGAGTTCTTTGCAAGAGACTTAGAGGGTGAGCCCATTCAAGCGGGGACGTTTCTTGGTGGAGCAAAACGTGAGATTATTCCTGCGGCAGCATCGGTTCCAACCTTTATGGGCGGTTTTGCTTTAGGACAAGCGGCGGTTGCGGGTGTTCCTCCTGTTGGACCCGCCGCGGTTCTGAGATTTGGGCTTCCGTTTGTAACAGGAACTGTCGGCGCAGGGCTTGGTTATTTTGTCGGAGAGCAAGTAAACGATGCGATCCAAGGTGAAGAGTCACCACTCCTGCCGGGAACAGCCGCGGCTTACGAGGCGGGAAAGACCGCGGCGGGCGCTTTGGCATGGCTTCCGATGCCGTATATGGTTCCAAAACAAATTAATTTCGGCGTGGAGTTAGCGGAGAACCTTGTAAAAGAAGGTCAGAAAATACCTCTAAGCCTCAAAGTAGCTAGGGGGCTAGAAAGCACCGTAGGCACTATGGGCGCTCAAGCTCAAGCTAACAAACTAAAGTTTGGCGCAGTGGAGACTTTAGCTGGAGCCGGAGCAACAGGCGGCGCTTATGCTGTAGAAAGTTCCGACTTAGAGGGAAGTACCGCCGCTAGAATAACTGGAGAATTAGCTGGCGGTGTAAGCGCCCTACTTCTTGGAAACCTTATTACTAAGAGACTTCCAACAACTTTCGGAGCATTAAAAGCGGGATACGGTGCCGTAAAAGAAGGGCGAGTTCAGGAAGGTGCGGTTAATCTTGCGACCGCGTTTAAAGGCAAGCGACAAACTCAAGTTACAAATTACATATTAGACCTTCTGGAAGAAAGCGGCGAAGATACGGAGGCCGTGATTGCAGCCCTAAGCTCTAAAGAGTTTGAATCCCTGTTGATGGACGATTCCGGCAAGCCAATTGCGCTTACCGCCGCACTTAAATCAGGCTCACCTACACTTGCAGCTTTAGAAAAGTCCCTAGAACAGATGGCCGTGGGTCTTTCCAAAGAGCGTAACTCTGCCAATGTACAGGCGGACCGCGCACTGCGGAACACGATTGTTGCGTTGTATGGAACAGGGGACAAAGGCGCGATTCAAGAAGGCGCACTTTTGGCTCAAGCGGTTTTTGATGCAGACTTGGAAAATAATCTTTTAGGCGCGATGAACGAGGTATTATCCTCCTTTGACAAGGTTGCGGGCAAGCGGGGACCAGATTGGGCCGCGGAGAGACAGGCAACACTTGGGCGAAAGTTATACGAAGTTATTGACGCTCGTTTTAAGGCAGGTCGCGCTCAAGAAAGAACGCTTTGGAGAAATACGGGTCCAAATCTAACCCTCACGGAGTTTGTTGACGCGGACGGTAATGCCACAAATGTCCCTAACTTCATGTCATACTGGGAAAACACTTTACCGGAAACGGTTGAAGCTGCCGATGAGGTTAAAAAACCACTTAGTGCAATAAACGCTTTTGTTACTCGGAAAAGAAACGAGTTGTTTCCAGAAGAAGGCGCGGCTGCGGAGGTTGTAGCTAGTCCAAGATTAGTGCAAGCTCGGGAACGTCTTGAGGATTCTTTAGACGCCATAAGTGGAGTAACGTACAACGTTGATCGTTTTAATTCAGTAAGAGATCAAGCTAGTCAGATTGCGGACATAGACGAGCGAGTTACTTTTCTACGTCAAAGGGCCAGTATAGTTCGCAGAGAAGCGGCTGACGCAGAAGATAAGCTTATAGAAAGACGCACGGCCAAAGCAATTGATGAGCTTGCTGATGTTGAGCGTTTAACCGCCCGGGATGCGGCCCGAGAGGGTGCTTTGGCAGCTACTGACGAGGCTACTGACGGCGCGGTTTCTATTCGAGAGCTTACAGAGATGCGGACTTCGGCGTTGAGCAAAGCTCGTATGCTCGCCGCAGCGGGCGACAGTTCGGGTGCGCGAATTGCTTACGGTTTTGCAGAGGCGTTGATGCGGGATTTGGAAAGCTTTCCGCAGGGTGTTGATCCCGCCTATGATACGGCCCGAGCATATTCTCGCGCGTTTAACGATGCGTACACTCGAACCTTTGCCGGAGACATTCTTGGAGTAAGCAAAACGGGAGCACCGAAAGTTGCCCCCGAACAAATTGCAAACGACATATTTAATGCGGACGCCGGATACTTGCGGTCCTTGCAGCTAGACGGTCTTGGAAAGTTCGAGCTTACACAGAGTTTGACAAACCTTGCTGGAAACGCAAAAGGCGAGCTAAAGCCGCTTCTTGATGATATGATGTCTACAGTCATTAACAAAGATAATGACATGATCGACACTAAGAAACTAACCGATTGGATTTCAGACAATTCCGACGCTTTGGCTCAGTTTCCACAGGCCCGAGATAACGTTCTACAAGCTGTTAACACAACGACCACGGTCCGCGGGACTACGGAAACAATTCTGCGGAACATTAGAGCCGCGGCGTACAATCCTGAAACAGGTGTGGTCAACGTCGATGCTTTGAACAAGTGGATGGCGAAGCCGGAAAATGTCGATGTCTTAAACGCTATGCCTGCGCTCAAAGCGGACTTAGAAAACAGCATTACAGCAAACCTTCTTTTGAAAGAAGGAACCGCGGCAAACAAAGAAGCTCTGAAAGAGCTTAACGGTCAAATTTCGTTTATGGATTTACTTCCAAATACAACAGAAAACCCTGCCACCGCATTTGCTCGCGCGTTTAACCAAAATAACAAAAGACCGATTGAGAGCTTAAATAATCTCTGGAAGGTTGTTGAAAAAGCCCCAGAATCTTGGACAGACGCCACAGGCGTGACCCGCACAAAAGAAGAGGCTTTGGAAGGCTTCAGAAGTTCTTTGATAGAATCCCTGTATACAAGAAACGGTCAGACCAGCAACTCTTTCAGCCCCAAGGGGTTATACGAGGCTATCTTTCTTCCGCACCCCAACTCTCCGGGTAAAATAACTTTGGCAGAATGGCTTGTTGAAAAAGAAGTCATGCCAAAAGTAGAGGTCGATCGTCTCAAAAGAATTACGAGTGAGATGGTTAAAATGGAGTCGTTCACCATGAAAGATGGTGTCGATCTTGGGGATTTAGCCGAAACCGTAGGCCCCATGATGGACTTTTATTTGCGGATTGTCGGTTCATCGATTGGTACTAGAGCGCAAAGCCTTGTTCCCGGCGATACCGCAGGGGGCTCCCTTGTCGCGGCCAGCGCAGGTTCAAAAGCCTTTCGGACAGCCTATTCAAAAGTTTTTGCAAACATCCCAGAGTCCATGAAAATGGATGTTATGACCCAGATGATGCGAGACCCCGAGTTGTTGGCTGTGATGCTTAAAAAGGGTCGCACAGAAAGAGAGAAAAGTGCCATTGGTGGCAGATTGACCGCACTTCTGGTAGAGAAGGGACTTATTCCCGCAGGCCAAGGCGCGGCAAACGTTGGTCGTCGAGCCCTTCCAGCGGTTACGCGAGAGGGTGTATTTGAAGATACTGAAGGTCAAACACCGCCTCAGTCTACACCTTTCTTTATTCAAAATGTTTTACCCTCCAACGACCAGCAAGGCGCGGTGGCTCCCCCTCCGCGGCCCCCGGTCCCGACACCTTCGCCCGTAGGACCTCCCACCACTCGGGCGTCGGCCGTACCTAGTCCAGCCCCGGCCCCAGTTAATTCTGGTCCGGTAGACAGGACTAGGTACGCTGCCCTATTCCCAAATGATCCGATAGTTAGTATGATGCAACCAAGACAAATGCGCCGTGGTGGTATTGCAAGCTTATTGGAGTAACTTATGGATTTCAGACTAATTCAAGACGCTGAACGCCAAATGTTACGAGACGGGAAATCAGCCGCGGCAATCGACGCAATGAAGTCGGCTTACAGAAAACAGATGTTTAACCCGGACGGGTACTCGCGGACCGCGGGCCTTGGTTCTTTTGCCAGTGGCGGCGAGGCATATGGGCCTCCTCCTGTAAAAGGTCCTGTGCCACAGGGGATTGCTTCGTTTCAAGATGGTGGCGAGGCCGAATCTTTTTTCAGTCGGTTTAACCCTCTGACGGGTTCTTACCGCAAAAAGAAACCTTTAAGTGTGCGCGCCGCAGAAACTGCAATAGATTTTACTCCTCTTGCAGCCGTTAGAACGGGACAAGAGATTTACGAAGAAAGTCAGTCCGAAGACCCGAGCCTTTTAAAAATGGGAATTATGGCAGCGGGAGAAGCTGCGGGCTTGATTCCCATTGCGGGTCCTGCCGTGAAAACAATGGTTCGAAGGGTTCCAGCCGATTTAGCAGACGATATCGCTGGTCTAAACCGTCGATCCATTGACACAGAGATTAACAACTATCGTCTGAACCTAGAAAGAAACACCGATCTGTCTCCCGACGAGATTGATGTCCGGGTAGAAAACTACGCGGCCAACCAAGAGGGCGCTGTATCAGGAGCGGTTAGGGAACTGACGGATACAGAAAGGCTTGCCGATGAAATAGCCGCCGATCTTCGCGCGGGTAATACAGACCTTGTGACGGACGAGCGTTTAGAAGAGTTGGATTTCTTGGGGGAAATACGTTTACGGCAACATTACATTGATGGGAACGTGGGTGTTGATGCCGACGGAATTCCGATAACTCTAGACAATGCCGAACGAGAAGCAAGGATGCTGGCTCAAGGTTATGAACGGGTGGGCGTTCACGGGACAATGCCCACACAAGAAGGTGTTTCGGTAGATGACATTCGCGTACTGAATCCTTCAACTTACGGAAAATCGGGCCGTGGAGTTTATCTTGATGTTGAGCCCACAGGAATGAATTTTGGAGACGGTGAAATTGTAAATCCGTCAGGAATTCCATATCCAACAGCCAACCGATTTGCGGGATATAATCCAGACCCACGATCTATTGACCGGGGCAAGGGCGCGGCAGATAGAATTCCTGAAGGGTCTCAGATGTATCCCTTGGTCCAACGAGGGCCATTCGCTAAATCAACCGACTATACGGCGGCTCGGAGAGAACTTTTACAACAAAACCCAGACCTTGATACAGTCGAATTAGACAGATTGGCAAACCAGCGCCTGATGGATCAAGGGTTTGCTGGAGTTGATTCGACACATTACGGCGAGATAACTTCTTTTGAAGGTGGAAACCTACGTTCTCCTACCGCCATATTTGACCCAAGACTTACTGATTTGAAAAACATCGGGATGGCAGACGGAGGCGCAGTTATGAGCGGCATTGGAACACTGAACGAAACAGCCCGGAACATGACTCGCGGACCGCGGGGCATTGGTGCTTATCAACAGTTCGTGGACGG
>Ga0255048_10002076_pt1 | contig 13112 bp, 20 predicted proteins | sample JV7_2_2_MG_FD_183619 | JGI IMG/M metagenome (GOLD analysis project Ga0255048, IMG submission 183619) | Seawater microbial communities from Jervis Inlet, British Columbia, Canada - JV7_2_2 | ecosystem: Environmental > Aquatic > Marine > Inlet | place: Canada: British Columbia | collected 2016-10-06
GGTGGATTTGTTATTGTTTTGCGAATGCAGGGAGGGTATAGAACTCAAAGCCGCTCTGCATTCACGTTTCACATTCGGGCTGCAATGCCGGTACTTGATCAGGGGCCGCCTTCATGGGGCGGCCTCTTTTCTATGCCTGTTTTGCCTCCTTGTCACCATCCTGATTCTCATCCTGTGCAAAAAGCGGGACGACCTTACTGCGGGACGCCTCATGGTGGACGGCGCAATAGCTGCCGCGCTCCTGAGATGTGTTGGTGCAGTAGTGGAAATTAGGATCGCCGGGATTACCGATCGGCCAGCGGCACTGGCTGGTCTTGAGCAGAATGGTGGATCTGGCGGTATCCGACATCCGCCTAGCCATGAGATTGGCACGAGCAATTCCCTCGTAGGTAAACACGCCCGCAGCCTCAAGGTCGAAGATGCGCTCGGGGGTCATGATTTTTCCTCCTGTTTTCCCAGTTGATCGGGGAGGTGTTTGGGTACCAGAGAAACACCATCCCCGATCGGGCATCCTGTTTTTGAGACAGAACGGGAGCACATAAATCAGAAATGTTGACGGAGATCAAGGAAAAGTTTCGGCGTTCGTGTCGACTTCAGCAAAAAGTCCCGCGTCTTCCTGTATCCGCCGCTCAGCCATTTTCGCATATTCGGGGTTGAGTTCGATCAGAACCGAATCGCGATTGAGGCGGTCAGCAACCAAACCGACAGTGCCGGATCCGCCGAAGGGATCGAGCACAAGACCTTTTTCTGGACAGCCCGCCTTGATGCAGCGCGCTGCTAGGTCGGGCGGGAAGGTTGCAAAATGAGCTTCCGAGAACGGCTTGGTCGCTATATCCCAAACCTCCAACTCGGCCGGTTCCGGTTCCCAGTTGCGCAGGTTGCGGCCGTTCGCGGTCTGCTCGTCGCGGCTCATTTTATCCCAGCGGTCATTGAACCCGGCATGCCGGCGCCCGTGGCCGCGCTGTTTGTCGGGTTTGTGTGGTGCCAATATTCCGGTGTGGGCCCGACGTTGGCCCGGCGGCTCATAGCTTGTATTCCGTCCGTAATTTAGCCGATCAATTGATGTTTGCTTTGCTTCAATCCGCACCGCACCAGCGTCATAAAAATAACGCGCCGATTTGGTCAGCATGAAAATCTTCTCATGTGCCGTCGCCGGCCTGTCGCGAATCGATTCCGGCATCGGATTGCGCTTCGCCCATATGATTTCCGAGCGCACCCACCAACCGGATTCCTGCAGGGCGATGGCGATTCGGTTGGGCATCATGCAGAGGTCTTTGGGTTTGATCTCCCCAGTGGCAACTGCGCGCTCTTCTGGCGGATGGGCGTTGCCCTTATTTACGCCGCGCGGCCCACCACTCTTGGATGCCGAAGTGGCATAACTGTCCCCAAGATTGAGCCACACCGTCCCGGTCGGTTTAAGCGCCCGCCGCACAATCTCGAACACCCGCACAATCACGTCGATATGCTCGTTGAGCGTTGGTTCCAAGCCGATCTGGCCGTCAACGCCATAGTCCCGCAAACACCAATAGGGCGGCGAGGTCACCACGCAATCAATGGAATCATCATCAATCTCGGAAAGCCGGTCGAAGACATCACCAACCAATATTCTCACGGTCATTGCTGCTGCCTTTCTGCTTCAAGAATGGCACGGCCGATAAGCTCGGGTATCTGAGGGACTACGGCGTTGCCTAATCCTTTAAGTCGGTGTACCCGATCGGGTATCCCATGAGCCACTCGAATTGTGCGGGCGTAACTTTGCCAGCCCCAAACGCCTTTACATATCTCTGGCAAGAGGGCCATTTTTGCATTGAGGGCGCAGTGAAGTTGGCTTTTGTCGTCGGTGTATGCACAAAGCCACCAACGATTTCTTTGATGTCCTGCCCCGCCTTCATGAGCGCCAATACGTCTGTAAAATGCTCCATAGCCCAGATCACACACCTCTTTTTTCGCCCGTCTTATCGGTGACTCTTGAACGTTCTCGGCAATAACAATGCGCGGTCTGACATCATCGATGACCCGAAGCATGTCCGGCCAAAGGTCGGGCGCTATGCGTCGACCATGAGAGGCGGTGCTAAATTTCTGACAAGGGAACCCACCTGTGATGACATCAACGCTTCCAAGTCGAGTTGCATCGAGCGTCCTAACATCGTCGTGGCACGGTACATCGGGCCAGTGCTTGTGGAGAACTTTCCGGCAGAAAGGCTCAATTTCGCAGAAAGCGACCGTCTTGAATCCGCCCGTGCGTTCTAGGCCAAGCGAAAAACCGCCAATACCGGAAAAAATATCCAATACCGTAAGCTTGCGTGTCATACCGGCACATTGAACCCTGCCGCATTCCGATGGCCGCCACCGCCGAACGCTTTCGCCACTTCCGACACGTCTGCCCGGTCATCCGTACTGCGGAGAGAATACGTCCGTCCTCCATAAGCATCAACGATGCACGCTGCGAACGGAGCTTCCGGGAATCGATCCAGGAGAAGGTGGCAAACGTCGGAGATGAAGCCGTAAGGGGCGTAGGCAACCGCTACACCTTTGTGCACGCCGATATCCTTGAAAACCATGGTATCTGCGATGTCCTCGACTTGTTTGTCATGGAACCGTTGGACAGCCTTGGCCATATCTATGATTTTTTGAATATCCCATTCGACATCCCTGAGAATGACGGTCCAGACTTCAAAATCCATGGGGAACGATCGGAGATAGAGCGAAAACGGCTTTGTGTCAGGAAGTGCGAAACGCCATAAATCTCGATCCTCGATCATCTGCAGCATGTGGGGAACGGGCTTTGAGGGAAAGCAAAATTCCCAAGCCAGCCGCGCGCCCGACTTCTCCATGTCGAACCACGCAATCGCGTTTTGCCCGGTGTCTTTCTTGAGAAATTCAAATCCGCCAGATGCATTGTCGCAGTCACCACTGAACCGGGCTATATCAGCCAGTTCTGCTTCAGCGGTTTTATGGTGATCCAGGACTATCACGCTCGACATTATGCCTGCGAGACGCTGCATAGCATCCTTTTTGAAGGAAAAATCGACGATCAAAACATCTTTGCCGGCGATCAATTGTTCGTCGAAAGGTAGACCATAATTGACCGCTTCGAAATGAACAGCATCTCCCCACTTCAGCCATACTGCCAGGGCAGCGCCAAACCCATCGGCGCAATTTGCATGGTACAGGCATACGTCAGGTTTCCACGTTGGTTTGGTCTCGCTCATGGTGTATTCTCCTGTTCAACGATCTTCTCATAAAGCTCCGTGATCCCCTCGCGCTCTTTCCGTCCGAAGGCTTCTCCGATGGGCTCAAAGCTGGCTTTGCGGACCAGCGCATAGAATTCGTCCGGCTTGGCTGAGTGCTTATCGACGCCGGTCGAGCCCTCGAACCAGGTCGGGATGTCGTCGGCGCGCGTGGTTTTCTTTTTGGCTCTGCCACAGACGCCGAACAAGACCTGCTCGGTGTCGTTGCGGAAATAGCGGCCCTGGCCGATCTTCGGCTTTTTCCAGGTCAGGCACGATTTCTGCTCAAAGCCCCAAGCTTCCATGATCTTGCAGGCCGCTGAAACAAAACCGTTCGGTGCCCACAAGTAGAGATGGCACAACTCGTCATCGGCCCATTGGGCCGGCTGGATGTCCTCGATTTCGTCGAGCGTCATCGTGGCAAACTCCTGGGGCGCCTTGGCGGTTTTGGAGAACTTGTCCATGTCCCATGGCGGGTCCATGATCAGCGTGCGGAACTTGCCTTCGATGGGTTTGAGATCGAGAACACGATCCTCGTCTTCGGCTTTTCTGAGCTTGCTGTAGGCGGCATTGACCTTGCCGGTACGCTGCATCTGTCGGACCAGGTGCCCATACCTCTCCGGGTCTTTTTCAGCCGCCTCAATGACCGCCTCAGCTTTATCAAAGGTCTTGCCGGATTTACCAGCAATCGCGCCAAGTTTGTCTCTGAGCCTTCCTTTTTCTCGTTCGGGCAAATTTCCCGCACGATCTTCACCAACATTCTTGAGACCGGATATCTGCCGTTCCTCAGCCTCGGACTCCAGTTTATCACGGAGTTTCCGCCCTATCATGACCATCTCGACGGGCGAGAAATCCTTTCGGTCTGTGTTTTCGGCCCGCTCTTGCTCAATGGTTTCGATCTCGCTGCGTTCGCCGACGAGGGCATCGATATGGTCCCAGCCAAGGCGCTGTGCAGCCCTCAGTCGGCGCTCTCCGAAAACCAGGACAAGATCGCTCGTCAGGCCGATCGGCTGTAACAGCCCGTGTTTCTCCATGCTCTCGACCATCGGATCAAGGTCCAAGTCTTGACGCACGCGATCGCGTACCGTGATCTGGTCGATCAACACACGATCGAAAAGGTCAGTTCTGTCCGTCATTTCTGTTTCCTTCCAAATAGAGGATCAAGCGCGGATGAGAGATAATTGGTTTTGTTCTGGCGGTCATAGAGGGCGACAAGACAATACCAAACGCCAATGGCATCCGCTTCGTGGGATAGTTTGACCGGGAAACCCAATTGTTTGGCCCGCGCCATCATGCTGTCTTTCTTGGACCATCCGTGGCCGCTGAATACCTGTTTGACCTTCATCGGTGGGTAGGACGTGTAGGGAATGCCCAATCGGTAGCATATCCGCTCTGTTTCGCACGCTAGGCCGCAGAGGATCATCTGAGCGTGCATGGAGTTGTTCCGGTGCAAGATGACACCCTCGTAGCCAACCATGCAGTCGGTTCCCGGTGTGATGAGTTTGATCAATTTCCCACCGTATTCGGTCATGAGGGCGCCGTAATCGCCTTTGCAGGGAGTCAGTTTGAAACTGCCGAAGTCCGGCCTAGCATCCGGCGAACCAGACGCTAGGCCGACAGTCATACCAAGATCGAGAGCAATGAGTTGGGTCACGCTGCCTCGGTGTTGTCCTGCTCGGCCTCCTGTAGGTCGAAGGACAGTTGCTCTGCATTGCCCTGGTGCTCGGCGCCGAGGCGTGCGAATCGTTCCGCCGCTTTGCGCGTTGCCCGGCGCTGGCCGATGACGTGGCGAAGAACCTTTCGGGTGACATCGTTCTCGGCGGCGCCTTTGTAGAGCGCTTTGATCCTCTCGCGCAGGGGAGCGGCTTTTTTCTTGGCCGCTTCCATGATCACGTCGATCTCCGCTTCAATACCTTCGATTTCTGGCGTGACAGCCACGGCGGCATCGAAATTGAAAGCGACCGGCTGTGCCTCGCTTGCGGGCTCGGCTACTTCTTCTCCAGACATGTTCTGGATCTTTGCCATTGGAATGCTCCTTTTGCTGGCGTGGGTACTCATCGCTGGCGGGAGCCAGCGGGAGTTCTTTGAAACTGGGAGGGGGGTGGTCGAGCCCTCGCTTACCTGTTGGAAAGCAGAGTGGAGACAAAGCTTTTAGGACCAAAGATGCACGCGGCCCGACCACAGATCGCAATTGACCGGGAGGGTCAACGGCAAGGTCAACAAAATACATCAGGTCGCCTCGTTGTCAATGTGTCGGGGGCGCCGCTCGGAGAAGGGCACTGCTTGGTGGTATCGCACCATTTCCACGGATGCCTTTACGTTCCTGGCGTGGGCTTGAGCCCGGCAGATGTCTTGGATGGTCACTCGCGCTAACTCGGCGATGTCACTCCAGAAGCGATAGGGAATGCCCCGCGATGGCCAAGTCGAAATAGCTCCTGGCGTGAGACCGAACATTTCGCCGAGGCGGTTGTTTTGTTTCTGCGTTCGTGTCCCGCAAAGAACGAGAATTTGATACAGGGTATATTCTCGCGCAGGCGATTTCATGGTGTGGTCTCCTGTCGGGCATCAATTGCTTGGTGGGGAGAATCGCAAAGCTGGCTTGACAAGTCAATATTTTTTGCCCAATATCTGCTCGTCATGGAGACAGAGCAAGATTTTCCCACAGCAAAAGCTGTTCAGACTCTCCGTAAGGAGATGCGGCGGACCACAGCGGGCCTCCATTCTATATCTCATTGTTTGGAGCGCCCGGACTGGGGCAGGCTGCAATTCGTTGAATTCGGTTTCGGTGCTGAGTTGAGAGATCAGGATCGAAAATGAGAGGCGGAACCGCCCGCTTTGTCTCCCCTTACCATCGCGGCGGTGCCTAATCTCAAAACTGGCGGGCGTGGATCTTTTTTCGTTGGCATGATCCGCGTCCGCCTTCCCAGACGAAAGGAGAAGGCAGGAATGTCCATCACGATCGAACAACAGAAATTCTGGCAAGATCAACTCGCCGGCAACCACCCGGATGTGACCGAGGATCCGCAATGCGGGTATTACCGCGGCACTTGGCACAAGAACGACAAATCCGCGCGACCAATTGCAATCTGGATCACGGAAGACGGCGAGATGACGTGCTTGGTCGGGTGGGGGGGTGACAACTTCAAGGCTAAGCCAGACACGCTTTTGGACCGTTGGCTGTTCTTCTGCCAGAGTCCCGTGTCCTATGAGACCTATCTCCATGTCTACCAGACCGGCGATCCCTGGCCCGAGGAAGCGACTGTGGAGGCTTTGCCCGGCGCTGGCCACAACAGACCGCCCGAGGGCCACGAACTCCACAAATCGAACCTGGACGCCCTGGAGGCTGCCCTCAAGAAGCAACTGGGCATTGGGGAAGCCGAGCAGGACAAGACATGGGCCGACAGAACGGCGAACTACCGGTCTCGCATTCTTGCGTTGAAAAGAGAGGTTGAAGATGAGCGCACCAAAAAACGGGAGCCGCACCTTGAGGCTGCTGCCAAGATCCAGGCGCAGTACAAACCGCTCGTCGACGCCCTCGAAAGTTGGAACAAAACGATCCGAAGCGCATTGGACGCCTGGAAGAAAAGGGCGGATGAAGCCGCAAAGCGTAAGTTGGTGGAAGAGGCGCAAAAGGTCGCGGCCGGCGAAAAGTCTCTTGAGGAAATGGAAGTTCCCAAGGAAGTCGCGGCGGTTGGCGGAAAGAAGGCGGGCGGCACTGGCAGGGCAACCGGTTTCAGGACTGTTCGCAGGGCGACAATCACGGACTACGACGCGGCGCTGAAGCATTTTGCGCAGAATTCGCAGATCAAATCCATCGTCCAGGCGTTGTGCGACAAGGATGCTCGTGAGGGCGCCGACAGCGGGCCGGGCTGGGAAGTCATCAAAACCTCGGAGGCATCATGACCATCCACGAAGTGTGTACTTGCGATGTCTGCGGATCTAAAGTCACGAAAGATGAAAAGTTAGATGATTGGTGGATCATCGGGACTCTTTGTGATGCTCTTACGGCAGATGAGTTTGTCCCCTTACATTGCTGTTCGGCGCCATGCCTTGCCAAGTTTGCGCAGGGCATCATCATCGAGACTTAACCCAAAAGGAAAATGAAATGAACGACATCATCACAGTTGAAGGCGAGCTTGTTCCTGCCGACGAGCCCTCGACGATCGAACTACTCACCAAGGGCGAGATTGACACCCAGATTGCCACGGCCAAGAAATACCCCCGGTCGATCAAGGCTTTCGAAAACCGGGCACTGGAGATGGTGACGGCCAATGCGACCGTGGCCCGTGAAAGCATATATGTGCTCCCCGCCCGCCGCGGCGGCGACGGCAAGCAGATTGAGGGGCCGAGTGTGCGCTTCGCTGAGATGATCCAATCGGCTTGGGGCAATTGCCGGTCGGGGGCACGGATTATCCAGGAAGGGGCAGAATTCATCACGGCCCAGGGAGTGTTCCACGATTTAGAGACCAACAGCGCTGTGACCTTCGAGGTTCGGCGCCGGATAGTTGGAAAGCCCGGCCGGGACGGATCGCCGGGAAAACGTTTCGGGGTCGACATGATTGCCGTAACGGCCAATGCTGCATGTTCGATCGCTCTGCGCAATGCCATCCTCAAGGGAGTTCCCAAGGCTTTGTGGGCCGGCACCTACGTCGAAGCGAAGCGGACGATCGCCGGCGATGCCAAGACCTTTGAGGCGCGCGTGAAAGCGGCAATCTCTGCGTTTGGGAATCTGGGCGTCAAGAAAGGGGCGCTGTTTGATTTTCTGGGCGTGAAGGGTAACTCCGACATTACTGTTGACCATCTGATCAGCTTGGGTGGCATGATGACCGCGATCGAGGATGGTGAGATGAACGTCAGCGAGATCATCGGCGAGACTAAGCCGCCCGCGCCGGAGAAGCGGAAGCCCAAGGAAGATGAAGTGACGACGGCGGCTCCCGCGCCCGACCGGGCCGAAAAGGCTAAGCCGGTATCGGAGACCACAGCCGACCAGACCGAAAAGGCCGAAACGGCGCCCGATAACGCTGAATCCGCGCCGGAGCCGGCCAAACCACCCCCGATGTCCGATCGGACCGCCGCAGAACCGGTTCAGGAAGCCCCGCCCGGTCCAGCCACAGCGCTCCAGCGGGAAGTCGAACGCGAACTTACTCACGGGCCAGCCGCACCGCCTCAAGAGCCTGCCTCTCCCGCTGACGGCGCGCTGGTGCCCGGCAATCCATCGTTTGACTTCGAGCAATACAAAGAGGGCGTGGCGGGTGAACTGGCGGTATGCACGACCATCGACGATCTCAACGAGGTCTGGGAGAACATCCAGGAAGAAATGCGTGGCCATATCCCCGAGACCGCGCAAGCCATGTTCAAGCAGGTGTATCAGCACAATTTCACGCGGATCAAACAGGCGGCCATCGCGTGATGCAAAAGGTTCTCGCCGTTTATGTGGGTGGCGGTCGGCTGGAGGCTCGCGGGCCGCACGACATGGAGATCCTGGAGTGTAATTACGCCATCGGCGGAACCTTGAAACTGGCCGTTACCAAGCCTCGATCGGGGAAGCAGATGCGTTTCTTTTTCGCTTGGCTCAAGCAAGTATTCGATAACCTGCCAGAGGACTGCCCCGAGCATTTTCAGGACCAGGATCACTTGCGCGCCTGGATGGCCTGGAGGGCTGGTAAGTGCCGGGTTTTGACACTTCCGGCCAAGGGATTTGGGCGGGACCAGATTCGCGTCATTCGGCGCTTGGCCCGCTCCCCGTACCTGTTTTTCGAGTACACGGAAACCACGGTTTTTGTGTACGAACCAGACAGCATCGCAATGGAAGGGGGAATGGAACAGAAGGTCTTCAACGAGTTTTTCACGACGGCCAAGGAGTTGGCTCTGCTGCTGATTCCCGGCTTGGATCTCGAAGCGCTTGAGGCACACGTCTACAAGCAGGATTTGAAGCCAAACTGACAGGAGAAATTGGAAATGGCCCACGATCTGGCGTGGAGGGATGAGCCCGAGAAATCGAGAGCGTTCAAGGCGTTGGCTTATTACCTGCAATACGACGTTGGATACAATAAAATAGCTAAAATTCTTGATTTTGGATCTCAGCCATCTGTGCGAACTGCAATGCTGAAATACATCCGGCTTGAGTATGGGGCGCCGGATAAAGAAATTGCCGGGCTGCTGCTTTCGATGTTTCAGCGGCAACGCAAAAAGTTGGAGATAGAGGGAGATATCGCGACCGCCCACGCTGAACACAGGGCGCTGATGCGCAAAAGAATGATTGATATTGGGACCGCCTACTATCTGCATCGGCAGAGCACCTGCAAAGAGATAGGCGATCAAGTTGGTCTCTCTGCAGCCAGGATTCAGCAGATCATTTGCAAGTTTGAGAGGTTTTTGGCTGCGCGCGTTTCCGACGTGATGAGCGGCCGTGACCTCTCTCACATATTCCGACAGGCAAAGCGGCGAGACCTCTCCAGTTTGCCGCCGGAATATTTTGATGAATCGCCTTGGATGGGCGTTCATCGACTTTCAACGTGGAACATGGAAAAGGAGAAATGAAATGCCTGATATTACCACCGCTGAGAAGAAGCCCAATCCGCGCACCGTGGCCGCCAAGTTGCGGGCCGAGATTGATGGGTTGCACATCCAATTGAGGGCGTCCCGTACAAAAGCACTTGATTTGGAGGAAGAACGTGACGCCGCTCGTCGGTCGCTCAAGGCCTACAAGGGCGTCATCACCCGTCTCAAAAACCGCATTGCGGAATTGGAAGCCGTCTGATCTGTCGAAGACGCCATTTTCAAGCCAGTAGATGAAAGGTTTAATCATGAATAGAACTGCGCTCGTGTTCGACGTGGAAACCACAGGCTTGCCTGACTGGACGCAACCCGCCGACGCTGATGGCCAGCCCCGCATGTTGGCCCTGGCTGCCGCTCTGGTTACCTCTGACGGAAAGACGGTAGATCACTACTCGGCGCTGATCAAGCCAGACGGGTTCGAGGTTGATGAGGAGGGCGAGGCGTTCGCGGCCAATGGCCTGACGAACGAGAAACTGAATGCCGAAGGTGTACCGGTTCTTGAGACCCTGTGGGCATATGACCAATTGCTCGACAGTTGTGACTTTGTGGCCGCCTTCTCGATTCGGTTTGATCAGAAAATGATTCGAGCGGAGCAGCGCCGCGCTGATCGCGATGATCGCTATGGCTACCGCGACACGTTCGAGATTATGTATAAGGCGCGCAAGGTGGCCTGCGAACGCGGCGGGCCGCATTCCAACCCGAGGAAGTTGAACGAGTGCTATGAGAACATCATCGGCGCGGAATTGGTTGACCATCATGACGTTGGCGCCGACCTTGATGCGACGGTGGCGATTTACCGGCATTTGCTGATTGCTGGTTTGGTGGAGCCCAAGCCACAGGTATCAAAACGATAGGGAGCAACTGAAATGGATGCATACACTCAAAGTCTTCTGGAGAAGGCGCGCGATGAAATCATTCGTATCAAACTTGAAAACAAAATTCTCAACGCCAAGGTTGATACGTTCGATCTCTTTACAGTGGTTCTCCATTCTCAGCCAGCACAGCGGCAAGGTGCGGGCTATCAACAAGATATAGCCGTAGAGATCGCTAATTGTCTCGAACGCGCTACTGCGACGAAGCCCAAGCGGCGGCGGGTCTCGCCGAAGAAATCTGGCCCAACCAAGACCACGGCTGCTACCAAAAAGTGAGAACGGGGCGATGACCACGGAAGAAGAGGAAGTAGCCAAGTTTCGCGCCATCAAAACATGGGCTGAATATTCCGAGTATATGAGAGAGAAGCCTGCTACTGAGCTAGTATTTCGCACCGGTAGTTTGACCGGTAAGCGAGTGATCTGGTTTCCAAGTTTGCAGGATTTCGACGAGAAAAAGAAGGAATTGACGCGCACCAATGGCCCAAGAGAATACGGTCCCGCCGCATCAGACCCGTAAGGCCCCGACCCTCCGCAATTGGGTAGATGTGCTGCTCAGCCAAGCCAAGTGCCCCGATTGCGGCGAGATTTTGGGCGACAAGAAGGGAGTTCAATTCGATCATGTGCCTCCGATATCCGATCGGTGGGATGAGGAAAGATGGCAGGGGATCGACGCCAATGATCCAAGGTTTGCGCATATCCGCCACATTAACTGCCACCAGGCGAAGACAAACCGGGAGCACACGGAGCGTTCGAAAACCAAGCGCGTGGCCAAGAAGCACGGCGAGCACCGTGAGAAGATGCAGAATTTCGAGTTGCCGCAGTTGACTGACCCGGCAAAACCCAGAGGATGGCCAAAACGGCCATTCCCGAACAGACGAAGAAAGGAATAACAGCATGGAAGATACCACCGCCAAGAGGGGGCCGAGTTGCGGGACGTGGCGCGCAAACAAAGAGACAGAGACAGCAAGGTCATTCAATTTCCGCAGCAGGAAATCGTTGCGCGGTTGGTGCATTTGACGGGTGAAGGTTGACAGCGAGATCAGGCTCAGGCAATGGTCGGGATGCGCCAAATGGTAAGGTGTTTCAAAATCCTGATCTCTCTGGTGTCAGTTGCTAGGCCCGCGGACCTTGTTGCCAACCTGGTCTGCGGGCTCTGCTTTTTCAGCCGTAGGAATGGCTTTCCTTTACGTAGGTCAGCACGAAATTTCCGGTGTTTTCCCGAAACTTGAATGAGATGTTGGGCGCCTCGTCGGCGGGGAGTCCCATGAGCCGGCAGGCGTAATTCCGCAGGATCTCGGTCACTTCGGATCTGTCCAGATCGAGTTCCATTGTTTCTCTGGCCGTGGTCTGGGACAGAACCTTGCCGATCCGAGGCATATCGACGCTGGTGTATTCGGCGCGGACATCGATGTCGGGTGCTGTTGCCATGTCGGCTTCGACCTTGGGGGCTATGTCTTGCTCCACCGTTCCCATGATCTGCTGGATGTGTCGTTCACGCTCATCGTCGAATGGGCTAAGTTCATCAACATCTTCTTCCTTATTGGCCGCGACCCTAGCGGCCACGATAGCAGGGTGTTCCTGTTCTTGATTATCTTTAGGCATTGTCAGTTCTCCTTTGGTTAGCTGCTTTGATGGCTTGCCTTGCCCGCGTTCGAAAGGCCTTTTCAATTTTGGTCACCGCGTCATCAATCGCAGCCCAGTCGGTTTGGCTGTTGGCGATCTCGCCAAGGGCGGTACGCAGGATCGTGTTTTCTGCTTCCAGTCGGGCAATCTTACGGTCCCGACGATCAATCTCTTGGTGCGGAAAAATGAGGGTCATTTGGATTCACCACGGGCCTTCGGTGAAATTGGTCATGCCGCGTTGTCCTTCTCAAACTCGCCGGCTTCATTCAGGCGGTACCAAGTGTCTGGCTCAATATCGTGTCCAGCCTTAGCCCTCTTGATATCGAGGATTTCGCCCTCGTCGTTGCGTTGAACCAAAACGATCCAACCACCCTTTGAGGCTGAGGCCTTTGCCTTTCCCGAGTACCCAAGGGCGCAAGCAATAGCGTGGTCGCCGGTCGTCGCGGCATGGGCGTCGTCGCCGGTCGTCGCGGCATGGGCGTAGTAGCCGGTCGTCGCAGATTTAATATAATCCACTACCCATTTGACGCCCGCTGTGATAAAATCAGGCAAGTCAATTTCGGCGTTGATCGTGATCTTTGCGGCTACCCGCTTAGTGTCTTCATTGTGAGTTTCGTCCGACACTTTCTCAGCTAAAATCAAGGCAAAGCGTGATTTTGCCGGGCCATAAAAGTTCCAAACGTCGAAAGGACTTTCGCAGGCGTGGAAGCCGCGCCGACAAAGCTGGATTTTGCCGTCGATCGTATAGGTCTTGCCGATCTCGAATTGAAAGTCACGGCAGGCCAAGCCAACGTCGAAGCCTTTGTAGAGTTTCATATCGGTCATGCCG
>Ga0255048_10002079_pt1 | contig 13096 bp, 5 predicted proteins | sample JV7_2_2_MG_FD_183619 | JGI IMG/M metagenome (GOLD analysis project Ga0255048, IMG submission 183619) | Seawater microbial communities from Jervis Inlet, British Columbia, Canada - JV7_2_2 | ecosystem: Environmental > Aquatic > Marine > Inlet | place: Canada: British Columbia | collected 2016-10-06
ATTGGATCAGAGGTAGAGGGACAGTTGAGATACCTAATGCTAGGAGGTTGCCTTAATGCCTAGCTTCGCCCAAGCCAGTTTCGCGAAAGGCGAAATCGATACAGCTCTCCATGGCAGAACCGACACAGCTGCCTATCAGATAGCCTTGGCAACTGCTAGGAACGCTATAGTCCAACCGTATGGCGGCATTGTCAATAGGCCTGGACTACAGTTTATAGGGCCTTGTAAAGATCACAGCACAGCTGTACGTGTTATCGACTTCCAATTCAAGACTACTGACACGTACATCATTGAGCTAGGTAACCTATACGCTAGGTTCATACGTAATGATGCTATTGTCACTGAAGACGCTGTAGGGATTGACTCTGTTACAGCTGCCTCACCTCCTGTAGTAACGTGTGACGCTTCCCATGGGTACACTGATGGGGATGAAGTGTTAATCAGTGGCTTGACTTCTGCTGTTGAATTGAATGGTAATCGTTTCATCATTGCTAATAAGACTTCTACCACTTTCGAGTTGGTAAGTCAGGCTGATGGTACGACTAACTGGGCAGCCCCTGCAGTTGCTGAGAGTGCTGGCAGCTCTGGTACTGTTGGCAAAGTGTTAGAAGTTGTAACACCTTGGGCTACAGCTGATCTATTTGAGCTGAAGTACACCCAGTCAGCTGACACGATGACCATCGTACACCCCACCTATGCACCTAGGCATTTGACCAGAACAGCAGTCAATGCCTTCACCCTCTCTACCCCCACATTTGCCCCGACTGTAACAGCTCCTACAGGTATGCAAGTCACTGTAGGTGTGACTACAGGTACTAAAGTAATTAAGTATCACTATAAGGTTACAGCTTTCAATGAAGATGGAGAAGAAAGTTTATCTGCTCTTAGCAATGCAGGACAGACAATAGTTAATACTGAGTTGCTTTCCCCTGCCAAAGTGGAACTGACTAGTCATCCTTTTGAAACTGGGGATGAAGTAGAAATCAGTGGTTTAACTGAGCATACCGAGTTGAATGGTAGACGGTTTCTAATTACTAATGTTGACGCTGACCATTTCACTCTTGATGGGGAAGATGCTACAGGGCATGGGTTAGCTGAAGCTACAGGTGGAGCTGACACATGTCATCTAACTCATGTTGAAATTGGTACCGCCCCTAATGTGTTGTCTACCCAGTCAGGTACCCTTCAGAAAGTGGAGTGGCTGCCTGTCACAAATGCTGTTAGGTACGCTATTTATAGAAGCAGCACAGGTAACTATGGCCTAGTGGGTGAAACCACTAACGTTGTATTCGAAGATATAATAGACACACCTGATACACAATTCACTCCTCCAACTGCTCGCAACCCTTTCCTGTTTGTAGACGATTACCCAGGAGCTGTATCATACTTCGAGCAGCGTCGAGTGTTTGGAGGTACTAACAACAACCCTGACACTTCTTACTTTAGTAGAACAGCCTTCCCTGACAATCTTAGTTCCAGTTCACCGACTGTTGACACAGACGCTATAACAGTGACTTTGTCTAGTAGGAAGGTTAATGACATCAGACACTTTGTTCCTGGTAATGACCTACTGGTACTGACTAGTGGCTCAGAGTGGCGGGTTAATAGTGGTGGGGACTCGGCGTTCACTCCTGGTACTATTAGCCAGAAGCCTCAAAGTCAGTGGGGGAGTAGCCATAGAGAACCTATTGTAATAGGTAATATTACATTGTTCATACAAGAGAACAACTCATCTGTTAGAAGTTTAGGGTATAACCTACAACTGGATGGTTACACTGGTTCAGACTTAAATCTACTGACTGCTCATCTAATACGTAATCATACAATCTCTGACTGGTGTCTGGCACATCACTTGGATCTTATCATGATGTGTAGGGACGATGGTGAAGTGTTGAGTTTGACATTCCAGCCTGAGCAAGAAGTGATAGGATGGTGTCATTGGGACACTGATGGATTGTTTAAGAGTTGTTCTTCTATACTGCCTACTTTGTCTAGTCAAGATGATGCAGGGTACTTTGTAGTGGAGAGGGTGATCAATGGGAACACTGTTCAGTACATTGAGAAGACACACTCTAGGAAGTTTGAAAGTGTACAAGATGCTTTCTTTGTAGATTCAGGACTATCTCTAGATAATCCTTTTGCTGTCAGTGCTGTGACATTAGCTAATCCTTGTGTTATGACAACAGCTACTCATGGGCTGAGCGATGGTGATGAGATTGATGTTAGCGATGTCCATTGGGTTGACACTTTAACTACTCATAAGACAGCTTCTCAGCCTACACAGCTGAATGGATACCAGTACTATGTAGCGGATACGACAGCTACCACGTTCACCCCTGTAGATGTAGACACTGATACGTACATAATAGGGATCACACAAGCAGATCCTGGAGTAGTAACTACTTCTTTAGCCCATGGCTTGACAGTAGGAGATCTAGTGGTGCTGCATGGTGTCGCTGGTATGACTGAAGCTAATGACACTGTGTACCAAGTCGGGGCAGTCCCTTCAACTACCACTTTTCACCTGTACACTAAAGCCGGGTTACTTGTTGATACAACTGGATTCACTGCTTACACTAACAGTGGTACAGTGCATACACCTGTAGACAGCTCTGCGTACAGTGCCTATGTTAAGAATGGTAAAGTCAGAGAGAGGACTGTGACAGTTAGAGGGTTGGATCATCTAGAGGGTGAGACAATTGTAGGGTTGGCTAATGGGAACTACGTAGAAGAGTTGGTTGTCAGTGGAGGTGCTGTCACACTTGAAGACAAAGCTAGTAGAATTCATCTAGGAATGCCCTACTACACTGATATTGAAACACTAGACGCTGAACCACCTAAAGGTACTATCATAGATCGTAAGAAGAAGATTGCAAGTGTAGCTGTTAAGTTTAATAGAAGTAGAGGGATGCTTATAGGACCTGACTTCGACAACTTGATTGAGATGAAACAGAGGCAGAACGAGGCGTATGGCCAAGAGACTTCTCTTCTTACTGGAACACAAGAAGTTAAGATTCTACCTAGTTGGAATAACAAAGGTAGGGTGGCTATTAGGCAGAGATACCCATTGCCTATGGAGATTGTGACAATTGCTCCAGATATGGAGTTGGGAGACTGATGTCTAAACAGATAGTACCTACTACTGAAGACCACATACATGAGCTAAGCCAGACAATGCGAGAGGCTGATAAGAAAGAGATCTGGGCAGCTCGACACAGTATGCCATACGATGCCTTGAGACGAGGTGTTGCTATGTCAGATGAATCTTTCACTGGGCTATGGGATGATAAGGTTGTTTGTATCTTTGGTGTAGCTCAACCTTCTCCTTTCACAGATGAAGGCATACCTTGGCTACTAGCTTCTGACTTGGTAGAAGACGTAGCTCACACATTCCTTAGAGTTAATAGAGTGTATACTAAAGAGATTAAGAAACGCTATTCCAGACTGGAGAACTACGTAGACTGTAGGAATACAGGCGCTATCAAGTGGCTACAGTGGCTAGGATTTGAGTTTGATCTGCCTAGGCCGTATGGGCCAGAGCACCTGCTGTTCTGCAGGTTTGAATATAGGAGGGGAAGCTAATGTGTTACCCAATGGCGATTATGGCGGTAGGTATGGTAATGTCTGCTGCAGGCACAGTTATGGGGGCAAGAGCGCAGAGGGAAGAAGGTAAAGCTGCTAACCAAGCTGCTCAGTATAGAGCAAAAGTGGGCAGGAATAACGCTAAGATTGCCAGGAGTAACGCTGATCAAGCTTTCTTAGCTGGTAGGCAGAGAGCCAGTAATAAGGGTGTCAAGAGTGCTGCTAGTAAAGATAAGTTTGTAGCAGCTGCTGCTGGTCAAGGTGTAGACGTAGGTGATAGTCAGTCAATTGATGACGTTGCCGGGGATATCACAGGTATAGGCACACTTGACCAGCTAACTATAGCGCATCAAGGTATTAGAGAGGCTGCTAACTACAACCAACAAGCAGCTAACTTGGAAGCAGGGGCTGCCCTAGACATCGTGGGTGGACAGAATGCTCAGATCAATGCTAACAACGCAGCTATGGGCAGTTTGGTTGGTGGACTAGGAAAGACCGTGAGTAGTGTTGCTAGCAAGTGGGGTAACTTCTCAGGTGGTGGTGTGCCAGATGTAAGCGGTGCCCCTGGTAACACCTTTGGTGGTGGCGGTGGATTCGGTATGTTTGACGATGAGTTATTTGTATCATCACATCTTTAGGAAACAATATGTCTTTAAAAATACCTAGTAACGCCCAGACACCTACGGTGCAGCCACAAGCTATTGCCTCGATACTCCAAGACTCATCTAAAGCTACAGCTGCTAACTTCGGGGCTGACCAAAGTCGTGCTATAGCTGCTGGTAGAGACACCCAGCAATCTGGTCTTGATTTGATGGAGTTTGCCAATACACGGCAGATGGACCTTAATGAGATAGACGCTAAGGATCGTGACAACAAGTATGCTCTAAAAGTTAACGAGTTGCTGTATGGGTCTAAGGATGGATCAGCCCCCGGCTACTACGATTTAAAAGGGAAGGCTGCTTTAGAAGCCCGACCAGCGTTAGAAAGAGCATTGAAAGAAGCGAGACAGAAAGCTACTGAAGGTGCTAAGGATGCTGTAGGCAAAGCTTTAAAAGGTATGTTTGATAGCCGAGATCAAACTACTCAGTCTGGTTTAGGTCGTAACGATGTAGCTAAGCGTGAAGAAGCTCAAGTAGCAGCTGATGTAGGGAGACTGGCTACATCTACTGATAACTTCTCTAAGAATCCACTGGACCCTAAAGTTAGAGAAGAGTCTTTTGCTATTGTTGATGGTGTCGTAGAAGATCAGATTAAGAGACAAGGGTTGGATGAGTTCGCTGGTGAGAAGTTAAAGAGACAGGCTAGAACAGCTTTATACCAAGGTGGCTTTGATCATCTTATGTCCCAGAAGAACTATGATGAAGCTAAGAAGCTGTTGAATGAAGCTGAGAATCCTAAGAGTGGTGTAGTTAGTGCTGTCCTTGATGAGATGAGAGATGACTACTACGCTAGGAATGTACAAGATCTTGTTGTCACTACCTTCGATATTATATGGGACCCTAACAAATCTCTAGATCAAATGAAGAAAGAACTTAGAGCTATGAAGGGGGTGAGTGGTGCTGTACGTAACGCCACAGTAGCTAAGTTCAGACGTAACCTCAATGACATAGTGCAGAGTAAAGAGAGAGCTAGGCTTGCAAAGGAAAGAGAAGTTACTAAAGAAGGTAAGGAGATTAACTTCCGTATACAGCGCCCACTTGAACAAGCAAAGAATATGAGAACAAGAGAGAAAGCTAGAGAGTTTCTTACTCAACAGATTAAGGTTACTAAGAAGCATCCAGATGATTTGAAACACGCCTTAGCTCAAGTGGAGACACATTTCAATAGTAGGTCGAGAGACGCTGCTGATAAAGAAACTGCTAGCAATAGAGTACTAGACTCAGTAGTAGAGCCTATAGCATCCAGCCTTATTTCTGCAGAAACTGACTATAAGACTGGTAAGTTTAACGCAAGGAAAGTGTATGCCTCTATTAATAGTGCCAGAACAAAAGATGGTAAACTCCTAAGTAGTAAACAGCGTATCAGATTGAGAGCACTTGTTAAGGATGCTATAGGTATGCAAGGCTCATTCAAGGCTATTGATGACGATGTAGCAGATAGGGCACAACGTAGGTTAGATATTGAATACACTAAGAAGGTGAGGGCACGTAAAGATGCTTCAATAGACACTATGGATAGGGCTTCTAGTGCTGCCCTTGACGCTAGCTTTGATCCAGCTGATCTCCCAGCTGAAGACCAGGCGCTGATAGGTCCTGCTGGGATGAAGCATCTCAAGAGGATGTACTCTGATGCTGTCCATGACGTGCCTACTGTAACTGATCCTGATATTATGAACACACTTATGGACGGCACTCCTGAAGAGATACAAGCAATTGACTTTGCTGAATTGAGAGGGAGGATGTCTGCTGATGACTATGATGACTTCGGTAAGCAGATGTGGATGTCTGCTAGGAAGGGTGGGGAGCAGTTACAAAGAACTAATCACGCTATAGTCTTACGTGCCCTAAAGGATCACATGGGGGAGAAGACAGAAGGAAGTGATAGGGCTAAGAAGAAGCACAATGCTAAGTATAACAATGCTAGGCGTATGCTCATACAAGGTATGAACGCTCTTATAGCTGATCCTAATCGTAAACTACAAGGGCCTCTATCTGCTGAGGAAGCAGGGGATCTGATACAACGTTACTTCACACCTGTTGTGATGAAGGATATCCTTGGTAGTACTACCACAGATCTTATAGGCATCCATCAAAGTATGACAGAAAAGGAGATAGCTGATGCAACAGTTACCTGGTATACTGTGAAGGGTAAAGGCAGCAGACCGCCTAGAGATGCTGAGCTAGCTAATATCTTCTATGCTAAGAACCAAGCAGCTGCTCTTAACAACCTATCTAAAGTTCTTGGAAACTCTAATAAGGCTCTTCCAAAGTCTAAAGCTCTTGGCGGCGCCCTGTTCGGTCAATAGACCTTCTAACAAATCTCTTAATTGCAACTGATAAGGCCACCCCATAATGTCTTTACTTTCTGTCCCTACCTCTACTGATAAGAAGAGGAAGAAGAAAGATCACCAGATAGACTTCTTTAAGATCAGTGAGTTTGAGGGCACTGCTCCTAGGGTCACGCTTGAAGACAACACTGAGTATGTTAGAGCGTACCACCCTGGTGCAGCCCACACTAACTCCGGTGTTACTTTAGGTGACCATGGACTAGATGCAGGTCACCAGACTAGGGCCAGCATGAAAGAGTTGGGTGTGCAAGATAGCATCCTTGATAAACTAACTGCTGCTAAAGCGTATGGTCTTAAAGGGGATGCAGCACAGAAGGCAGCTAATACCATCTTCCTGACGAATGAAGAGAATGAGAACATCAATAAGATTACTCAATCCCACACCTATGGTAGATTGCAGAAGCAGTTTAGGGAGGAAGTGGGGCAAGACTTTGAGTCATACTCTGCTGGTGAGCAAACAGTAGCTGCCTCTATTACCAATCACTTTGGTAAGCTTGGACCTAAAATGGTGCAGGCCTATAAGAACAGAGATAGGGCAGCTATCCAGAATGAGCTTCTTGACTACTCTTACATCAAAGATCCTAATGGTAGGAAAGATAAGAATGGCAAACTACTAGACAACCTTCTCATTGCACCTGAGGATGGCACAGAGTTAGAGCCACAGCTGGCATTCTCTGGCAGACGTATTGGTGAAGTAGACATCCTCCTCAATGAGGATGAAAAACTGGCTACTATACCTGACCATGCTGGAGTGTTGAGACAGCTGGCTGACAACACCCCGTACGCTACTAGTCTGACTGATGGGACTGCTATTGCAGAGAGTATGCAGAAGCAGCCTGATGAGTTCCAGATGGCTCAAATGAAAACACTAGATCCTGATGAGTGGGCTAGGGCTTGGAGAAGGAAACAGGCAGAGTCACTGTCTCCTGAGATCTTGAACACAATTGGTACAGACCCTGAGAAGATGAAGAAGGTGGCGAAGGCTGCACCTCAGGTTATAGCAGCTGAGACAGCAGCCACCTTGAATGATAATGATGAGTACTTCCTTGATATCGGTAGACTGCTGGGAGGTCATGTAGTAAATACAGGTGGAGCAGCCCTTCGTAGTGGTAAGACCTTATTCAATATTATAGACAAAGGTATCCGTGCACCTATGAACCTAGTCTTAACCCAGCTAGGGTTTGGAGACTTTGTTGAAGTAGCTAAGGAGATGCAGGACGACTACCGTGGGTACGTACCGTGGTGGCTTAAACCCACTCAGGTGCTGGGCAGACCTGGTGACATACTAGATGAGACAGCTGATGATATCTTCCCTACCAATGACCTTGATCTATTCCAGAAGACTATAGGTCAGTTTGGTCAAGTGGGAGCCCAAGTCGCCTTATGGCTAGCTAACCCAGCTCTCTCGTATACAACTATGTTCCAGCAGGGTAAAGACTCTGTTGATGACATAGCTAAGGAGCATGGTCTCGAACCTGATGACTTCCAGTTTGCTGGTGTTATGGGTGGAGTGTTGACAGCAGCCACAGAGCGGTATGGTCTTGATAAGATATTCAAGTTCATACCTGCTAATGTACGTAATAGATTCCTTCGTATGTTGTCAAGTGCTGGTGTCGAAGGGGCACAGGAGATTGTAGAGAACATAGGGCATGACCTAATAGGTATGGGGTTGATTAGCCCTGACCATAAGATAGACATAGGGGAGGTAGGAGAGTCAGGGTTTATAGGAGCAGTCATAGGTGGGACCATTGGTGCCTTGCTACCTGGAAGAGGCAGACCTGTCAAACACAAGAGGGCTATGGATGCTGTCATAACTGCTATGGAAGAGAGTGGGATAGTTCAGGAAGACCCAGACTTAGCAGCTGAACTCAGAGTAGAGATTGTTAAGAAGAAAGGTTATGATTGGGTTGAGGTTCCTAGTCAGAAGCTGCTCGAATGGATGGGGCAGACTGAAGAGGGCTTTGCAGCCATGGTGCATGAGCTTAAACTAACTGAGCAGATGGCTGGTATTATGCAAGGAGCTAATGCTCGTATCAGTGGGCATGACCTAGCCAACATCTTAATGGGTCATAAGAACTACTCGTCTATTGCTACACACATTGAGTTTGAAGCAGGGTTCCCTTCTTCTCAGAAGGTTGAAGATGAGATTCTAGAGAACAAGAAGAAGCTTGAAGAGATGGTTGAAGCTAGGCTTAAGGCTAAGACTATTGAACCTGTGCTGGCTGCTAGAATTAGTAAGTGGCTTGCTGCTTTCAAGAAGGGAGAGTCTGTTGATTTAGAAGAGATTCTGTTAGGAGCTAGCCGTAGTGGTATCATGGCTGAGCTGGATGTTATGCTTGATCAAATACAGCAAGATGATCTAGGTGTAGCCATACTGCTGGATGAAGCTAGGGCTGTTGTCCTTGATGAAGATTTGGTTCTCAAAGATAAAGAGATAGCTGGTCTTCATGAAGAGATTGATGAAGCTACGGAAGCAGGTAAACCAACCAAAGCAATAGAGAATAGGCTAGCTAAGGCTATAGAGCAGCAAGGTGATATTGAGGCACAGATAGCTGCAGCTCAGCTGCCTGACCGTAGAGCAGGGCTGCTGCCTGAGAACGAAATAGAACCATCATCACTACCTGACAACTCCGTTGCTTTCAGGAACAAGAAGACTGGACAAGTGTTCACTGGTAGCACTAGACAAAAAGCATTGAGAGATGGGTTCCAAGCTGGTCAGTCTGAACTGTCAGTGACTAATCCTAAACTACATGAAGCAGGTCACATAATCAATGGGGAGTTTGTAGCAGGTCCAGCACCAGGGCCTGTCAAGCGTGATCCTAAAGTACAACGTAGCGACTCTATCAAGATGAAAGCAGGTAGGCTGCTGGACCTAGGTGTAGAGATTGAACGTACTCGTATGAGAGAGACACGCAAAGCTTTCACTGAAGCTAAGCGTATGGTTAAGAAAGACATACAAGTAGCGCAGAAGACACTGAGAACACTGATCACTAAGAGTGGGTTAAACCCTAAGAACCAAGCTAAGTTCCTTAAGCAGATTGATCAGATCACAGACAGTACTGTGCTAGCTAGGAGACTGCCAGACATACAAGTTAAGGTGATGGAAGCGTTGGATAGGCAACGTAAGGCTGATATCATCACATCTATCAAGCAGACTTTGAAGAGGTATAAAGCTAGAATTGATAAGACAACTGGATCACTGAGAGGTAAGCAAGGGTTTAGAGATACTAAGACAACTGATCTGATAACTGTCTTAAGCAAACACTTCAATATGAAGAAGGCTGATGCTGCTCTACTACTAGAGCAACGTATGTCTGGTAGAGATGGTGATGGACTGTCATTAGCTCTTGATACTAACGCTAAGACACTAGACAGTGCAGACATGCTTGATGAAGAGGCACGGCTTATCAATGCCATACTCACTCTGAAGTCTAATCCTACAGGGTCTGATGCTGACTTTGTAGAAACCATTCTGTTAGGACTTAGTGACATAGTAGATGCTGGTGTAGAACGTAGCAACTCTGTGTTATTCAAGGAAGAGATTCAACAGAACTCCACTAGAGTCAACTTGATGCAAGCTATAGGGGATGAGCCTACTAAGGCTAGATCTAATCTAGCAGTCCAATGGTCAGAGATTAAAGGTAAGTTCTGGCTAGGATGGAGTGGAGTGTGGAAGAATAAGCTAGGAGATATCATGTCTACTAGTGACCCCAATCTGGCTGAAGAGATACAGACAGTGCTGTCTCTAACTAGAGAGGCTCGTGTTCAGGAAGAGAACAGACGTAGGAGTGTAGCCAGAATTACTGAGCTGTTAATGAATCGTACAGGGATGACTGAGCAGCAGCTGTTGAGGCAACAACAGAAAGACTTTACTGAAGATGTAGTGTTTGACAGATCTTTCACGTTCGCTGATCAGATAGATGAAGATGGAAATCAAATCCTAGGCAGTGGTCAAGTCAAAGAGATACTAGGGCGTAATGGTAAGAACTTCACTAGGTCTCAACTGAGACAACGTGTCATGGAACTAGAGAATGATGACATCAGAGCTATGGCTATGGACCCACAGAATGAAGGGTACACTGTAGAAATCATCATGGCTATGAGAGCTCAGATGAATAAAACAGATTGGCAAATGATGCGGGCACAGCAAGAGTTCTATAATGAATTCTACGTACGTATCAACAAAGTGTACCAGCGTATGTACGGTGTCACATTGCCTAAGGTTGACCAGTATGTTCCTATAAGTAGGATGTCTGAAGACAGCAGTCAGGATGAGTTCCTTAAGGGGGCACTGTATCGTGGTTTGATTAACCCTTCTGCTCTAAAGCAACGTACTACTAATAACTCTAGGCTCAAAGTTAGAGCTGACTTCGAAGTTATGCAGACACATCTAATGGAGATGGAGTACTTTATAGCATACGCTGAGAAGGTTAAGTTCATTAACAAAGTCTTTAGTGGGGACAACAATGCAGTCATGAGGCGTATTGCTGAAACTACTAGTCAGCCTGTTCATGACACTATCAGGAGAGACATTGAGTACTTCACTAATAAAGGTGTAATGGTTAGCCAGACAGGAGAGGCCGCTCTTGTAGGACTGATGCGTAACTTCAGCTTTGCACAGCTAGGTCTTAAACCACAGATTGGTCTGAAGCAGATGGCTTCCTTTGCAGCCTTCAGTGAGAATGTCAAGATGGCTGACTTCCTGAAAGGAATAGTGCAGTATCTAGCTAATCCTAGGAAAGCTAACAAATGGTTGAATGAGAACAGCAGCTTCTTTAAGAACAGAGGTGTTAATATAGATCATGACTTTAAACAACTGACTGAGAATCAACAAGGCAGTAAGGTGCTTAACTTCATGGGGAGGAACCCTAGTTTTACTAAGCTGATAATGAAAGCTATCACCTTGGGGGATGCTGGAGCCATAGCCTTAGGTGGGTACGCGCACGTCAAAGCTTTAGAAGCACAAGGTGTATCCACACCAGACGCTATCATGAAGTTTGAACAACTGGCTAACGACACACAGCAGAGCACAGACCCTGATAAGCTAAGTGAACTACAACGTAGTAGTTCTTATGGGAGGCTACTGGTTCAGTTCATGAGTGGTGCTAACGCTATTACTCGTGGTGAGATAAGAGCTTTCACTGAACGAAAGAAGGGTAGGATATCTAACCGTGAGTTTACTAAGAGGTTTATCACTTATCACTTCTTCATACCTAATATGATTAGTTGGATTGCTAATGGATTTGATTGGGAGTGGGAAGACTCATTACAAGCCAGCACCCTAGGTAGCTGGAATGGTTTGTTCTTATTAGGAGATGCGCTACACCTCGCTAACGCTGCCTTCTCTGCGCTGTACAGGGATGACGTTGAGAAAGGTTTTGATCTTGTGGGTAGGCACCCTTTGGTATTGCTTGACACAGCACGTAAGCTGGTTGTCGAACTAGCAGAGGAAGACTTCTCAGAGATTACATATGAAGACTTCATGGATGGTGTCAAGTCTCTTGAGTACACAGGAGAACTAGTAGGTATGGTGAGTGGTATCCCTTTAGAACAATTCATAAACGAGTATAGAGGATTTGATAGGATGATTAAAGGGGACACAAAGACAGGGCTAGCTCTCATGCTAGGTTACTCTCCTTGGATTATAGAGCAAAGAGGTATAGGAGAATAGAATGACAGTATCGAATACGACAAGTGTAACAAGCGCTTTGCTAGGGAATGGTTTGACAACTGTCTTCTCATTCTCACCAATGGTGATCTACGCCTCAACAGATATAGAAGTTATCCATACAGTCACAGCTACTGGAGTGACTACGACACTAACTGAAGGTGCAAGTGATACTACCTACAGTGTAGGTATTACAACTTACCCATCAACTGGGTCAATAACCTACCCAGCTGTAGGTGGAACACCTATCCCTTCTACTGAGACTATCACTATTAGACGTGTGATACCTATAGTACAACCTATCAATCTGTCTACTCAAGGGCCATACGATGCTGGAGTACAAGAGACAGCTCTAGACAAACTCACTATAATGGTCTTGCAATTGCAAGAACAGTTAGACAGAGCCATCGCTCTACCTGCAGGAACTGCTGAAGGGTTTACAGGAGATGATGCTGCACCAGTAGCTGATGCTTACCTTAAGATGGACTCTGATTTGAGTGGTGTTAGTTGGTCTACACTAGCCACAACAGCTTCTAATGCTAGTGACACATCAGCTTTGGGTGTGTCCTTAACTGCTGCTGCTGCTGGGAGTGCATCTGACTTCTCTAGAGAGGATCATGTCCACCTCCTACCAACTGTCTCAGTTGCTAAGGGTGGGACAGGTGCTGTCACAGCAGCTGCTGCTTTAGATGCACTAGGTGTTGATGGGGCCAGTGCAGTGATTGCTACGGGGGATATAGCAGATAACGCTATCACTCTAGATAAGATGGCAGGAGGTACTGATGGGAATCTGATTGGCATTGATGCTAATGGAGACCCAGCTTACATTGCTACTGGAG
>Ga0255048_10002080_pt1 | contig 13095 bp, 16 predicted proteins | sample JV7_2_2_MG_FD_183619 | JGI IMG/M metagenome (GOLD analysis project Ga0255048, IMG submission 183619) | Seawater microbial communities from Jervis Inlet, British Columbia, Canada - JV7_2_2 | ecosystem: Environmental > Aquatic > Marine > Inlet | place: Canada: British Columbia | collected 2016-10-06
CGGCATATAGTGAGTATATTTTGAGGCAATATCTTGGGGGTGTGATATGTGGAAGTGGATTCTGGGATGGCTTGTGTCTGGTGTGTTATTCCATGCGGTGGTGTTATATCCGTTGTTTGAAGCTTCGCAGAGAGCCGATGGGTGGAAGGATGAGTATGTGGAAGATAATGTGCGGGATAGAGAAAGAAAGTAATTCTCTTGACATTTCCTGTCAAGTTTGGTAGAATAGAATTAAGTTGGTTTTTTCATCTACGAGCTGGGGTGCGATCTATCTCCCAATGCCGCACAAAATTCGTGCTCCAGCCCCTCAACGTGAATTGTGCGAAATGACGAGGGCGACAAGGTGTCTATGTTCCGTAGTAGTCCGGTGCTATCTATAGCTCTAGTATCTTTATCTAGCGGAATATCCAGGTTCGATTCCTGGCGGCCTCTCCAAAAAGATTATTAACCGACTATGGTGCGCGAAACCAAGACACTGTTTGGGAGCCTGGCGCGGTCATGAAAGCGTAGAAGTGATATGAGATGCGAGAAACGAAGGAGCACACAGACGCATATAATCAATACTATCTCATGGGAGCCAAACGAAGCTTCGTGTCAGCGGCGGGTCAGTGCGGTGTCAGTGAGAGGACGATAGCAAGATGGGCAAAGGAATTTAGCTGGAAAGAGCGAATTGTACTACAAGATATACAGAACAGTCGCGAAGATACCAAGAATGTTAATGCGGCGGTAGTCAATACCAAAGCCGACTACAGAAAGATGATCAAGGAGCGGCTGGAAGAGGACATTAAACTTGATGGCTATGCGACAGCGATCATAGACAAAGCGAAAGAAATGATCGAAAGCGGCGAACTAAAAGTCAGTAGTATCAAGGAATTGGCGGAGCTTATGAGAGTACATCACGGAAGCACAGCCAAAAAAGTGGAGCTCATGAAGCTAGACTTGCTTATGATCGGTGAAGCCGATGGTAGAGAAGAACAGATAATCATTGTCAACGATCTCACAGGAGCAGGCGATGAGGATTAATCTGACCGATAAATATAAGCCTATCCCAAAGCAACAGGAAGCGTCTGATTGTCTTGCGAAGTATATTTTCTATGGGGGGGCCATGAGAGGCGGGAAGAGCGTCTGGCTGGTCATGGAATTGCTCAGGCTGTTGCTCAAATATCCGGGGAACGTGGGATTACTTGCAAGGTGGGAACTTGCTGCGTTGAAACGTACTACGCTGATCACATTAGGTTTGTTTTGGCCTGAAGGAGTTATCAAGTATCAGCATAAAGGTGATGGTATTATTGACCTGCCAAATGGTTCGCGCCTCTACTATATGGGATTGCGGCCAAGTAGTTTAAACAACGCTCTTGACCGTCTTAAGTCTTTGGAACTGGGATGTTTTGCTTTGGATGAATCTACAGAAGTTGAGAAGCCATACTTTGATTTACTCAAGACCCGGCTCAGTTTGCGACTTCCTGATGGCTCGTTCCCCAGATACCGGGGCTTACTTGCAGGCAATCCAGAACCAGGATGGGTAGCTGAAACATTCGTTGAGCAGACAAAACCTAATCACGCCTTTATCCCAGCCCTTCCCAGAGAAAATCCTCACATTCCAGCAGATTACATTGAAAGTCAAAAAGAAGACTTACCGCCTGAACTCTATGAGCAATACATCGAGGGTTCATGGGATGTACTCATGCGCATGGGACAGTATGTGTTCCCCTATCCGCTAGTCAAAGCAGCAATGGAAGCCGAACTTGAGCCAAAGGGCAAGCGTGAAGCCGGTGTTGATGTAGCTAGATTTGGCGGAGATGAAAACGTTGCAGCCATACGCCAGGGGCCTGTTGTGGATATTCCATATACTTCCAGATTCCAGGACATAAACACCACTACTGGCGATATTGCCAGGTTTATCGAAGAAGAGGAGCCGGAAGTTACCAAGATTGATAGTGTTGGTGTCGGCGCTGGTTTGTATGACAACCTAAAAGCTCAGGGATATAACGTCAGAGAGATCATAGGGGGAGCGTCTCCCCGTGATAAGGACAGGTTTGTAAACGCCCGGGCAGAAAATCACTGGGGCTTGCGCAAGCGTTTGGAAGATTATGATCTAGATCTGCCAAACGACTCAAAGCTCAGGGCACAATTCGTAGGGACTAAATACAAGATAAGAACAGATCGGAAGATACAGATAGAGTCGAAGGAAGATCTGAAAAAGCGCGGCGTGGAAAGCCCAGACATGATGGAAGCTATAATCAACGCGTATTCTGAAGGCTCAGAGGCTGAGTCGAACGCCTATTTCTGGTAGGGAGCTATGCCGAAAGAACATATTTGTTTCTGGAGAAATACGGGTCTGACTTTTCACGTATGTATGAGAAAATGGAAACTGACTGTGGAACTGGAGCGCAGACCTTCACCGTTCTGGCATTTGTTGCGACATGAATTCTGGTTTATATTGGGAGATACATTTCGCTTTTCGTGGCTTATAGATGCTCCGTATTCCAATATCTGGGAAATCCGACTTCCATTTATGAGATTTGTTATGGAATTTGTGGGACGTGGGAGCAGATTTGAGGAAGTCTGATTAGGGGGAATAAAGCCAGGAGCAACGATGGCTAAAGGACTCATAACAAGCGTGCGTGATGCAATAATGCCTATCCTATTTGGCGGATGGAATGAAAAGCAGATCGCCGTCGAAAACAATACGCAGGGCAACCTGGGCTGGCTCAATGTCCAGACGCCCGGCATTGATGGGACTGCGCTTACTGCTGGCAATTACGAGTCTCAGGTTGCGGCGAATCGTGGGCCTGTTCATGCCGCTTTAAGAATCACATCCCAAAAGGTTGGTTCGGCAACGCTCAGGATATTCACCCCTAAAATGTCCACATCGAAATCCAAGTTGTATGTCACCAGAACGCGGGCCATACCGGAGCCGAAGAAAACGCAACTGCTGGAAAAAGCTGGCCCCGGGTCTGTACTGGCTCTAGCTGATGACGCGGAGGAAATTGTCGCAGGACACAGGCTGGTTGATCTAATCACGAATGTCAACAGCCAGTATGACATATTCCAGTTACAGGCAATTACCACCGGGTATTTGGGACTAACTGGAAATTGCTATTGGGTTCTCCTACGGGACAGTCTAGGCATTCCGGATGCGATATGGGTTGCGCCTGCAGAATTTATGCGGGTGATTCCAAGTAGCGATACGCTAGTAGCTGGTTATGTCTATAGGCATGGGCAGTTAAAGAAAACTTTTGACGTTGATGATGTTGTGCATTTCCGGTCGCCTGCTCCTGGGGTAAAATTCCAATTTTACGGGCGGGGCGATCTCATGGGCGCTGTTGATGATTTCAATTTGCTTCAGCACATGTATAACTTCGAGATGGCGTTATTCAAAAATGGCGGCATCCCTGCCACCATGATTAATGTTGCTGGTAACTGGACGGAAGAACAGAAGACGTCTTTCAGAGAGCAATTCCTGCAACGATTTGGCGGATCGGAGAATGCAGGACGGCCCATTGTTGGCGAGAATATTTCTGTGGAGCGTCTTGGTATGGAGCCAAAGGAGATGGCGTACCAGGGAGCGCGGAAATTTAGCAATACAAATATATATTCCAATTTCGGTATCCCGGAAGCCATGATGACTGGCCAAGTGAGTACCAGAGCCGCGCTGGAGGCAAGTATAGCTCAGATTGCAATCTTCACCATCCAGCCATATCTCACGCTGATACAGCAGGCATTAAACGCTCAGTTAGTCCCCGCTTACACAGACCCCATATATGTAGAGTTTGATACTGTAATTCCAGAAGACAAGATGTTTAGCCTTGAGGAAGATGTGAAGCTTCTGGAAGCCGCTGTTCTAGCAGGAAATGAAGTCAGGAAGAAGCGCGGGATGAAGCCAATGGACGGGCTGGATATACCATATCAGAATATCAACCGTGTGCCGATAGGTACTGAAATATCGAGACAGTCAACGCAGGCGCAGGTAGAGAACATGGCAGAACGTGCGCTTGTTGAAGCGAAGCGCAGAATGGGGGAATGGGAATGAAAGCTGGATATGGCAGAATATACGAAGACGAAACAGGCGAAAATCGACATGAATATAAAGAGTATGAATCTCATATTTCTGACCAGAAGCGCAGGGACTTTCTTGTGGAATGTATGATGTCTAACCAGGGAATGCCAGAACGTATTCTGAATGTGAATGTCATGCCGCCCTGGGCGATAGACGCGGGGATGGACTGAAAAGGCTAAATATGCCCCTTGCCACTCAAACAGAAGAAGCCATAGTCAAAGTTCTGGCGGACGACCTGGAACTGGACATGATATGGGCGCGGTTTGACAAGACCACGCTTGAGCAGGAAAAGCAGTTCAAGCCGATTATCCGTCGCGAATTCAAGAAGCAAGAAGATGAGGTCTTAACAAATGTAGCCAGAAGCCTCCCATTAGATCTGCGAGATGAAACGCCAACTGAGATAATGGCTGGCTGGCTATTCGATGAGGATGCTTGGAATGCGTTGCTGGAACGGGCGGCAAAGCCGTTTGTAGACACATCAATGGTTGAGGGAGCTATTGAAGGGATAAGAGGGATCAACGCCGGACTTGGCATCGACCTGGCGTTATCCTTTAACGTGAATGATCCTAACGTGGTCACGATAATCAATGACAAGCTACATAAGTTTTCGTTTGAGGTGAATGACGAGACCACACGACTGTTGAAAAAAGAGTTCCGGGAAGCCATAGCCGAAGGCGATACCATCAAGAACGTGGAGAAACGCGTCGAGAAGGTATTCAACTTCAATGACAAGGTGCGAACCAACAGAATCGCGAGGACAGAGATTCTGGGAGCACATAACGCCGGGACGTTTGAGGCCATGGTCAACTCTGGCGTGGTGGCGACCAAGCAATGGATCAACTCCAGAGACGGTAGAGTCAGAGAGACGCACAGTAATACAGAAATCCGGCCATTGATGGAGCGTTTCACCAATGGGCTGAGATTTCCTGGTGATTGGACAGGGGATGCGTCTGAGATTATAAATTGCAGATGCGCCATGCGAGCGAAAGAGTTTGTTATATAGGGGGAATAGATATGTGGTTAGGTGATGCAATGGACGATATGCCAGAGGAATACAGGGAATATATGAAGGCGCGGGCGGAGGATCCTCCACCAGCAACACCAGATGTGGAGTCGATGTTTTATCAGCCAGATCCAATTAATATAATATGCGAGGGTTGCCCAGATTGCGATTCTCTTCCAGAATCACGCTCCATGCCCGACGGGATAGAATACTGGTGTCCAGTATGTAATACGAAAGTAACGGATTAAAATAGGATGCGCGTAAGCTACTGATCAGGGGGAATGAAAACAAGGTGATCTATGCCGCAAGTAGCATTGGAAAAGATGTATACGCAGGCAACAATTGAGAAGGGAACCTTTGACGAGGATGAGCGTACATTTGTCGCGTGGGCATCCAAACCGGTGCTTGACCGCGATGGAGAGATTATCGCTTCAGACGCATGGAACGTGGATAATTTTAAATCAAATCCGGTAATTCTATGGGCGCATAATTATGATTTGCCGCCTGTGGCGAAAGCTATATGGACAAAGACGCAGAAGAATGGCTTGAAATTCATGCCCCAATTTGCACCTACAGAGAGGGGAGTAGAGCTTTTCAATCTCTATCGCGACGGATTTCTCAATACCTTCTCTGTGGGTTTTATCCCGAAAAATTTCGAGGAAGACGAAGAGGAAACAGTGGAGTTTATGGGCTGGTTTGGAGATATTTTCGAAAAGCCGGTCTTGACGTACACGGATGTTGAGCTTTTGGAAATCTCCTGCGTCTCTGTGCCATCATGCGCCGTTGCTTTAGTCGAACGCATGGCCAGTGGGCAGATCAAAAACAAAAGCCTGGTAAAGGCAATCAGAGAAACGGCAAGCAAGGCCGTGATTCCGTTCAAGAAGTACGATTTGGACCCCGAAGAGTCGGAATGGGAAGGGCCAGCGGAACGCAAAGAAGCCGATACAGACGACCTTTTGCTCATGTCTACCTGGTATGACGCCGAGAATCCGGATGCAAAGTCATCCTATAAGCTCCCACATCACAGAGCAGAAGGACATAATACTGTTTGGCGTGGCGTCGCTGCGGCTATGGTGGCGCTACTTGGTGGGCGCGGCGGTGTCGATATACCAGATGAAGACAGACGGAGCACATATGGCCATCTTGAGCGGCATTATAGAGAATTCGACAAACCCGCTCCAGATTTCAAGCACTACACAGCCCTGGATTTGAAGGCAATGGAACAGGCCAGTACTTTCGAGGCTGTTCAGACTAGCGCTGGTGAAGTTCTTGGGGGCTGGGAGGCAATCGAGACCGAAGAGAAAGCCCCTGCCGAACGTATGCGCGAAGAGGGCTTGGGAAGAGCAAAGGATGGTATCGTGCCGGTCACAACTCAACTATGGAATGAGATCATGGATATAGTTGCCGCAAAAACATCTGATGCCATCTCGCCAGATAGTGCGCAAGAGTCAGGAGCGCCCGATTCGGATATTATAGTCCTTTCAGCTTCGCAATTTGATAGTTTGCTCAAAGAGCAGATACAGATAAGAGAGAAAGAACGATCCTTGATTGGGCTTTCTCACAAAATTGCAGAAGCCAGCGGAAAGCTGCGCGTTATGCAAGGCGGGAAAGGATAGTCCCGCACTTACGGTGGAAATATCAGGAGATTACCGCTGGAGATATTAGCAGAGAGACAGGCACACTGGACTCGAAGCGGAAATATCAGGTAGGTGTCGCCGGAGATGTTAGCCGGGGAAATTGAAATCAACACAGAACGGCTAAGAGGTGAACGACATGCCAGTACAAAAGGAAAACCTGGAACTTACAACGGAACAACTGAGAGAAAAGCTCAAAGCTGAAGTGGATATGCACTTCAATAAAGAATATGAGACTGACACCGAGTTGGCGGAAATAAAAGCGCGGGTAGGTGTCAAGTCGGACGAACTTTCTGCCGATAGCATAGATAAAATGGCGTCGCAGGTTGATGACGTTCTGAAACAGACCGACGAATTGGCAGAGAAGGCTAAGGAAAATACTGACAAAGCACCCGTTGATGTAGGCGACGAGCCTGAAATACATTTCGGTGCATTCATGAAGCAATTGGGAGAAGCCAAAAATCATGGCGTTATCGGAGACGCCCTGGCAAAGATCGAGGATCTGGAACCTAACATGCTGACCACCAGGGGCGTCAAGTTGCCGAAACATCTGGCAAAGATATTTGATGGCGGGTCCCGCAGAAAAACCACTGGCTATCTGGAGGAAGGGCAGGGATCGCTTGGTGGATTTACCGTGCCTGAACAATTCGAGCCACAGTTGCTCGCTTTGGAGTTGCTTGAGCCGGTCATGCGTCCCAGGGCATTCACTATTCGGGGAACATCGAACGTCCTGAAAGTACCCCGGATTGACGAAACTGACAGGTCAACGAATATCTTCGGTGGCGTTGCTGGTAACTGGACGGCAGAGGGGACGGCGATTACTAAGTCGAACCCTGCTTTCGGACAGGTGGCTTTGACAGCAAAGAAACTGGCGCTATTGACTTACCTGTCGAATGAGCTTCTGGACGACAATGCTATAGGTCTGAACGATGTCTTGATACGGATGTTCACAGAAGCCCTGGGCTGGTTTGAGGACAAAGCGTTCATCAACGGTTCTGGAGTGAATGAGCCGCTGGGCTTCCGACAGGGAGGCGCTAAGTTAGCATCCGCTGCAACAACTGCATCAACGGTTTTTCTCGTTGCAGATGCTTGCATATTATTCGCCGCATCTGTTCCAGGCACTGAAAGCCGGCTTATTTGGGTCATGAATCCTAGTGTTAGGCGAGCGTTGCCACAGATGGTTTCGGCTTCAGGCGGAGACAATATCTGGTATACGAGGAATATCCTGAGCATCAAGGACAGTCCAGAGCCGTGGAGACTTCTGGGTCTACCAATATTCTGGTCTGAGCATATGGCAGCCTTCGGGACTGATGAAGATATAGCTCTCATCGACCCGCTGAACTATCTCGTGATGTCTCGTCAGGATATTCGGGTTGCAATCTCTACGGACTCGCGATTCGAGGAGGACGAGACTGGGTATAAATTGACGGAGCGCTCAGATGGTAAGAACTGGGTTACTTCAAGCCTGACCTTAGCGGATGGGTCAACAACTGTTTCTCCTGTCGTGGTAAACAACCACACCTAAAGTGTGTCAACCATGATCAGGGGGTGAGTCTTATGGCTATGAAATTTAGCGACTTTCTGAACAATGCAATCGCATATCGGCGCGGTTCTGCTGACGCAAAGAAGATTATGGAACCGCTTCGAGCTAAGACCACAGGATTTCTCGAGGAAGGTCAAGGCTCGTTGGGCGGATTCACCGTGCCGGATGAGATATTCGACGAAACTCTGGAAGTCGCATTAGAAAAAAGCATAATTAGACCCCGCGCAACTGTAATCAAGATGACCAGCGACACTATGGGTATACCCAGAATTGTGGATACTTCACACGCGTCAAGTGTGCTTGGAGGCATCATAATGTCGTGGGTGAATGAACAGGGGACTATATCAGAGACGAATCCTGCTCTAGGGCAATTACGTTTAAGGGCTAAGGGCTTAAAAGGTCTCTGTTATACATCCAGTGAATGGCTGGAAGATTCCGGCGTTGCTCCTGAACAGTTTCTCAGAGAAGCGTTTGGGCAGGCGATTGCTTTTGAGTCTGACGACCAGTATATCAACGGGGACGGGATCAATCGTCCGTTGGGTATACTCAATTCGGATGCGCTGCTCACTGTTGATAGAGCAGGGACGGCTCTGGCCTGGGGCGATTTGGTGAACATGAACCAGAGGATGCTTCCCAGATTCGAGGGCGGACTGCCGAATAGCGCTATCTGGATGATGAATTCGGATACACAACCAAAGATATATGGAGCGTCTCCCGGTGCTGGCTTTGTCGAAAATGATAAGATATTGAGAAAAGAATACTTTTTCTCGGAGCATATGCCGCATTGGGGCGTAACTGGTGATATTTTGCTACTAGCTCCACAAGCTTATCTTATCGCAGACCGGGATCTGATTGTGGATATATCGGACAGTGCCAGATTCGAAGAGGGTGAAATTGCTTTCAAGTTCATCTTGCGAACTGATGGAGTGCCTATACCAGCATCAGCGATAACGCCAAAATACGGGACGCAGACGCAATCCCCGTTTATAGTGTTGTCCGGCGGTGTGAGTTCTTCCTCATCGAGCTTGTCATCAAGCTCTACGAGTGGCAGTTCCTATAGTTTTAGTGTGTCCAGTTCCTCATCTTCCAGCAGTTCCTCAAGCTCATCCTCGTCTTCAAGTTCGAGCAGCGGGGCTTAATAAAATAAGAGGTGAAAGAAATGCCAAACGTTAGATTCAAAGAAATGAGCAAGTCGCATGATGCTGTGACCACTTACGCCGTCGCAACGGAGGCGCTAGGCGGAGAAACCAGCGACATCATGAAGACAAAGTTCTACAACATGAAGAACTACGACGCTATACTTGGGATAGCCGTAGCTCAGACGGTTGTGGCCACTCATACACTGACCTTCAAGATGTTCCAGGGAACAGACACCGATGGCAGCGGCTCAGGCACAATCAGCGGAGCATCTGACACATATCTGTCAACGCAAGTTACCGATGTGTATCAGACCATCCTGGAAGTCGATGCGGATATGCTGACTGATGGGTCTGATTATGTTGCTATGGAAGTATCAACCGATGATGCTGACGGCAGCGAAGTCGTGACTTTGGTGGTCGTCCCGACCTTCGGGGGATACAGGCAGGCGACTACACCTGCATAACGATGATGGGCGGCTGGTGTTGGATCGCGCTTTCAATTATGATGGCGTAAATGGAAGTACCTGGCAGAGGCTTAACCATGTATCCAGCACACCAGTCGTCCCGTCTCAATAGGGGGAATAGAATGAGGATACTCTGGTACTCCGCCACACCTGAATGCCAATCGGGATATGGCAACGCCAGCAGGAGCATGATTAGCTGGCTAACACGACAAGGCCATTTTGTAGTTCCTGCAACGAAGCATCCCACAGATGTGCGCTTTAGAAAGTGGGAAGTCCCAGGAACTGACAAGACTGTTCCCATAGTATGCGGAACGAATATGACGGTACTCAATGATGACGTAATGGACAAATGGGAGATGAATGTTTGCATATCTATGTTTGACGTCTGGGCCATGAAAGAACCCATCAACAGGCTTATTCCCTGGATTCCTATTGACACACAAAACGTCAGTGAGAAGATTGTTGACAAAGTAAAGGATTGCCCCATGCAGATCGCTATGACGCAGCATGGTAAAGTCGAACTTGAGACGTTTGAGCTTGAGCCAGAATATGCGCCAATTGGGTTCGATCCCGAGATATTCCATCCCAAGCCGGATGGGGGAGCGGAATTCCGAGCATGTTTCCCATGGAAAGACGGACTAAAGCCAGAGGAGATGTTTCTGATTGGCTCTGTTGGCTTGAATTATGGTGATGACAGGAAAGGTTTTGTCTTCCTCATGCAGGCGTTCAAGTCGTTCCATGACAAACATCCAGAAGCCAGATTGTATCTGCATACACAGGGCAACAAAGAGAATGAGGGCATGGCCTATGGTAGGATCGCTCAGGAGCTGGGCATAATGGACTATGTAGCATGGGCGGACCCAGCAACTTTCTGGTTCGGCGAATTTTCAGCCGAAGAATTGGCCAGCATCTATTCCGGCTTTGATCTGTTCTGTCTTCCAACGCGCGGCGAAGGCTTTGGGATGCCTATTATAGAAGCCCAGATGTGTGGAACGCCAGTAGTCGTGACTGATAATACTTCATGTCCTGAATTGTGCAAGTCTGGAGCGCTAATACCCACAGACGCGGATGATTATGTCTATACTGGACTCAATACATGGCGCAAGCAGCCCAAGCCCAGCAGGGTCGAAGCGGCGCTTATCGGGATGCATTCCGTAAGAGATAAGCTTGATCCTGCCAGCATATCGGAACTGGTATCAGAATACCACTGGGATAACGTGTGGAAAAATCATTGGCAGCCTATCATTGATAAGATTGAAGGTATACTACCTATAGAATCAAAAGAAGACGAAATGATGGATAAAAAAGGGGAATGAAGATGCCAGAACTTAAATATCGATTGAGGATGAAATCACCGTGGAGGGGCAAGTTAGACAGCACAGATCCGGACGGCCAGGCGGTTGACGTCAAGGCGGGAGAGGAAGTCGATGTTGATATGAAAACATACGAGGCGCTTGTGTTCCAACATAAAAAAGCAGAGCCGGTATCCGTTGCGGCGATAGAGGCTAAGGCGAGAACTCCGGCTAAGAAAATCATCAAGAAAAGAGCGAGCCATACGAAGGCAAAGCAAGTACCAGACAAAGACAAAAAGCAACGAGTAGCAGTGCAGAAGTAGCAGGGGGAATATTACGATATAGCGCGCTAGGTGGCAGAGGGATTGACTATTCCCCCGTCCCCTGCCATTAAGAGGTGATAATATGGCATTAAAAGAATTATATCAGGCATATGTTGGTGAAAATGATTTCTGGCAGCAGGTCGCGGGGGCTTGCATGACTGCCGCTATTGGTATAGCTAATGAAGCCCCCGGAACGCCCAATCATGCCGATAGACTGCAATGGGCTGTCAAGGTCAGAGATAACGCAAAAGCCATGGCAAAGGCAATGCTGGTAGATGTCGTGAAAGACGCAACCATAGCGGCCGATGTTGAAAATGCTCCGGACGCACAAGTCCAGTCAGTTGTCGATGCTCTGGTTGATCAATACGCGGGGTGATAAAAATGCTTCCGAAATTTTATAGATTTAGAATATTGTGGGAAGCGGATCAGACATTGACATACGATAATGCGGCGCGGGTTGAGCTTGACGTACAGCCCTGGAAGATCGATAGTAACGGAGCACTGGATTATAGTATCACTGTCATTACTGACGATTTCGGCTTTGGCGCAGGTGATACAATAGCTGATGATGGTCAAGAAGAATCGGCGGTTCAGGATAATACCACTAACAAAGGTTTAGGTTTCGATGGCACTCTAAAAGTCATTGCTGATCAAAACAGCACCGACGGTACAATGACGCTGTTTATGGAACGATCTGATCTTGACGCTAACTGGCCTTCTGACTTAGAGGATTTTGATATTCAAGATTTAACTCCTCTTTGTAAGTTAGAACTGTCTACGGATGCAGAGGACGAAGGCAGAGCAAAGAATTTCAAGTATTAGGTAAAGAATGGGCATACTTAATTTCCCTCGAACACAAAAACCGCCAGTAGGCACTAGTTTAAATCATGGTGATGCAATCGCTGATAGCGTGGTTGCGTTCTGGGCGTTTAATGGCAGTTTGTACGACTCATCTCTTTACGGCAATCATGCGAGTTTTTTTGGCGATGCCGACTGGAAGGGTGGCGCGATAGACTTTCCCGGTAGCAATGACGCTGTTCGAATTGTTGATGGAATCCCTCCTATTGGTAATAATCTGAGCGTCGTTTGTCGGTTTCGCACAACTGATGCGGGGTCGAATAGCAGGGCATTGTTTGGCGGCGACAATCGTGATAATGCAATACATATTCGGTTATTTGGAACGCGTGTTGATGTCTACGAGCCAGGCACTATCATAGCGCAGTCTACGGCGTCGGGTATTTCTGTAAACACCTGGCATCAGTTGGTATACACTAGGAATGGGACAGGATCGGGTACACATAATATATATGTAGATGGCGTTGACCGCGTTTTATCAACAGACGCTGCTGGGAATTTTTCCGATGTCACTGAAGAAAAATGGATTGGCGCTCAAAATGGGGTCTCAGAAGATTTTTTAGGACAAATTGATTACGTTATTATTTTCAATAGGGCATTAACGCCTAGTGAAGTATCACAGCTTCACAACAATGTATGGCATTTATTTGAACCGACCCGACTAGTATTTGCTATTTCATCTAGCTCTAGCTCTTCATCTTCGGTGTCTTCGTCCTCTTCGAGTTCTTCACTATCGGTGTCTTCGTCCTCTTCGAGTTCTTCACTATCGGTGTCTTCGTCCT
>Ga0255048_10002082_pt1 | contig 13082 bp, 14 predicted proteins | sample JV7_2_2_MG_FD_183619 | JGI IMG/M metagenome (GOLD analysis project Ga0255048, IMG submission 183619) | Seawater microbial communities from Jervis Inlet, British Columbia, Canada - JV7_2_2 | ecosystem: Environmental > Aquatic > Marine > Inlet | place: Canada: British Columbia | collected 2016-10-06
GCCGGCGGCGCTGGCGTTTTCGGGGGTGCTGGCTCCGCTGCGCCTCTTCGTTCGCCGTTGCCTGTGGCGCGGCCAGTTAACCTGGGATTCTGATCATGACCGACCAAGTAAGACAAGACCAACGTATCCTGAACGATCTTGGGCTCCTGCTTGGCGGCGTACAGCCGCAGGCGCAGAGCCAGGAAGACGCATTCCGTGCACTGCAGCAGGGGCAAAACCCCGCGCCGCCCCCGCAGGTAAGCCCAGAGATCCTGCAGTTGTTTGGGGACCGTTCGGGCCAGCCGCAGCCCGCGCCGGATCAGAGCATGATCCAGCGGGCGCTCGGCTCTCTATTCGGCGGCCAGTAAAGGAGAAGAGCATGTGCGGTGGCGATAGCGGAGCAAGCGGTGCAGACTCTGGCGCCAGTGGTCCCGGCGGACGCGCTGGAGGCGTAGGTAGCCCCGGCGTTGGCGGAGGCTTCGGGGGTGGGCGTTCCGGCGTCGGCGGCAACCCTGGCGGGGGGAACAAAGGTAACGGCAGCTTCCGCAGTGATGTGTTCGCCGGTGGGCCAGGTTCGTTCGGTCGTTTTCTGGACTTTGTTGCTGAAGGCGAAGCAAACGCCAATCCGTTCGTCGCGCCAGATATTCTGCCGCCGGCTGTTTCGCAGAGCACATTGCTGCCGGCCAGCTTCGGTAGGAGCCCCGGATTCACGCAAGGGGTTCAAGGCGCCGATTTGCAGCCTATCGGTCTGCCTTCGGTCTCGCAAAACCCTGTTGTCAGCAACGCGCCTTTCACGCAGCAAGGCTCCGATCAGTCAGGCAGAGTTATCTTGAACGCTTTGGGCACTCTCGCACAGCAAAGTGGCGTCAACCTGGGGTTCTGAATGGTAACGATCGTTCAAGGCATTCGGCGTCCTAACCCGATTGCGGAAGGCATCAACAACGCCGCGAAAGCTATTTTCGGCGATCAGTTGACGCCTGCGCTGAAGCGTTCGCAGTTGAATCTGGCGGAACAGAAGTTCGCTCGCGAGAACGCCGAGGCCATTGGTCTTGACAATCTGGCGCGCAGTTTTGATCCTGGCGGGAACGTCAGTGGCCGGTTGAGCGACGCTGTGCGCAGCGGGTTCTCCGCGTCCGACCTTGGCAGACTGGGGCTGCAGGAAGCCGCTCAGGGGTTTAGCGGTGACCTTAGCGACGCCAGCGCGCTGCCGCTGTCCAGGGCGCAGCTCGGCGCTGGCTTGGCCACCAGTTCGACGATTCCGGGGTTCAACGCCTCGGAGGCGCAGGATGCAGCACTGACCCGCGAAGGTATCGCCTCGACCGCTGCAACCTCACGAGCCAACCAGGCTGCGCGTATCGGCGAACAGCGGTTCCAGTTCGAGAACGCTCCGTTGACTGAATCAGAGCAGCGGGCTGTGTTCCTGAAACAACAATTCGATTCACTGACACCGCTGCAGCAGCGCGCCGTCCTTGACGCTGCGCCGTCTCAGACGGAGGTTCAGGGGTCGCTGCTTGAGCAGAATTTCCCTAACCTCGACACTCTTGGCCCGAGGCAGGCAGAAGTTCTCGGAGCACTCCCGTCTGAAAGCAACGTGAGAGGCGACGTGCTCTCGCGCGCACTTGAGGGCGTCGACCCGACAACCATTCCTGAAGCGAACGTTCTGGAAGCCGCCGGTTTGGGCGCTCCCGCGCCGGTGGCGGTGCGTAGGTTCCAGACACAAGACGGTCGCGCGTTCCGCAGCACCGACAATGGTTTGTCGGACCTCGATACCGGCGAGTCCATTCCAGCGGATGCGGTCGAGATCGGCAAACTGTCCGCCGCTTCGCGCGAAGACGCCGGGTTACTGTCGCCAACTGCATCAAACGCAACTGCCGTGTTTGGCGAAGCAACTGCTTTGCGCAACTTCCAAGACACTGTCAGTGTTGCGCGTTCCATTGCACAGAACGACCCGACCATTTTCGGTCCCGCAGGATTCATCCGCTCGATCGGACAGGGAGCGGCGCAGGGCGCGCAGTCGCTCGATGCGCTGTTTGGAGGCGACGGAGGCTTCGAAGCTCAGGTTACGGACGCACAGCGACAACTTTTGGACGAAAGCACAGAACCTGGCGCCAGGGCGTCGCTCAGCGGGCTGTTCGACCCCAACCTGGACGCCATCACTAAGATTACTACGCTCCTGGTGTTCCAGGGGGCGAGCGCCCTGGCAGGTCAGGAAGGCCGCGGTCTGTCCGACAAGGACGTTAAACTGTTCCAGGATATATTCGGCAATCCGCAGTCCCTGTTCTCCAGCCAAGCGACATTCCTTAACTCGCTGAACCTGGCCGACGACATCGTGGAGCGTCGTTTGCAGTCCAACCGAGAGCGTCAGCAGGGGCAGTTCAACGCGGCACCAACTGTCGTGCCTGAGATCACGATTGACGCCGAGGGGAACATTGTCCAGTGATTAAGGTCAACCTCCCCGACGGCAGACAGATAACGGTCGACACCGTCGACCCGGCCGCAGCCGCGGCGGCCGCCAAGAAATTTATGCAGCAGGGTGCGGCTCCACCGACCGTTGACGAGTTCGAAGCGCTGCTACCGAAACAGGATCCGGGGTTCACGCAGCCTACCGGCTCGCCCGGCATCGATGTACTTCGCGATCTTGGATTAAAGCCCACCGCGGAGGAATTCAGGCGCGGGCTGCAAATCGGCGTGCAGGGAGTGGGTGAGGGCTTCGGTAACCTCCTCGGCTTCCCTGGCGACATCGAGAGCTTGGGCAGAAATGCCATCGATTCACTCGCTGGCACCAACTTGCGCGATTCTTCGTTTTTCTCTCCGTCGGAACAAATCCAGTCGGAATTCGGCGATGTGCTGCGCGGAGCTGGCGCGAACATCATCCCCGAAGCAGAGATGTCGCCGCAGGAGCGTATTGCCAAAAGCGTTAACGCGCTCGGCACCGAAGCACTGACCGGCAGTGCTGGCGCTATCCGTGCAGCCGGGTCGGGTCTCGGCAGGGCTGTGGCCAAACCTGTGTTGCCGCAGGAACTGATCGAGGCGGCGCAGAAAGGCACCGCTGGCCGCACCTTGGCGGGCGACACCGCTGCTGGCGCCGGCGCAGGTTTCGGCCTTGGTGCCGCGCAGGAGACCGGCGTGCCGCAGTTCGCCGGAGAGCAGTTTGGTCCGGCAGGTGAAACGATTGCCAACCTGATAGCAACTTTGGCCGGTGGAACCGCCGGCAACATCGGCGCCAGAGCTGCGCTGCCGTCTGGGCGGACAAAAACGCCACCGGTGAACGCTGTCGACCCACAGACCGGGAAAGACTTCAGCGACGTTATCCTGGACACCGCCGCGTTCCTGGCGCAGCGCGAAGCTGACAACCCTGTCAGCGCGCGCTCCCGACTGCTTGACAGAGCTGATGAGTTGAAGTCGGACGAGACTTTCGCTGCCGGTGGCCGCCTGACAGAGCAGGAAATCCCGACGAGCGGTCAGCTTGCCGGCGATCAGGGGCTGGCCGCGCTCGAGAAAACCGCGCACACCGTTGACGAGAGCCCGTTCCGGCAGCGTGACGCCGCGCTGGCCGGTCGCACCCGTCAGTTGCTCGAAGACGTGGCGCCGGAGGGCGAAGGGCGCGCGTTCACTGAAGAGTTTGAAAGCCGGGCGTCTCAGCGCCGCGCGGCGTCAGAGCAGACCGTCAGAGAAGCGCAGGCGGCCGAGGATGCTTTTGCTGGTGAACGCCGTGCGGGTGGCGACGAGCTGGCTGTGGCGGGCTCTCAGGGGCCGCAGGCAGCGAAAGCGATCGATGAGGTTGTCAGCGAGACGACTGCGGCGGAAACTACGCGTAAGAACGAAAACTTCCGCGATCCTGACATCGCCGGAGAGTCGCGCGGTCTGGACTTCCTGCAAGAAGCTATTGCAACAGAGAAAAAGAACGCCACTCCGGGCATTGCGTCGGAGAATCAGATACCTGTTCAGGCCATCAGCGAGATCAAAAAGCTGCAGGTGCGTGATAAAAAGGGCAAAGTGACTGGCCCTGGCAGTTCAACTGTGGCCGGCCTTCAGGATATCCGCGGAGAGTTGGCCAGGATACAGGCGGACGCCCGAAAGGCGGGCAACGTCAAACTCGCAGACAGCGCCGGTCGCATCAAATCGGCTATCGCTGATGACTTCGCTGCTTTGGCAGACGAAGGTGGCCCGGCCGGTATAGCGGCGCAGAAAGCGCTGGACGAATTCGCAGAGCGCTTCGGACCGACCTTCCGACGGGGGAAAGGCGATCCTGCTTCGGAATTCCAGAGGGCGTTCGCGTTCGACAAAGACGCGCGCACGTCAACACCGCAATCAAAAACTGCCGGGAAGTTTCTTGTTCCCGGTAGCCCGGAACGAGCGCAGAGCCTGGCGCGCGTAAGGGAACTGTCTCCTACGCCGGAAAAAGCAATCAAGAATGCCAGGAAATTCCTGTTGGCCGACGCTGTGACTGCCGGCGTGATCGACGCCAACACCGGCGCCATCAACGGTGTGCGTCTCGGCAAGTGGCGCCAGAAATGGGGCGACGACACGCTGAACACCGCTGCCCCCGGCTTCGCTGATGAAATCGGCGGACTGGTGGGCAAGGCCAAGTCTCAGGAAGCGACCGCCAAGGCGTTGCGCGCCGAAGTCAAGGCGGCCGCTGACGCTGCCAATCTGGACGAGCAGGAGATCGCCAAGGGCGCGCTCAGCTTTGCGCTGGGCAGGAGCCCCGAGAAGGCTGTCGGCGCCATCTTCGGCAGCGGCGACCCGCAGCGCAACATGGCGAAGGTCGTCTCCGAGATTGGCGATAACGCAGAGGCCAAGAACGGGCTAAAACAGTCCGTTCGCGAGTGGCTGCTGGACACCAGGACGAATGCGGAAAACGGACTTGGCGACAAACGCCCGGTCAATCTGGCGAAACTCAGCGACCTGTTCGAGAAGCACACCGGTACGCTGTCCGAGGTGTTCGAGCCTGCAGAGATGAATTCGCTACGCCAGGTCCACCGGCTTCTGCGGGACGGTCAGATCGTCAAAGCGACCAAAGCCGTAGGCGGGTCCGATACCACACCGCGGGCCGAGGCGGTCAAAAAGTTCGAGCGCGGCATCGAAGCGGCGTTCAAGCTAAAATTCGGCGTGCTCAAAGGCGGCGGCCTGATTCGCTCGATCAAAATTGCAAAGGATGCGTTGCCCGGTGAGACTTTCGCCGACGTGACCAAGCGGGCGCTGACCCAGATGTTTTTGGATCCTGAACTGGCGGCCCACCTTCTGATCCGCGACGTTGGCCCCAGGGCGCCGGCGTGGAACGCGAGGCTGCAGCGACTGATTGGTGTCGGCGAGAGTGTTAGGGCCGCGACCGAAGACGACGAGCAATCGCCTTAACTAGGCGGTTGCAGAATCAGCATCGTCGCGGTATGGTGCCTTCTGAAAAGGAGGCGAATCACCATGTCCCGCCCCAAAAGCGAAATCCCCTGGCTTGAGCAGCGCAGCAACGGCGTCTACTACGTTCACTGGTATGACGCCGATCGGCGGCGCACCATGCGCCACTCACTCAAGTGCCAAGACGCCGAGCAGGCGAAAGCGGCGTTCGGCCGGTTCTTGTTAGGCGGAGCCGCGGCGCTACGTCGCGACAAAACGCTTCTAGGGGTCGGCGCCGCGGTGGAAGCGTATCTGACCGAGCACGCGGAGGTTAACTGCGCCGACGCGGAGCGCCAGCGGACTATTGGAACGCACCTAGTGTCCTTCTTCCAGGGAACTCCGTTGAGCAGAATCCGGATTCCCGAATCACGAGCCTACGCCGCCCAACGCGACGCTGCGCCGGCGACGATCAAGCGCGAACTCGGAATGCTAATGGCGGTTACGAACCACGCTGTGAAGTGGGGCCGGCTGCCGAAAAACGATGTGCCGATCGTCGAGTATCCTAGCATTCCTAAAACTGAAATTTCAATTTTCACGCCAGCGGAGATCAAGCGGTTGATGGAAGCCGGGGGGCCGGCATGGTCGTTCGTGGTCTTGGCCTATTTCACTGCTGCTCGACGCCGATCTATAGAAACGCTTAAAAGGAGCCAGGTTGATCTAGAGAGACGCCTCGTAAACTTCAACAAACCAACCGACAAAGTGACCAATAAGCGTCGCCCAAAAGTACCGCTAAACGATGCTTGTGTTTTTCACTTGGAGAATCTCATGAAGCTGTCGAACACTCAATACGTGTTCGGCAAACCTAAAAGTTTCTATCGCCCCTTCAGAGCCCTCTGCAAACGCGTTCTCGGCCGGGAGTGCCACCCGCACATGCTGCGCCACAGTCGCGCCACCCACCTGCTGCAGGCGGGTCAGGACATCTTCAAGGTCGCTGGGCTGCTGGGAGACACGGTGAAGACGATCGAGAGCACCTACGGTCATCACACGCCGGAGCACGCGGCCTCGGCCGTGGCGCCGTCGGACGCTGGGATGATAGCTATCCTCGGCTCTTAGCGTTGCACGCCTCTCCACCTGGCACTGGATTATCGGTTTCCGCTTGGCGCGCCGCCGCCGTAGGCTGCTCGCAAGACGCCTGCAATTCGGCCGCAGATAGCAGCATGGGGGCGAACTTCGCTAGAACGCTAAGCACGACATCGATATCAGCCTTCGCTTCCTCTACGGTGTCGCGCTGAGGCCCCTGCCAAGTGCCGCGAAGTTTATCGGTTGGCACTGTCTGCCTCCTCTGCGTCGAACATGCCGCTCAGAACCTCTTCGATCTGTATAACCTTGACAGTCGAAGATCGCTTTGGCTCACTACGTTTACGCGGCGTTTTGACTATCTTCAGCTCGTAACCGAGCGCGCCCAGCACCGCTGTCAGCGTCACGAGATTGGCGCCACCACGGGTTTTCCAGTGGTGAATCGTATTGTGGTTCACGCCAGCAGCGGCAGTGATATCGCGTCCAGAGCGCGGGTCTACGTACGCCAAGTTCAGCGCCTGTTCAAGGATCGGGTCCATGTTAGGGAGGGGGCTTCGCTGGATCATGCGCGATTCTCCGCCAAAAACAAATCAACTTCGCCGGCCGAGTATCCGTACTCTGTATTGTTTCTGAACACGTAGCCAACAGCGATGACCCGACCATCCTCGACCGGAAGCATTTCGACTATTCGCACGACCACGGCTGCCTGCTCCGGCAATCCTAGCCCAAACAACAGTCTGCAACCGGTCGGCATGGTTAGCGGACTTGTCCAAGAACGCCCCACGGCCGTATTCTTGGCAGCGTCTGCTGTGTCACAGATAAAGTGAATCCGCACGCTCTGGCCGATCTGAATGCCACTCAGCAGTATCTGCGCTGCCAGGAGGAAAGAACCTATCATTTCCGATACCTCTCGCCGACCCAGCCCTCGGCCACCACTGGCAGCCCGGTTGCCCACTCTGGCAGAATTTCCATGATTCGGCAAACCTCACCGCAAGATTCAACATCGTCGTCAGCATAAAAGACCGCTTCATCGTGAACGTGCAGCACGGTCTCTATATCGTGCTCGTCCAACCGCAGCAACGCTTCGGCCAACAGATCCCGAGCGATGGCCTGCACCGCGTTCTCCGTCAGCTTGCCGCCATAGGTAGATGTCCGGCCCCACTTCCGCGTGACCGTGTCCTGGCCGAAGAACGTCACCAACTCCTTCCTGGACCCCCATGGCGTCGTCTTCTGCTCGACCTTCGGGTACGGGTAACAGAGCGTTCGCCCACTCGGCAACTGCATGAACAGGAATGACCCTGACATGCGGAGCTTGAGCCGTCCGAGGGTAAGCGTGGCGCCAGGCGAGCGCACCGCGCGCACAGCCGCTTCCTCTATATCCGCCCAAAACGCTACTGTCGCCGGATGCTCCGCGCGCCACGCGCGCTTAACGATCTCGGCCGCTATCCAGTCGTGCTCGGCCATGCGGGACTTCTTGCCGTAGGTCTCCCATGCGTCGTGCGCTTCGTCGACGAGGTGTGGCACAGCGATACCAACCAGTTTGTCGTACTCAGCGCCGATATCCACCCCGTAACTCGCCTGCATGGCTCTGAACGCCCCCGGCCCGCCCTGGAAGCCAAGCGCCAACTCCTCAACCTTGCCTATTTGGCGATCGTCTTTCGTCACCCGGTCTATCGGTTTGCTGAACGATCGGCTGTACGCCAGTTTGTAAAGGTCGGGGCCGGTGTCGGCGTCGTAAGCCCTGAAGGCGTCTAGCTTCCACGATTCACCGGTCAGCCACGCGAGCACGCGGCCTTCGATATTGGCGAAATCTGCGGCGCCCATAATCACAGTTTAGTCTCTCTCTGCGGTGGCCGGTATCTCTCAACTAAACGCGTAACGGCCGTCACTGACAGTCCCTCTCCCTTTTGGCGCAGACTTTCGTGCAGCCACACTCCCTGAAGATAGGTCAGGGGTACGTAGTCGTAAACTGATTTTTCAACGGCCACAGGCGCTAAATGTGCAGGGGCAGACGGATCAAAGTCGAAAACACTCAAAGGAAAGCGGTGGGCAACCTCTAGCGTAGGGGCTGTGCCGACCACCGCCTTCCCGTCGTTTGGTCCGCCTAAGAACAACCCACTAAAGCGACTTTCGGTTCTCATTTCGAATCCTTCACCGTTATCAGCCCGCGAATGCAGTTTCCCAACGCCTCGATCGGGTCGTCCACAAACACGCAAAATGCCTCGAAAAGCTCGTCGCCTTTCAGGTCGCTGCGCAAGATACCGATCAGCATCTCTATCGTATCCTGATCGATGTCCGGCCGCTTCAGGTTCTGCGGCTGGAACCCTCGCCCACCCCAGCGCCCCGTGGACGCCGCATGGTACTGCAGCATGCCCTTAGCGCGGCCGTCCTTGCCCATGCGGTTGATCAGTGCCTGTATCTTCGACACCGACATGCGAGAGCCGATCTGGCGCAGATCTAGCACCCGACGCACCTTCGGTGGCAAGTCGCCGCGTAGCAGTGTCTCCGTTACCTGGTCTTTGGCAAGCCCTGGCATCTCGACGCCGTTCTTATCGGCGTATTCGAGGATCTGCGCCACGGCGGTCGTGGCGTTCACCTTGAACTCAGATACCTCGCGAATCTCCTTGTTCGCCGCGGCGCGGGCCTTCTCGACGATGACCATGGCCGCCCTGCACGCCTTCTCATCGACGAATACGCCGCGGTCGTTAATTTTCTGGTCCAGCACCCACAGGCGCTGCTCCTGCGGCCGGAGACGCAGGAGCCGTTTGTCCAGCGCGCGCTCCGTGCGCACGTCCTGGTGGCAGTAGGCGTAGAGCTTGGCCTTGCGTTCCGATTCGACCCACCACTGGACTTTCAACGGCATACCGTCGGCGCCAATGAACTCTTGCCAACCATCTTCGTCAGGAGTGGCCTTCACCCTTCGTTGCGCCGGTAACAGTCCGATCACCTTCCGCGGTTTGGCCATCGACATCATGATTCGATGGCCAGCCGCGTCTTTCGTCTGATCGAGCCCCAACGCGCCGGCAGCGTCCGCCAGAGCGCCTGGTAGCGCCATCGCGTAGGCTTGGGCCATGGTACAACGCCAACGCTCTGCGGGCGCCGACGGGAAGCCGTAGCGCTTCACCAGTATCTCGCGCCAGATGGTTATTTCGAACGCTGCGTTGTGCGCGACCATGGAGCCGCCGGATTCGACGTGCTCGAAGATCCGAACCGGCACCGGTTCGCCCGGCAGCCACATCTCCGGCTCTTCCTCACCGAAAGCGTAGGACATGCAGTGGATGTCGGTCGTCGGATCCTCGGCGTAAACATGCACGCCGCATTTCCTCAGATCGACAGCCGACTTGCTTTCGAAATCGATATGGAGGTCGATTTCGATCATTTCTTGCCTCCATGTCCGCCACCGTGACCGCCGCCACCGCGACCTGGATTGTCGCTGTCGTGATTGCCGGCGCCGTTGTCGTTCGGATCGTCGTTCTCGTTTCCGTTCCCGTGGCCGCTATTACCGTTGCCGCCCTTGTCAGAGTGGCCGGGTTCGTTCGGCTCCGATGGATCGTCTGGGTCACTCGGATCGTCTCCGCCGGTATCACCTCCACCGGAAGCAGCTTCCCCCTCGTGGCCTTCCGGTTCGTAGGCACCACACGCCGCTCCACTAAGTTCAGCGCAGGGCACGACCGTCGTGCAGCCAACCACCAAACCCCAAACAGCAAAGTTCAGGCCCATGGCAGCAATAAATCCCCAATTAATTTTCATATCGTTCTCCCGTTGTTTGTTGGGGCGGTTCGCGGCACTCGCCGCCCCGGTCGAGCAGTAGACGGGTCATGAACACCCCGCGCCGCAATCTAGTTACTTCGCTCTTTTGGTGGCGGCCTTGACCGCCCACATGGCAGCGTCCTCAACATGAGTCATCGCCAGGGCCTTGAGACGGGACACTTCGCCCTCAGACGAGGGGACGCAGTCCTCGATCTCATTAACCGTGTCGATCAGATCAGCGGCAGCCCGCTTGATCTTGCCGACCGTATCGTCACCGCTTGGGTTGAAGCCGATGCCGACACGGTATTCACCTTTGGTCACGCCGCTCATCCGAACACCGAGTCAGCCGTGGTGCCTTCACCACTGCTGTCCGAGGCGCCGTCACTGCCCACAACATCGACCGGCGAAAACTCGTCCTCAGCGCGGATAGCAGAACCGGCCAATGGCGTGTCGTGGTCGAGGAGCTGAACGTTCTGCAGCCAGAAGTTGATGCCGTACTTGCCACCGTCGATCGGCGGGTAAGCGTTCGGCTTCAGCGACACGCACGCCCAGCGGCCGGGGTAGACTTCGGAAGAATCGTCGACGTTTTCGGCCTTGGCGTTCACCAGCCCCGGCTTCTGCAAGCTCGACGCCCGGATCATAGTCCAGCCCTTGAACTCGGGGCTGCCCGCCGGATTCTTCTCAGTACGCGACTTCTCGAAGGCGTCGAGGAACGGAACATTGAACTTGCTCAGTTCCATCAGCTCCTTGACCTTCTCGGCGCCGAACTCCTCGTTCGCCGCCGCGCCGGCCGCCTTCTTCAGCAGGCTGATATCGGCGGTGGGCGGGATCAGGATTGAAACGGTGTACTTGAGCTTGCCGTCCTTGCCCTTCGCCTTCGGGTTCGGATCCAGCAGGTAGGGGTAGCTGAGCCGCGCCCTCGGCGTGATGATGTTGCCGGCACTCGTCTCCCGGCAAGCGTTGAAGTCAACCATTCGTGTTCTCCTGTTTCACTTTTTCACGTATCGTCCGACGTATCGCCGAACTCGCTTGCCGCGTCTGGCCGGATAGCCGGTCGCGGGTCGTCGTCAGGGACTAGCTGAGTGCCACCCTGTCGTTTGGTGATGAACGGCGCCACCGACGACCGCTCGTCTTTCGGAAGCAGCTTCCCCAACTTGGCGGGGGAGAGCAGCTTCGGCTCTTCGTAGAGGTCTTTCACATCGACGGAGCAGAACACCGGCAACAGTTTTTGCAGCTTCTCCTCGTCGCTCCAGGCGCGGCTGGACCGGCCGGCCACCTGCTTGAAGCCGGTTGGCAGTCGACCGGCCTTGGCCTCTGCAGCGGCGTGCTCCTCAACCGCCTTGATCCAGTGCTGGATCTGGCGGGCCTTGGTCAGCACGCTCGCCAGCTCGTCGCTAGACATACCGTCCGGTGAGCGCAGCGATGTGGTGTCGCCGAACTCGGTCTGCGCAGTCTCAAGCGCCTGGTTGGCGCGGGCGGAGCAATTGACGGTCTTGCAGAAACGGCAGTGGTCGCCCGCGACCAGGAAGTTTCCCTCCCAGTTCAACGCGGCGACATTGGGTAGCACAAACTGGTCTTCGGCGTCATCAACGGACACTGCACAGGCCGACAGGTCGCTTTCCAGTGCGTCCAGTTCTTCCGGCGTCAACTCCCACGTCCGATGCGAGCCCTTCGGGTGCGGCGCGCGCGGCTGGAAAATGTGAACGACGATCTTATCGATCTCGCGGTTGTGCTTCAGCGTCCGCGCACCAGACGCGTAAATGGCGCACTGCTTGTTGCCTTCAGCCTCGACGACCACGCCCCGCCCGTACTTCAGGTCGAACACGTGCAGCGTCTTGGTGTCGGGCCGATAGACGACTGCGTCCGCCGTGCCGTGGCAGTCCTCGTGGATCGCCTTGGCGTAAACCCGTTTCTCGACGCCCATCTCGCCGTTGGCGCCGTCAACAGTTGTCCGAACGAGCTTGATGTAGTCAAGCACGTGCTCGACCATCTCGTCATCGACGAGATATATACCTGGACCATCCGGCGCACCCTTGGCCAGAAACATAGTCGCGATGCTATCGCCGTTCACGTCGATCTTCCGGCCGATAAACCGCTTTGTGTCAAAGCCCATGTTCAGGCAATGCGCCGCCAGCTCGTGCGCCGCGGTGCCTTCCTCAGCAGCCGTGGATGAAGTGTCCGGGATCTGCGCCTCAAGAACTGCAGAACCCGGACACTCGCTCCAGCGATGCGCGGCCGAGGGGGCCAGCCGCGCGTGCGAGCGTTCTGAGTTGACTTCGGTCATCCGAGCACGTTCTCCGTCGACTTCGCCTCGGCTTCGGCGGTCATTGCATTCGCACGCTCGATCGCTTCGCCGTAACTAGCCTTGTCGAGGAACTTAGTCTTGATGGCTCCACTCTCGTCCCTCGCGCCGAGATCAGTCAGCAAGTCGATCATCTTGCTGCCGCCGGCTGAGCCGGTTTCCATCAGCGCGGCCATTGCCTTATTCACGTCCTGCAACGTCGCTGCCGGGACTTCTTCCTCTGGCGCCGCTTCGACGGTCTCAGTTTCGGCGGCCTTCTCCGCTGCGATCTGGGCCTTGGTGCGGCGCGTGCGCTTGGGCCTCTCCGGCGGGTTGGGGTCGTTCTCCTCCGATACTGCCGCGGCAGTGACCAGTTCGGCGCCCTCAACACCCTGATTCGGAGCAGTAGGTGTGTTGAGGCTAACGTTGGCAAGCGCCAAGACCAGAAGCTCCTGCTTCAGTTCCGCAGCACTCTCGGCGTTGATCGTGATACTAATCGGCATTGTCGTTTTCTCCTTCGGTTGGTTTTTCATATGCCTGTTTTCAGAACAAGCGCCATCTCGTGCGAACTCATGCTTCCTCGCCGAACCAGTACTGCACAGAGCCGTACAACGGTGGCTTGAACGTCTTCCGCTTTAACCTTGGGCGGCTTAGGTGGCTT
>Ga0255048_10002083_pt1 | contig 13079 bp, 16 predicted proteins | sample JV7_2_2_MG_FD_183619 | JGI IMG/M metagenome (GOLD analysis project Ga0255048, IMG submission 183619) | Seawater microbial communities from Jervis Inlet, British Columbia, Canada - JV7_2_2 | ecosystem: Environmental > Aquatic > Marine > Inlet | place: Canada: British Columbia | collected 2016-10-06
ATTCGCAAGCGTGCAGCCAAGGAGGACTTCGCCCTCATGTGGTGGGCATGCTCGCGGTACCCCAGCGCGACCAACATTGCGCTCAACCGTGGCAAAGGGGATAAGCCTCATCGGATGGTTGTTGCTTTTCGCGCATTTGGCCTCCAGGACCTAGTTGGCATTGAGCGAGAGCCGATGGCTGCCTTCACCATGAAGGTGGACATCAAGCTTCTCGAAGAGCAACCACGCTACAAAGCTGATATAACGATCGGCACTCCCCAAGTGAAATGGGCTCAGGCTTTCACTGAAAAAGATCTAGTGGAAGTGCTAGCTCCTCTACAAGGAGCCGAACACTCACTCTCCAAGCTCATCGAAGCAACTGAGGGTGTACTCAAGGCATTCGTGCGTAAAGACCCTGTAGAGCCCACCCCATAAATCTACCAGTATTTGGTATAAGAATCCGCTGGGAGCCCTAATCGGCTCCCTTTCTTCGTTGTGCACATAGGAGGATACCTTGGGTATCAAACTCAGGACTGTAGATGACTTCGCAGAAGAAGTCGGTGGAAAGGCCGTGGCTAAGCAGATGCTTAGCGACAGAGGCATTCGAGTCATCAGTGGTTTTTTCGATGACAGGCGCCTGCAAGCTGCCTTCTCAGAACCACGTTGGCTTCGAGATCGTCGAAAAGGCTGGAGCCTCTCGCATACTTCAGGGTTGGGTGCAGTGAAGCACTGGATGGATCCCCTGAAGATAAATATCGTAGAGCACGAATGTCGCGGGTCCCAGTGGCTTATGCTACAAGGGCCCTCTGGCAGTCGTAACTTCGTCAAGATGTACTACAAGGGTAGGTTGAGTGCCCGTGGCACAGCAGCCCGGTTCGAGATCAGGAATTTCCTGAGAGAGAACGCACCCACCCACTTCTTGTGTACATCTTTTGAGGGCCCACACCTGTGGGCTATCACGACGAAAGAGCTCACGAAGAGGTGGCATGACCTACAAAAGGCAAAGCAGTTCGCAATTGATTCCAATGGGTTCTCCATCCCCTACGGGGGTGAGGATCACCCAGGAGGTTTCTTGGGAATTACCTTCCACGTCGACAAAGGGAAGCACATCCTCGACAACCCTACCAAGATTGGGATCCGCTAGTTCCTCCTTGGTGGTCGTGCTTCTACTACTGGTGGCAGGGGTATTATCTCTGTCCCTCGCATTCTCTACACCGAGCCCCAACCTGATCCCCTTGCCTCTGGCGCAAGAAGCATGTGGATCTTTGGGGCTTGAGCCTATGGCTATCTATTCAACCTCATGCTTGTGCGGAGGGAGTGGCATTGTTCGTGAAGTACATTTTCGAAACGATTAACCCTGTACCGCCAGAGAGGCGGTTGGAATCACTGATATGAAAAATTCTGCCAAGGCCGCTGCACGTAAGCGGAAGGCACAAGCCACTGCTCGTAGAAAATCCCGTAAAGAACCTGAGGTAGCCAAAGCGCACCTCAAGGACGCGCAGAAAGACCTGCGAGCGAATCGCTCCAAGCGCATTATCGTCCCCGAAGGCACCATCGAGATCATCGAGGAGCTGGACAGGGACTGGGCGGAGCTCTTACTCTCCAACTTACACAAGGATCAGCGCAAGCTGAATATCCTCAACCTCAGTCGCATCGAGCGCGCCCTCAAAGACGGCAAGTTCGAGTGGACAGGAGATCCCATCCGTATTGATGAAGATGGCAACGTGATCGATGGTCAGCACCGCTTGGCTGCGGTTATGAACACCGGCATCTCAATGTTCAATGTGGTGCTCATCACCATCAAGAAAAGGAATATTCTCAAGGTCATCGACACTACGTCACGGCCGAGGACCCTTGGTGACATCTTCAAGGTGCACGGGCTGAAAAGCCCCAACAACACCATCATTGCTGCCATCATCTATGAGGACGCCGATTTTGTGCGACGTCAGACGCGGGAGCTCTCAAAGCCTGAGAGGTTCGAGCTGTTGCGTAACTACGATCTCACTGAAGAAGCAGTAATGCTCTACAACTCAGGACAACGTGGCATGAAGATCACGTCAGGCCCCTTGGCTGGAGCACTACGGTGTGTCCGTAAGAACCACGACCTGGCGTTGGAGTTCTTCACTGCGGCGTTTTCCAACACTCACTTTCTCAACAGGCCTTCCAAGGACTTCCCCAACGAGGTGGTGCAAGTGTCCTGCTCTCAGGTGGCGCTGCTCGCCAACTGGCTCATACACGTACGTGAACAACAGCAGCTGGGTACGGGACGTACTTCAGGTGAGGAGTTCACGAAGGAGGGGGCGTACAAAGCCATCAAGGCGTGGAACGCATTCCGCACGAACAAGCATCTCACGAAGTTGCAGATGCCTCGCAACGCGAAGATGCCTATCCCACGTAAGTAGCTGTAGGAGGGAGGGGGAAACACCCCCCTCTCCCTCCCACCTTCCTTTTTTTTGGTTAGCTTTCCTAAGCATTGGTAATCACGTATACTTATGGGGCTATAGGAGGGCCTCATGCTTGATGAAACGAAGGTCACCGCTGCCCTTGGAGTGTACCTGAAATGCCTTCAGAGGCGAGAACGGGCGGAGGACAACGTACAGGAGGCCCTGGCTCAACTGCGTGGAGCTGCCGAGACATCCACGTTCGAGCTCAAAGAGCAGTGGTATCAGATACGAGAACGTAAAGGACGACTGTATCTTTGCGAGCTTGACGGCAAACCCAAAGGCCGTCCGAAGAAGACACCGGAGCAGAAAGACCGTGACCGAATCGAACGAGAACGAGCCAAGGCCCTTGAGTCCAGAGGAGCTGGAGATCGAGGAGATGATGCTGGCGAGCCTGGAAGCTCAGAGGGGGGGAACCCTGGGGCCGCTGTACTACCCTTCCCTGGAAGAGATCTTCCAGAGTCGGGAGAGCACGAAATCCCCATCGAATCCGATGAAGAAGGACCGTCCCTCGGCGATGAGGAAGAGTAAAGGTAGTGGACCTCCCTGTTGACATCAGAATCCATCCGACTAATACTCCTCAATAGCTAGTCTTCCCCGACAGCTTTTGACGGCCCAGAGCATGCCCCTGCTTTGGGCCGTTTTCTATTGAGGCACTGGAGGTAGCCATGGCGGCTAAAGATAATCGAACGTTGGCCAAGCAGCGCATGGCTCAACAACAGACGCGTGAGGCGTACAGACCGCCACGCTCACCCACCCCTGTGATATATACTCATCCCAGGCGTGAGCCAATCAAGGTCACAGATATTCGTTGGCGGCGGATGAGCAAGGACGACCGCAAGAAGCCGGTCGAGTCTATCAAGGCACACATCACGCATCTCATCGAGCGGTTGGCGGCTGACGAAGAGGCTGCCCTAGAATCCCTCGAATACTTGGTGAAGGGGGAGGATGCACTCCCTCACCATGCCCACATTTACTTGGGGTTCGAGAACTGGCCTAACCGTAGAGGGAGAGCTACTAGCCAGAACCGGCTGCTCACCGACTGCCACAAGGTAGGTGCGTGGCTGGCTGAAAAGGAAATGCCATGGCGCCTTGAGGATGGCCTCTACACGCCTCGCCCTGGTGACAGGCGTACCGATCAAGCGTATGTACTCGTGCTCATGCTACGGCCGATGGGTATTGAGGATCTTGCGGGTGAGAGCAAATGGTCTCTGAATCCCATGGAGAACATCGGGTCCTGGAACAAAGCAGCCGTCGACCAGTTCAACACGGTGGGTACGCAAACAGGTAGGTTGAGCTCGTGGCAGCCCAACATGATGGGCATTCCCAAGGCCAACAAGAACTTGCGTTCTTACCCCACTACGCCTGCGCTCCCCAAGAGCACCACGCTAGCAAATGCGTTGTTGGCAAAGCACACATCAGTCAAGCCCAGTGGCGTCAGCGCTGGTGTCATGAAGAAAACGAGTAGTGGTATTCACCCTGCGACTGCACTGGCAGCTGGGGTGAGGAAAAAGAACGACCACCTTCTTGATGCCATGCAATACGCGGCGCTGATGGCCCCGCCCAAGACACCCAAGCGTAAGGACCTCCCAGCGCCCTCAGTGGACACGTGGTGGAATCTAGTCAAGAAGCAGACCTTTGGGGCAGGGTACGGCGGAGAGGGCGCTAGAAACCCTCGTGGGTACACTTACGGGGAGTATCGCGGGGAGGGCAAGCTGCACCTCGCAGCCAAGCTTGATTCTCAACCCGGAGACTATGTTCATTTATGGGACGAGAACCGGGTCAAGCAAGGACGGTTCAGGGTGCTGGCTGTTGAAGGGTACGGGGGCACGGTCATCCGTATAGCTCCATTGTCGGCGAGCTTCCCTCACAAAATCGTTGCCGCCATCGGCAAGACAAATACACCACCCAAGGCCGATAGGCCCAAGAAGCACAAGAGGGGTGGGAGCAAGAGCAAGCGGCGTGCGTTCAGTACCAAGACGAGAAGGAAAAGGAACCCCTTCTTGAAGACGCGGAGCACAGGGATGACGGCTGGCCAAGTGCTGCGCCGGAAACTACCTGGCTGCACCCTCGCGATCGACACCATCAGGCCGAGAGGCCTTCCGATGAGCTCCCGTGTGACCTCACAAGATGATGTTGAGCGAATGCGGGCGCTCAACTTCTCACACGACGAAATACGAGAGCAGATGCCTATCGGTACACGGCTATCACCCATGACGGTGTGGACAGGGCTATTGAGGATGTAGTTCCTGTGGGCACGCTGGTGTACTACAACCGCGAGACCGGCTACGGGACCGTGGATCTCCACAAACCGCTCAACTACATCAGCCTCGACCTGACCTCAGAGCCCGACGCTAAAAAATAGGGAGAGGGAGGGGGGCGTAAGCCCCCTCCCCTCCACTCTAGTACGAGGTGAATGAGGGGCCGAATATCTGTTCGGCCTTTTCTACGAGTGCGTCAATATCCGCGCCTGGAGGGAGGGCAGGGAGGCGTCGATTGCCGATGGGTACGTTGAAGAGCTTGCCCTTGAGGCTATCGGGACGGCGCCATTGCGCCCAGCGCTTGGCTACGAACTCGCGCTGTTGCGTTTTGTTTAGCTGCCACCCGATGAAGGGCAATTCGTACGTTGCGGCGTACCACATCACCCATTGGTCGTAGCTGGTGAGTCGCAAGCTTCGCCTGCCGTGTTTACCGGGCAACCCTTGGTAGGCGAAGCCTGAGTGCTGAAGCTTGAGACCCTTCTGGAAGAAGAAATCGAGCCGATCAGCGTAGTTCTCCAGTTTTATCGGGCAATCCACGTCTGGGGTGATGAGACTTTCGAGCTCGGCACCAAACATGCCGTCGCCTTCGAGCAAACGCTCGGGTTGATGAACCCATTTGAGGAAATTGTCGAAGCAGTCGATGAATGCATGCGCTGTGGGGTCTTCACACTGGTGTACCTCCTTCAAAGCACGCAAAAATGACATTCCCTCGCCTTCTGGATGCATCAGAGCAGGGTGCAGATAGGTGACGCCCTCGTAATGGATGGACGCAGCTGTTTTTGCTCCCAAACGAGTCCGGGAGATGAACAACTCAGCCTTGGAGTTGGTCGAAGGGTCCGTCCAGTGCATTGGTTTGTTGATGAGACGACGGTCGAACCATTTATTGAGCAGTACTTCAGGGTAGTGGAGGGCGATGAGGTCTGGAAAGGCGAGGTAGGTCTCTCTGTAGTACTTTAGAGCTCGGATGGTCAGCCCCTGCATCGCTTCAGGGGTGCCGGGAGGGGGCTCATACCCTAGTTGGCGCTCGTCGAGGGTAAAAATTGCAAGTTTTCGTGTTCTTTTCTTCTGGGTAGTGGCGGAAGTAGCTTTGGGCTTCGCCTTGCGTCGCCTGTTGGCCTCTACGAGGAGCTGTGGATTGTGCGACAGGCGTACGAGCTGCTCTATGTATGTGAAAAGGGTGTGCTCACGTTGGTTGAGAGGGAAAAGCCAGTGGTTCTCCGCTCGGTAGCGCCCATCTGTCTGAATGAGGTCACCCCAGATCTTCCCTTGGGTGATCGCGTAGGGTCCGATGGACAGATCGAAGTAGGGATAGTCGTTGCGGACGATGATTTTGTTTAGGGAGGGGATGTCGGGGAGTGTGGAGCGCTTGGTGTAGATGAAATCTTCGAGCCAAGGGCCCAGGTAGTGCTCGTACTTCTCCCCCACGAACTGGTCGGAGATCTGAGGCGTTGCCTGAGCTCGTGCGATTGCTCTGCCGTAGTGGAGGTGAAGGCCCCTGGAGGTCCATGCTACTCCCCAAGAGTTAAATGGGTCCTCGGACCCCTTGGCCAGCTTCAAGGCCCAGTAGGCGAGCTGGAAGGGCTTGGGAGTACGAGGAAGCACAGTCACTGGGTCGATGGAAGCGAGTAGCTTGAGCGCATCGAAGGCACCGACTTTGTCTCGCACGCTTTTGAAGCGCGTGGACATGAACATGCCAGCTCGGAAAATCGTGAAGGTGTCTGGGTAGTGTTCTTTGGGATCGATGAACTGAGTGAGCTGCTGGAATTTCGGTGCCTCTGACCAGATAGCTGCGCCAGGCGGTAGAGCCTCCATGTCGAACCACCGCTTGAAGGAGCGCCACTGCTCATCGAAGAGGTCAGGGTTCTGCGAGGGGAGATGTCCGTAAATAGGGTTAGCGTAGCCCCACCCGGCGAGCTGGACTTGGATGCGTTTGTTGGTGAAGGCACCTCGAACGAAGGAGGGCCAATGGATGACGTACCATCCACTGTCGTCGTCGCCTTGCTCTGCGAGAGTAGTAATGAGCCAGAGCCCTTCGTGCATGCGTCGAGCTCGCCTTGAAGGGTCGAGCATGCTTCGAAGGCTTCGCCTGTCCCTTTTTCGGGAGGGGAAGAAGGGATTCAGGAGATCTAGTAGTAACTCTGGCTGTACTTGCATATCAGCTGTTCGCTTCCAGGGTTCTGAACTAGGCTAAAACATTGAGGTATTTGGGAGCAGCCTAGTTATGGGAGTTAATTCTAATGGCTTTTACCCCGCTTTCCTAGGCTTTTGTCGCCCCAGTGCCATTTAAGATCCCCGCACTACTTTTCCCCACAAGGTAGATATATAGCAAAGTGCGTTAGCTCGTGCTCACCACTGCTACTATCGAGTAGTATCAAATCTGGCCGACCGGCCGAAAAGAAGGGTCAAAAAATTTCTCGTGTGAGCCATTTGTGCGGAAAAGGAGTGCGTATACTATTACTACTACTTCTTCTTCTTCTATAAGAGAAAGAAATAAGAGTCCAGATTTTTGAAAATCACGTAAGTCGAGTGACTTCCAATTCCGCAATGATGAAGAGCTCTTAGCTGTATTGGAAGGAATAGCCGTATTTGCAGGTCCTGGGGAAGTAACTCCCTGTAGGAGAATGTAAGACCTGTCGGTGTACGTCGTATCCTGTCGGTGTTCATAAGACAGCAACCCACTTCAGTATGGAACCTGGCGGGCCTTCGGCGACCAAGTGGTACAACCACTTTTGAGTATCAACTGGCGCACGTTCTGTGACAGAATGTCAAAGATGACCGGTCAGTCTCCATTCTAGAGAGAATTTGGTATAAGGAAGTGAACATGTAGGGAGATGTATGTTATGTACTTCACTCATCTGACAGCAATACAGATCAGTCCCCACAGTGATTGGACGGGCAATCCAATACACACACAATCTGACTGTGCTAACACACAACAACACCTCGCTTCCTAGCGAGGCCAACGTCCCCCTTAGGGACATCAGATTTTAGATGAGCGAGTAGACGATGCCCGTCCTCTGCTCGTTCTGACGTAGACCGACTAACCCTCCTGGTCTGCGTCACAGGCATGCCCCTGTGTCTGTGAGCTCCGAAGCAGAGTGCTAAATTTTCCAAGCAGGTGGGGATATCCTCACTGGCTACACAAATGCACGCCTAGGAGTACAGGGGACCTATCAACTCCCCTATACTCAAGGGGACGCTCTTTTTTTAGTAGGGAGCCATGTCTTACGCCGACGAGATATACCAGAGCGAGATTGCTCAAGGCACGGACCCTGAGACTGCGCGCTCCAACGCCTACTTGCTATCTCAGCAGCCCGAAGTAGACGCGTGGAGTGAGCGGTATCTCAGGGAGAATCCTGAGTTCGCCCAAAGCCTCAAGCCTGGTTGGTTCAGCCAAGCGGAGTGGAAATCCATCGACTTGGAAAGCATTGGCATGGCAACCAAGTTTCGGATGAAGAGCAAATCGTTGAAACCCAAGAAGGCGCCGACAAAGCCCAAGCCCAAGAAGAGGCCTGATCCTCCCAAGAGTTCAGGCCCGCCGTAATCGGGGGCCACCCTTCTGCGCCGGGCATGCACCTCTTGCAGGCTTGATTACTTCCCTGCATCTCCTAAAATACCCACAAGAGACGGCCATCTCATTCAGACCCTTCATGCATGCACTCCCTAGGAGAGATCTCAAATGTCGACGACAGTAGCATTCACCAATTACTCGACGAAAGCCATGGCGCACCCGCAGATCCTTATCGGCGTGCCTGCTTTTGCGTTGGGAACCCTCGGCACAGCCTCTCGCCTGTACAAGCAGGTGAACGCTGACGATGTGGACTTCCGGTTCGACGCTCTGTCGAGCCAAGGCGTCCTCGTGTCAGAAGATGGAACGCCCCGCGCAGGCGGAGAAGCCTACACTGGCGCCTCGACTCCGACAGCGGCAGCGACGACTCACCTGATTACGGCGGATTCGTCCGGCGGCGTCATCACCGTGACTCTGCAGCCTGCGGCGACAGTCGGAGCTGGCTTCAAGATGTGGATTTTTCTCTCGGCTGACGGCAATAACCTCGTCATCGATGGCGACGGCAGCGAAACTGTGCTCGGCACGCTCACTCAGACGCTGGCTACTGCCGGCGATATGCTCGAAATCGAGAGTGACGGCGTAAGCGCTTGGGTTGCCCACACCTGATTTGGAAATCTGATGGCAATCACAACTAGTATCACGAATTTACGGGCGAATACGTACGCTCATCCGCAGGTTGCTGGGGGTATTGCAGCTGGAGCGACAAAAACGTTCACGTTGCCTGACATCAACTCCGATGATTACTCGGAGGATTACCCCGCAGGGCCTGCGTTCGGCATCGCCATCATCAGCGATGGCGTAGCTGTGCCGGGAACACAAGTTGTGACCGGCGTAACAACGCTGACCACGGCTCAGGCAGTGGTTGTCGATGCTTCTGCGCCTTTCACGATTACGTTGGAAGACGCAGCGACTGCGGGTGATGGCTTCAGGCTCTTCGTTCTCATTCGTACGAGCGCTGGGCTGTTCGCTTCAGGCACTCTCACTGTCGGTGGCACTCCCGCAAACAATGACACCATCGATATTGGTGGTCAGGTCTATACCTGGGAGACCGTTCTCACCGATTCTCCCAACTTCGTGCTCATTGGAGCCAACGCAGAAGCTGCGATCGACAATCTCGTCCTCGCAGTTACTGCGGGAGCTGGCGCTGGCACCAACTACGGCACTGGAACCGTAGCCAACGCCTTCGCCACAGCGGTCAAGGCTTCGGCTTCGACGATGACGGCGACTGCTCTTCTTGCCGGTACAGCAGGAAATAGCATCGTGACCGATGATCCTGTAGATGGTGGCGGCACTACGTCGTGGAGCGCTGCGACTCTCTTGGGCGGCGACGCTGCAGGTGATGTCACCCTCGATGCAGCCGGCGCCGACACAGTTCTTGGTGGAGGCACGACTGTAATGAGCGATGTAGGCGACGTTCTTCGTCTCGTGGTCAACGGCACTGACTGGGAAGCGATTCCCTAAGTGGAGCCGGCCCCCCAGCCTCCCACCCCAACAGCAACGGCTGCGGCACCTGCTGCGGCCGTTCCTACTCCTGCGTCTTATGGACCACGAGGGGTGCCTGCGTATCACTCTGAAAAGGGTGAGCACCAAACATCCACGGGAGTGCAAGGCGCGGGTGATTTCAGTGTCTATGCGAAGGACCCAGGCTGGGCGGCCAACTCTGATCCGGCAAAAAGCTTGGAAGACTTTGCGCGTGGCGCATTGCAAGACAAGTTCGATTACTACCGTGGGGGTCAGCGCGTAACCCCTAACTGGGCCAACAGCGACTACGAAGGGCCTGCGGGTAATCGCACTGCGATTCAAGACATGTTAGTAGATGGGGAGTTTGTCATGCCTGAGGGGTTTACCCCCGAGGCTTTAGGGGGTGCGATGCTTTCACAGCTAGGGAATGAACAAGCCTCACCTTTCGCAAAGGCAGCGGCCTACGCCGTCGGCCAGCAAGATGCACTTTTCAAGTTGGGACTTGCGTACACCCCCGGGCATGGAGCTCTTGCCGCCACCGGCGTAAGCACAGCACTCCGCCCTGTCAAAGCTACCGGCGTAGCCAACCAAATGAAGCAGATGGGCACCGCTGCTTCGAAGGGTATGCCTACGGCAGTTCCCACTAAGGTTGCGCCTCCGAGTTTGTAGCGCTGCTCACTCCCCCCCGAGCTTGCGCATACACAAACACTGCCCTCCTCACTTCGGTGAGGGGGGTTTTTCTTTTGCTAAATTCGATCTACTTTGTGGCAAGAGTTAGTGAGGAGGTTCTAGCAATGACCAAAACTCAAGCCCAGCAGTTCTTCGGCAACCTGCCCCGTCGATTCCAGTGGACATTCCACAACATCGTGGGTCACCCGTGGAGCGAAGTGTTCTTTCAAGTCGGAGCTCACCGACTCTCGAAGATGTCCCACGAGTACACGTGCCCGTATCGGGTGCCTAACCCCAACCCCCCGGAAGGAGCCAAGTACAATGGCTAAAGAAACGAAGTGTATGACAGACGGCGCCGTCTACACGACAATCATGAACCCGAAGATGGTGTCGGTGTCTGTTAAGATGCCGTTCCTGCTCATCCTCTCTGAGGAAGAAGCTGAGCAGTTGCAGGACAACCTGCACAACGCCATCGAGCTCGTGCTCGCACCCCACTTCCTACGCAACAAGATGCGCGGGAGTGGGGACTAGAGCTGGGGGGAAATCCCCCCTTTAGCTACCTGCGAAAACAGCCCTCCTTTCAGGCATAAGAATGTGGAGGGTCTAATGCTTGCTACTCAGGTACTCGCGCAGTTCGTTACTTCCAAGCTCTTCGGGGATTGGTACCTCGTGGTTCGTCGTCTCTCCGACGGCGAAGTCACGAAGGTCCAGGTTCTGGGGATGTCGTCGCGGTTCTACGCGACGTTGGAGGCAGCGGCCATCATGCGTAAGCGGGGGCTGCCCGTGCGTGCGGAAGTTCAGTACGGGGTCACCCGTACTCCGCATGACGTGGCGTCCATTCCATGGTTGGCGAACCGCTAGGGTAATACCTAGTGGTTCACGAGCGGGGGTGGAATCCCCCTTTAGACCTCCCTGCCAAATCACCCTCTTTTTTTGGCAAAAGGAATTGGAGGTGATGTACGAATGAAATGTCGAAGCTGTGGCGTGAGCATTCTTCACGCAGGGAAGGACCACTTCGGACCCCCGACCTTCATCAAGGCCACGGGGAGAACAGTGCGACTGCGCTGCTTTCACACGACCACGTTCAACGTGGAAGTTCAGCTCGGAGACCGAAAGGCCTTCTTGAGTCCAACCCGCTTGCGCAAGCAGTGGGTGGGGTTCTAGAAGTGGGGGTAATTCCCCTTTAGCCGTAATTGCGGGGGCTCACCCCGCGGTGTGTCCCCCTACACAACGTATTATTTAGGCGCAATTTTAGAAGAAAGAGATCATGCAACTACTCATTTCAGCCGCAGACGCAGAGTTCATCGACCCCAAGGGCTACCAGGCTCTCATGGCGCAAGCGCGCAAGAAGCTCAAGCGCAGCAAAGCCAAGAAGAAGGGCAAGAGCGTCAACGAGCTCAAGTGGTACATCGGCTACTCGGAGGAGATTCGAGGCAGCGGGAGCTTCGAAGATCTCATCAGCGGCAAGACTCGGGACGAAGAAGCCAAGCACGACGCCTTGCCCTTGAACGAGAGGTTGGATGATCTCGTTGCGCGCACCCACGCTTGTTTGGAAGCGAACATGCCGGGAGCCAGCGTCTACCTGCAGTTGGACCATGTCCCTGGCATCCTGAAGAACGAGCTCCGTGAGCGTCTCACTCAAGAAGCCGAGAAGCAGGCCAATGAAGAAGAGCGGCTGTCTTTGTTGACGCCTGAAGAGCGTGAAGCAGAGGTTCAGGATCTGCTGGAACAACTCCAAGGCCCTGGCTTCATGGTGTTGAAGGTATGAGCGCCCCACGAGAGTGTGCCAACGAGCACATCGCAATTCTCTACAACTACGATCCGTGTCCTCTCTGTGTGTCGCATGCGCACATCGAGAAGTTGGAGGCGTTGCTGCGCCATCTTGCTGAAGAGTTGGGAGCGGAAGGAGATCCGAGGTCTTCACGCTTCAATTCTTCCTTGCGGAAGATCGAGTACGCCTTGAACGAAATGGAATACAATGACCACAACACGGGAGAGTAGAACTCCCCCTACTCTCGTGGTATAAGATTCTGACGGAAGCCTTCAGCTTCCAACTCAGGGGGCGTACTGGTTTCGACTGAGTATGGACTCTGTTTGCAGCGTGTCGGGGATGTCTATGAACCTCGTCAAAAAACGTAGGCACTGTTAATCGCCAACGATAACAACACCGCTCTCGCCATCGCGGCCTGAGCTGTTGGTACCCTGAGATAAAGCTGAGAGTGGTAGGGGTACCGACATCATTTGAACTACTCAAAGCTGAAGAGATAAGTGGGGATACGAGCCAACACTATTGGGACTACCGTCTCAGTATGAGGTCAGTGCAACCGCCTCTCTTTTGACAGCCTTCCTCAGGATAATTGTCATGAAGCCTGGGAAGTGAGGGATGTAATTGGAGAGCTCAGCCCGCTCCGTTTTTGGACACTCCTGACTGAACCCACAAGGGAAGAAGCCGACCCATCTAGTATGCTTAGCGGCGCTAGAAGGGGGAAGCCTATGACCTCTGGTCTGTTTGTCATCCGGTCGTGGATAAACGAAAAGACAAACTACACACGTAGAAGCTTACTGAAGATATTCTTAGGACGCGGGTTCGATTCCCGCCGCCTCCATAGGAAGGAGATACCAATGGTTTCATTGCATAGAGCGCTCGCAGATATCCAGAATGCACTGGATGAAGGGCAGGATACCCAAGCGATTAAAGCA
>Ga0255048_10002085_pt1 | contig 13073 bp, 15 predicted proteins | sample JV7_2_2_MG_FD_183619 | JGI IMG/M metagenome (GOLD analysis project Ga0255048, IMG submission 183619) | Seawater microbial communities from Jervis Inlet, British Columbia, Canada - JV7_2_2 | ecosystem: Environmental > Aquatic > Marine > Inlet | place: Canada: British Columbia | collected 2016-10-06
TTTCTTTTTCTACTAATCGTTCTGCTTCGTTTTGCTTTTCAAACGCTAATGTTTGCTCAGCTTGTCTTGCGGCATCACCTGTAGCGGTCTTAGATATTTCTTCTAGCCTGTCTTGCTCATCTTGAGAGGCTTTTATTTTATCATCTATCCTCTTAAGTTCTTTTTCGAAAAAACTATCTGCTATGGTATCCGCAAACTCAGCACCTTCACGTATAGATTTACCTAGCTCTTTAGATGCCTCGTTCCTTGCGTCTTGTTCTTTCTTGAGTTGCGCTTTAGTTCCCTCTACTCTTTGTTTTTCTAGATCTAATAGTAGTTCGTTTTTCTCTTTTTCAAGTTGAATCTGGGTTATACTTCCGTCCTCTACTACTAATAATTCAGCATCAATAGCCTTTATTCTGTTGTTTATTCGCTCTTGTTGCGCTTGTTTTTCTGAATCTGTTATTTCTTTATTTACATCATCAAGCTTTTTAGCTAAATCATCTAATTGCTCACTACTTAGATTAGATACGTCTTGTGCGCCTAAAAACTCTAATTCGTCGTTTAGTTGCTTTATCCTTTCTAGTTCTGATTCTGATATTATTAATTCGCCTCGTTCTTCTGGATTTATCGCGTCCTCTAACTTCACAAACTCCTTACCTAATACGCTTATTTCTTTTGATGCATCTTTTCCGTCTTGGATAACTTCTCTAAGTCTGTTTATCGCCTTTTCAGGTACGTTTAATAGCTGTAGGTTTTTGTTTAGTTCTTTTACGTTTGTAGTAGATTGCTCCGTTCCATCTATTAATAGTTTAATGTCTCCGTTATCATCTAGGTTTATTTCGAAATCAACAGGCTTTCCTAATGCTGTTTGAAGCTTCGTGAACTCATCTGCTTGATTCTGTAAATCCTCTCTCAACGCGTCATCTAGCTGAGAAAAAGAGTCTATTCTACTTGCTACAGATCTATCCACATCTTCGGCTTGCTGGGTTAAAAGATTTCTGTTTCTTTCTGTAATATCAATTAAGAAATCAAGATTTTGCTCAAATAGATCTAAGTCTATAAGCCCTTGTCTAGACCCTCTTTGTTCAGCAAAAACAGCAAGTTCCTTTTGTGCATCTAAAAGCTTTATATTTGCTTGAGACTGAGCGTCTAAAGCCTCTACAGACACTTTACCTCTTAGTTTTTCGTTCTCGTTTATCTTAGATATTTGATCATCAGTTAAGTCTATAGCGTCCTTTCTCTTAAGCTCTAATCTGATTTGTTCGTTTGATATCCTTAATTGCTCCTTAGCCAGTTTGATTTGTGCGCTTATTCGTAGTCTTGTAGCTACTGTTAGGTCTTCATTTGCTTTTCTTTGCTCTAATAGGGATCTTGCATCATCTTCAGCTTGAACAGCTAAAACCTCCTCAGTCTTCGCCAATCTTGCCACCTCTAACTCTAATGTCCTAGTTGCAAAAGCAAGCTCGAAACGCTTCTTAATAATCTCCTCTGTTATCTTATCTGTTTCAGCTAAAGACTTTCCAAAACCATCAAACGCGGTTGTTATTCTTTTTATGCCCTCGTCTTGCTTGCTAGTATCGGTTAACTTATCCCCTAACTCCCCTATTTCAGTAAATAGGGTGCTTATTTTTTTACTTGCTTCATCTGTTGACCTGCCAAGAGTGCTATCTATTGTCTTTTGTAGTTGTAATAGTGCTATTTCTGCTCTTTTTTGGCTTATCTCAAACGCCCCTCCTAACTGGTCTGGAATACCTTTAAAAGAATCGCCTATCGATTCAAATAATAGTATGATTCCAGACCCAGCGTTTCCAATCCTAGCAAATAAAGTAGAGAATTGATTGCCTAATCTGCCAAGCTGAATCTGTAGTTTTAATGCGTCCTCTTGAGATGTGCTAAAAGCAGCCCCAACAGACCCAACAACAGCCAAGACAGCACCTATACCAATACCTTTTAGCACTCTTCCTAAGTTCCTAAACCTTCTGCCCGTCTTATTCGCTTGATTTCCTGCGTTATCTAGGTTTTCACTTGTGTCATCAAGGTCTTTATTGTTTCTAGTTAGTCTAGATGAAAGGAACTCTACTACACCTCCTAAAGCTCCAAACTGGTCACCTAGCTTCACTGAATCACCAAGCGCCTCCCTAATACCTTCAGCGTACCCACCAATACTAATTTTAGCCTTAGTGTTTTCGTCTGAATTGTCTTTTAAGAACTCAGTATTCTTATCTATTACACCATTAAGCCTTGTTATTTGGTCGGCTTGCTCCTCAATACTTGGATTTAAGTCATTTACAATAGCTCTTAAGGCCTTATTTTGCTTAATAGCCTCAGACTTAGTGTTTATGTTTTTTACCTCCGCGTTATCAAGGTCAGAAATAGCGTCCTCTAAAGAGTCATATTCCTTACCCAGCTCTTCATTAACTTCGATTAACTTCTTATTCTCCTTGTTTAGGTCCTGTAAATTCTTTCTTAAAACGGCGTTAGACTTAGCTTGCTTTGTTTGGGCTTGAGTTATTTTTGCTGATAGTTTTTCTCGCTGCCTATCTATAGCTACCACCTCTTTTTGAGTCTCTGTTAACTGAGAATTTGCCTTTTGAAGTTTTACTACGTCTTTAGATGTGATACCTAAGTCTTTAGCTAGTTCTCTTGTTGTTTTTGCAAACAGCTCTAGCCCTGCTCTAGTAGCGTCAAACTGAATAAGCAAATCTTTAGCCTCCTTAATGGCTGGGCCTAGTAAATCCGGCTGTATTACCTCGTCTCTTTGTATCCTACCCATTTCTAACCGCTTCTATGTAAGACATAAATTCCTGAATACTTGTTTTCTTTAAGTCTATTCTATAGCCCATGTATTTATCCACTATAACTTTAGACTCATTAAGGCTTCCTCCCTCACTCCCTTCAATAAACGCTTTCATGTCTGCTTCAGCAAACTTTAAAAACATCTCCGCTTTTCTTTGAGCTGCTCCTTTTTCTATAACCACGTCAACTCTTTTGTCTATTAATGCCTTTAGGAGCTTCACATAGTCTTTAAACGACTGATTAACCCCAAACTCCTCATGTAGTTGATCTTGAATTGAATACCATACAGAAGCAAAAACCTCTGTAGGCTCCACTTTATTGAATTTTTTCAACAAGTACCCGTACTCACTCGTGTCTGATATTTTAAAGTAATTAAAAGCTGGCAGCTCGTCAATACTTAAGTACATATCAGATTTGTGATTTAAAGAATCTAATGATTTCTTTAAGAATGATGTCGGTAACCAATTGTAAATTTTCTTCATTCAATCCTACTATTTCGCTTCCCCATTCAGTAAAAAGATTTGTATCTTCTTTTATTGGGTTGGCGTTAATGTCTATGTAGTTTACTGTAGCATTTACCGTCCAAGAGCCGTAGAAATCACCCGTATCATTAAGGGTGACTCTATCAAACGGCTGTCCTTTCCTCTTCTTTTCTTCGATTGTAAAGCCTGCGTAACCGCCTCCAATCGCATCCAGTCTAACACCTAAAGAGTTCTCGCCCTTTTTGAATAACTGGTTATCGGTGTTTAGCTTAATAATCAAATCTTTTACCTCGGCACTGTTTACTATCTTCTTAAACGTTGCCCCTATGTTTAGCCCAGCTATATTAAAAGCAAGTTGTTCAATGGGCGTGAGCTGAGAGAATGAAAGATTACCACTAAGCATAAGAATTAGGAATCCCCGTTAGAGGACTCCTTTTTCTTTTTTGGTTCGGTTTTTAATCCTAACTCTTTAAGCTCGGCTTGTAGTCTATCCCAGTGACGTTCCAAAATCCCATCTAATTTCTTAGAAGACATTTTCTTAGCCGCTTGAAGACTCTTGCCAGCGTAACGAGTTGGATTAATTTCCATGTTTCCAATCTTCATTATACGGCTGCGTATATTGTGGATGCAAGATCAAAACCAATTACAGCAGGCGCTAAAGTCAGCTCCATTTCATCAGCAGCAGTCTGCGCTACATAACCCAGTGTATACGTTCCGTCTGGAGACTCTACAAGAGTATCAATAGTTACAGGCGCTACCGTTGTATTGTTAGTTAAAACAAAATCAGCAATAGCATAACCGCTAAACTTGATAGGGTTATCGAACGATCCGTAACAAGTTTCAAGATCAATAACAACGCTAGTAGCTGTTATAGCTCCAACAGTAGAAAGTACATCTATTAATCCAGTTAATGCCAAAGCATCGAAATCTAAATCAGTAGAAGCGATCATTTTAAGATTCTCGTCTAATTCGTTGATATCGAATTGGAAGCTTAAAGTGATACCGTTAGATTCCGCATCAGTTCTTTCCTTGTAGATAGGGTCCCACGTGTTACGTTGAACTTTAGTACCGTAAAGATTCAACCCATCAGAGCTAACAGAACCTCGAATACTACCGCACTCATCAACTACATAGATTTGTAGATCCTCACAACCGCCTTGTTTGATTTTACTCAAATAAGTAGTTTCAGCATCTGGAATAAAAGCACTGAACGGCTTAACGCCTTGACGTACTAAAGATTGAGCACCTGAACCGAAAGTTTCGAAAGTACTAGCTTCTCTTACCGTAGCTACATTTTCAAGTCCTCCGATAGGAAACATCTTAGTATCATCTGTAGCGTTAATATACGCGTCGATAAATGCTTGATCATAAGTAGATCCAGCAGGGATAGCATTACGCACCCCGTTGTTGAAAGTTTTTTGAACTAAGATCATGCGAGGAATCCCGAATGCCTTAACTCCTGAAGGACGGCCAGTATTACCCAGCGTTCCATCACAATTGCAAAAGCCCATTTTAATTTAATTTAGAATTTAACATACTTACTATAACTTATAGTTTCTTAACGCGTCCTCTGCTGACTCTACACCTAAGTGAAACATAGCCCGATTAAGGTCATAGTCAAACTTGAAAGTTTCAGTCATTAGAGTGTGCTGCGTGAATATTTTTGTGTGTTCGATGTTTGAAACTTTACACATACTATCTGTCAAAGCTTCATCATCAACACTTACATTTTTAGTTAATAATGCTATCGTTCTTTTTAATACAGACAACATCCCTTTCATTTCTTTTTCCTTCGTTTGGTATTCGTCAGGTCTTGAGTAAAAGCTGATAAGGTTATCACATTCAGTTTCTTTAATTAAGAATGAAGAACCGATGTAATCAATAACTCCACCGTCATAGAATAAATCCCCGTCTATAACTTCACCTTCTGCCACTCCTGGAATACTAGCAGACGCACAAACCACATCAATAGCGCGGTTGTAGTCGCACTTCTTTAGGTTGAAATACTGGATATCACCTGTACGATAGTTGACGGCCCCTATGTATGTGTTAGGACTATTTATATCCATTACATAAGCGTTAAATTCGTCTTCTTTAATGTGTTTTTTAAGTGTCTTCTTAAGGTTACTTTGATCCCCTAAAGACCTTTTACCTCTTAACACTCTTAAGATTGCTTTCGGTGATAGTTTGCCCTTCTTAGTCATTGGTGAGACTTTGAAAATATCCCCCTCTTTTATGTTAAAGATCACTTGGTCCATATCAAACCGACCTAACGCAGCGAATAACGAAACGATAGCGCCTGAAGAAATACCGCTTATATTCTTAGGCTTTAAATCAAAACCTAACATAGCAGTCTTAACGGCCCCGTAAATAAAAGGCAGTTTTGAAGCGGCTCCAGATATGGCAATGTTTAACACTCGCATACTTCGCAACCTTTTTTGGTGAATGGAATAGTAACATTCATTTCAACACCTGAAACGAAATCACTAAATAAATACTTTGTATGTCCTTCTTCTGTAACCTTTCCAAAGTTGGCGTGATACCTTAATGAGTGCTCTTTAGCATCATTATTATTAACTACTAACTTAGAGTTATCCGTGGCTCCTATAAAGTCTTCAGCTAAAGATGTCATAGGGTTTATAGCGCCCTCGTAATGGTCCTCTGTTAACCAGTTGTTTCTGTCTGCCTCATCTAGGAAGAACAATCTTAGTTTTGATTCCCTTCCAGTAGTGCTTAACGGGTTAGTGTTGAACCTATCCTCTAACACTTCAAACAAATAAACCAATGGGTACTTATCAGAGCTTAAAGGGATCTGTTTGATCTCACTAGTAGCGGCTAACCATGTGCCATGAATATAGAAAGGGGCTGGTATTACCAGCACCCCCAGAGACAGTGAATCAGCCGTATCGATCAAAATACAGCCTGAACCGTCAATACTTTTAACCTCGTAGTCTGTTCCGTTTATTTGGATTTTGCTGCAAGGTCTTAAATGGTGATTGTCGCAAATCTTAATAGTCCACTCTGTACCGTTCTGCGCTAATGACAGTATGTTTTCAGTGAACGTTAATGAGTTAACGATCTCTTTAATTATATCTACGGTAGGTTTAATATTTGCCATTAATAATTATCGGTTACGTAGTTATCAATGTAATCCTGTATCTCTTGTTTTTTTACCGTATCAAATATTCCGCTTTCAGGCAATGCTGCACACACACTCTGCGCTGTTAGCCAGCTTCCAGATACAATTTGATGACTGAGAGTAGAGGTATGACTTTCAAAAGCAAAAGCTTCAACAGGAGTATATGTTCCTGATAGTATCTTTAAATACATGTCAGCCTGTATCGCTATATGATAGTCTTCGCCTTCTTTTTTCCTGTATCTGTATTTCTGTTCATGAAGTTTGTGCAGCTCTATATCGTCAGTAATTAGAGCAAACCCATCAGGCTTCGCAACCTCAAATACAATTGAAGGAAACGCTTGATTAATCTCTTTGTAGAATCTTCTAGCCATTACCCTATTCTATTAAATGGTGTCCATCGCTGTACGATATGGTCGTAAAACCATATAGCCATCTCGTTTGGCTTAATGCTTTTGTTGTTGTTGTCTCTACATAAAAACCTGTTTGCCGCTACACTACCTGCGTCATTGTGAGAAAACCTTAGATCTAAAGACGCTGTATTTATATTTTTTACAGCTAATACCCTGTTCACACCTCCTGATGGAGCAGGTATTCCTGTTACGGCTCGATTGTTTGCGTCTACGTCCACCCGTATCATATCGGTTTCCGTATCAAATCCGATTGGACTCCAGTTATCTACATCGCTAGTTAGTGTGGCTGATGTTATTACGTTTTGAATTAAGTTTCCTTGGCTTATTGCTATATCAGCTATAGTTGCACCTCCTGCCGGACTATTACTTGATGCGGCACTAATTCGGCCCTTGTCATCTACTGTTATAGTAGCTCTATCGTATGTGCCAGCAGAAACACCCGTATTTGTTAAGTCTGCCGATATTTCTTGAGTGGATAATGAAAGGTCTATGTTGGCAGTATCACTAGTAGAAACCGCAGGATGCAAGGCGTTTCTTTCTCCTGTGGTGATAATATCACCGCTTCCGGCACTGTTTACGTCTGAATGAACCGTAACACTTCCTGTTATATTTGCTTTCTCTGCCGTGGTTAAATGCTGATGGTCACCAACTGCACCGCCTTGAATGTTTTGTAAGTCGTTGTGGTTTTCTACTGCTATAGTTCTTAGTTCCCATTGAGGCGAACCATCGTCAGTATAAAGAGCGTCCTTGTTTTGATCATCCACATAGGAAACATAGCCCTCAACAGGTGTTACACCTACCCATAAGGCTCCGTCAAACTCTACAATGTCTCCAGCTAATGCCCCGTCCCATGCTGCGTTACTTGTTCCGGTGAAGTCAAGTATGTATCTATCGTTTAAAACCTCTGTAGGGGGAGCTAAAGTATTGTCAACCAAATCAATAACCGCTGCCCGTCTATTGTAAGAAGTAGTTAGTAAATTTATCTCTTCTTCGTTGTCCTTAACCCTTCGAGCTAATTCATCAAGAGCGTCTTGCACACTCATTGGTGGCCCGTCCCAGTTTAACGGTACTACTGGCGTAAAAGGGTAAGCGTCTAAATCAGTTAATACCGTGATGTCTTCTAATAGATCGTTGTTAACATCGTAAGCCTTAAGCTTTGAATCTAAAGAGTCAACAAAGTAATCCATTCTACCAATAGTAGATAGGCCCAATGCGGTTGCTTGACTTATCGTTATGTTACTTAATACGCTCACAATCCAATTTTAATTAAACCGTCATTGAAAATCACACCATCGTTAGTAATCGCTTCGTGAACTGTTAACCTTCCTCCTGCGTCAACAGTAATTACTGCTCCAGCATCTAATATAAAATCACACCCCACTAGATACTCAAAGCAATCTGGAACAGTTATATTATCAGTGCTTTTCAAGTGGTACTTAATACCTGTACTTGGTCCACCACTACCGCCCGTAGAGTCAATGCGCAAAGTACACTCATCAATAACCGTCAAAGTGATGTTGCTACCTGCCTGAAGTATCTCATTCAATGTGCAGGCGTTAATGTCGTTATTTAGGTCTACTATGTTCATGAAGGTTTTAAGTTCATATCGATAATCAAGTCACCCGTTGTTGTTCCATTTGGCTCAAAGCACAAACGAAAGTATTTCGCTGGTATTGAATCATCTGTAAAACCTGAATAAACATCTTCAAGCGTTACATTATTCGCTTTACAGTTATAACTAACCCAGTTAACGCCATTGTTGCTTACCTCTACTGTCATTGTAGGGTTCCCGTCTGTGCCGTCTTTAAGGATAGTTAAGAACCAATCATAGTTATAACATAATTCTTGCGCTACAGTGCAACCCGTTAAGCTTGCATCCAACGTTCCAAGGTCTAATAATATGGGATTCTGTAAACTCACAACCAGCTTGTTTTACCTTTTCTTTGCCCGTTAAACTCTAGATAGTCATTCTCATTCTCGCAGATATACCACTGGATTGTATAGTACGATTCCACGGCATCGTTATAGATCTCAGTTACATTCGTTTTGTAAAGGTTAGCGCCTTCACCTAATTCATGTGAAGCTTCTACAAATCCTGTAACCGTATTACTGAAGTTCTGATCTTTGACAAATTCCCAGTAAATAAAACATGTAAGCATCTCAGGAATACCTGCGCTTCTATGTATATCACAGTCATCATCAATACATATCTCATTGAATATGGTCTGATATATTGGAGACGTAGGAAGGTTATCAATGTCTAAATCAGCAATAAATAAATCGTACAAATCACATCCCAACAAATCAACTAGATAACGCTTCTCGAACTTATCAATATAATAGTTCAAACGCTCAGTAGTGTACTTGTCTTGTGCTATACTTTTATAGCCTATGAAATCAGTATTTTGTACGAATAAACCCACTTATTTTGTTTTTGGTTTTTTCTCCATCTTGTTAGACGGTGCTTTTTTCTCTGCTTTAATCTCTTCAGCCACCCCTCTACTTATAAGATTAGTTGCTTCCGCATCAGAAGCTTCTATAATCTCATTCTCTGAGTATCTGTTAAAATGTTTTAATATTCTTAGTTTCATAATAAAAATACCCACGGACCTAAGCCCGTGGGGTTTGTTTAGATTATACTTTACCAATTCCAGCAACAGTATTACCTAGTGCTGTCGCGATATCAGCAACGTGAATAAATGCGTTAGCATCTACGTTTCTAACTCTAAGGTTCAATCGTTCCTTAGCTTTAACCGTTACTATATCCTTGTCGAAGTTGTCGTTGTTCTCAAAAGAGAATTGAATAGTTAACCCTTTTCTAGAATAAACAGTCCCTTTATCAAAATCACCAACATACATTTCATTGGTAGGAATCAACTGATTTGCTATAGCCTTAATAGACCCGATGTTAACGCCATCATCCGTAACCCATGAAGGCAATAAGTAATTACCGTTTGCGTCTTTTTCAAGCTGCATCTGGCAAGCGTCTACTGGATTAATAAGAGCGTAATTAGCGTTGAACTTGTTGTTTTGCCCGTTGTCTGAAATTTGACAACCAACAACCTTAATCAAATCAGCCAATACAGGAGTAGCGGTCTTTTGAGCGTAAGCACCAGGAGCGAAAGTAGCAGCAACAGCGGCCACAGAGTTAAGGTTTGGACTAACATTGTCGCCAAGTAACAACTGAGAATCAACACGAAGTTTAACATCGGTGTCTACTAAATCTCTAACCTCTCCCTCTACGTACTCGTAGTCATCCATCATGTCGACACATACATCAACGCTATCTTTAACGTTTTCAATGTGCATGATTCGAACCTTCCACGTTACTTTAGATAGGTGTGTTTCAGCCGCACAAGAAGCGACGTTTTTAGCGTCACGAACTACAGTCTCTTGATCGTTATACTTAACGTATTCTTTACCCGTTGTTCTGTTTCTAAACAGCTCACGAATGAATGGTTGACGAGTGGCTATTTTGCCAATACCTTCTTCCATGTCAGCAAAGTCGGTTCCAGAATCAATATCTCCAGCACCTTGTAAAGCCTTCATTTCGATATCGATTTTAAAACCACCTTTCTGGTCTTTCATCATTATTGAAATGTCGTCCTTCTTAGCGTTTAACGCTTCGATAACTTGAGCCTTAAACCCTTTGCTTTGACCTTTTGTAGAGCTGTTAACTTGATCAACAAGTTTACTCATCTCTTTACCTTGAGCTTTCAAAGCCAATTCCAAAGCATCAGTACGAGCGTCTTTAAGCGCTACAATCTCTGCTTTAAGCCCTGCTAGATCTTCAGTAGAAGCCTTAGCTTCAATCAAACTAGTCAACTTATCGTTAGACTCTTTCAAGTCGTGAGAGTTCTTTTCTACGAGATATTGTGCTTTGTCCTCGTCTGTCATTTTCGCCAAATCATCGGCACTTTTAATTTCAAACATTTTCTTAAATTTTGTGGTTTATACTTTTTTCAATTAGAGTATCTAAGAAGCTCTTAGTTTTCGGCTCTCCTTTCAAAGTGTCTTTAATAGACGGCTCCTGATTTTCAAGTGAATTAATCAACTGTTGAATCTGCTTAAATTGTACCTCTAAGTTTATTAATCGTCCATCTGTACCCTTACCATTCTTAATAGCTTTTTGGAACGTACTAGATAATTCGTTTAATCTTTTTAATGTTGCATTGTAATTAGTTTCGCCTTTTGAAACGTCTATTACTGGAGTTAGTGAGTTAGACCCGAATGTTACGCCCGAACCTTCCCACAGTTTTACCTCTGTAACCTCAAAGAAACCCCCCTCAGGTGTTCTAATGTCTTCTACAAAGTTGATCTTATCGGCTACGTAGTTAAATCCTATAGAGTGTTCTACTAGTATTCCTTCTTGATAATCCCGAAAAGCGTTATCACCTTCTGTACTAGTTCCCATTGAACTACGAAAGAATAAACCTCTCTCGTCTTCTCCTAACTCAAATATTTTTCCTATCTGTCTATCCCAGTCATGGTTGCGTAAGTGCGCTATCTGTCTGTTGGTAGATGATTCAGGACCATGCTCTAAAATACTCTTAGCAAATGCACCGCGTCTGATAATGTCTTGATCTGAATCAATAGAATCGAACGCAGCAAAGTAACCGCTAACAGTTCTTGCTCTTGTGTCTATGTCCTTAAGCTGGAAAGGCATGGTTTTTACACCAGACTTAACGCCGTAGAAGTGGTCCTTAAGCTTCTGATCTAATCTGTTCATTGCCTATAATTAGTTTGGCGTTCTCTTCTGTTAACCCATGAGAGAACATTAATATATTTACTTTGCTTTCGGTGCTTATTGGAGAACTAACTAAGTCTAGCAATGCCTTTGATACACTGTTATTCTTTTTAGCCTCTAATGCTTGATCTGGCTGTAGTACCTCAATTTTGGATTTGTTTACCTTTAGCTTAACGTCTTCATCCGTTAGCATTGGCATAAAGGACTTGTTAAGAGTCCATAAGATCTTATCCTCTAGGTTTGGAATGGCAGCCTTAAGTATCAAAGCCTTTTCAGCTTCGTGAACGTTTGCAAACTTACTGTTAGCTGGATCATTGTATAAGACTGAAGAAACGCCGTAAGCACTACATAGCTGCCTTAAGCTTAATATTCCTAACTCTAATATCTTTAGGTCTGCTGTAGACATACCCATTTGAACAAAGTCCAGGTTAGCATTAGTAGTAAAGATCTTGTTGATATTTGATATACCTGAAAGTTTCTTATTAGCTATGTTTGAAGCTTCTTTTTTGTCTTCTGCTGACATCGGTCTGTCAGTACGGTTTGTAAGTATCCCTCGTACACCTTGGTTCTTCACGGTCATTGCCGCACCTTTCATGATGTCGTTGCTTGCTTCTAAACTTAAGTAAGCAGCCTTAATAGGGCTTAACCCTTTTAAGCTTTCTAAACCCTTAATAGTCGGATCTAAATACTTAATATGTATGATTTCTTCTGTAGGTATCTTAGTGTCAAAACCTTTATCATGGTAGATGTAACCGGTAGCTCCGTCTCTGTAAGACTTACCACCTTTAACGCTCATGATGCCACTAGGATAAATCTCTAATGATTCAGGCTTAAACCCTGTTATTAATTCAGGTCTGTAATAAAGATCTCCAGATGATAATAGGTAAGTAGCTGATTGATTAAAAAATTCTTTCTGGCTTATTCCCTTTGAAGGCTCCTGCCAGAAATCAAACAATTCACCTTCTGTTATAACTTCTTCTTCGCCTGCTCTATTCTTTCTTATTAATTCTACAGGTAGATTAGCTACAGCAGATGAAATAGATTTAATTATTGCGTAAACGTCTGCATTAGAAGCGTAACCATCTTGTAAAAGCTCCTCATCTGTTACGCTGTCATCAAACCCAAAAAGGCCACCATTAACAACAGTGACCGTTTGAGGTTCGTCAGATTTGAAGAATCGAGAGAGTAAACCCATATTATTACCGTGTCATCGCGACATGAGTAACAGCAATATACAAATAACTTTTAGTAATTACTAACTAAAAAAGAACTCAGGTGTTTCACTATGGTCCTGTAGTACATACCTTAATGGGTCAATGATATGGTTATAGTCATCAATAGGTACGCCTGCTTTCTTAGAGTTCCAAATATAATTATTCAATTCCTTCTTAAGGTGACTATCTAAAGGGTCCACGATGATCTCGTAAGACTGTAAGTCCTTAATCCCTTTTCTGATACTATCCGGCCCTTTAACACACGGTCTTACGTTGTAGCCCAGTTCTACCAGTTCAGCAATC
>Ga0255048_10002086_pt1 | contig 13064 bp, 15 predicted proteins | sample JV7_2_2_MG_FD_183619 | JGI IMG/M metagenome (GOLD analysis project Ga0255048, IMG submission 183619) | Seawater microbial communities from Jervis Inlet, British Columbia, Canada - JV7_2_2 | ecosystem: Environmental > Aquatic > Marine > Inlet | place: Canada: British Columbia | collected 2016-10-06
TCGGTGTGATGTGTCGCAACCACAATCCTAACTTCAGCCACGCTCGTTTCGCTGACGCTGCCACGCCCGAGGAGCCGGAGCCTGTCGCTCCTGTGCTGGCCCGGGAAAGGATGGACTTGCCATGAGTCTCCCTAAAATCATTAGCAGCCAGGATGTAGCTACCCTGGTAGACGAGAACTTGGACTTCCTGGAGGGTGCGATTGGTCACCATCTCCAGGACAAGGACGACGAGCCCGTTGGCTTCCGTGTTGCTCCTTTTGCGGAGGAGGTGGGAGTCTACTTCCCACAGTTGGGATTCGGGATTCTCCACATGCCGGATGAGCATCCGGATGAGCAGTGGTGTGCGTTCTGGCCCGGCCCGGAACTGGTGCTGGAAGGCAAGACGCTCCAGGGGAATGGTCACCATTCTTTCCAGGCTGCCCTTGGGAGTCTCATTGAAGCGTGGCTCATGGAGCGGAAATGTCCGGAGACAGGTTGGCCACGGGGAGGTGAGTGATGCGTAGTCTCATTGACCCTACTGGATTCTATCCGCCCGGGTTCGCTGGCTGGCTGCCCGGAGAGAAAGCCGAGGCATCCTACGCTGACTGCGATGCTCACTGCAACGACTGTGACACACCGTTCTATGCGTACGACGGGTACCACGAGGGCGACAAGTCTATCTGTTCCGACTGCTGGGACGATGAGATTGACGCTGCCCAGGGAGGTGACAAGTGACCACCCACGACTACGGGATCGGTGATGTTGTCCGAAACATTAGCAGCCGAAAGCTAACGTGGACAATCAGTGGCACCAGCCACGACAACGAACCATGCTTTCTGCTAACCAACAATCAAACAGGAACAACCAAGCACGTCCTGCTCTCCGACATGGAAAAATACTGGGTTCACCACCATACCTTCTCCAAAACTGTGAAGGAATGGAGCCCGGAGACAGGCTGGGTAACCAGGAAGATCGGAGGTGAGGAATGAACAAGCGAGGATTCGATATCGCTGACGCTGCCATGGGGTGCTTTGCACTCCTGGTTTTACTTGAACTATTCGCCTGCGCTCTTGTGGCGTTGGCCCAAGGAGGTGTGTGATGCTGCGCTCTATTCTCTACCTGTTGCGTGTTGCTCCAGGCTATGACGTGGAAGACATGGATGGGATTCCTGGAAAGGACTTTGGACCCAACTGGATTCGTGGTCTGTTCTTCTACCTCTACCGTGTGAAGTGGTGCCGCGATGAGTACGTCCGTGTGGAAGGCTTCTTTGAATACGTCCACTACATCACAGTGGAAAGCATGGACGCCTATCTTGACCAGGACGATCCCCTCCTGGAGCTACGGGATTTCCTGGACAACGCTCTCCCTGCCCAAGGAGGTGTGTGATGCCCCCGGAAACGAGGAGAAAACTGGAAAGGCGCAATGACATGGCGCATGACTCATACTCTCTTTACATTCTGAAGAGATTCGGAATCTCGGAATGGATTGAACGCCATGAAGAAAGGTGTCGTCTGGAAAACTTGACCGAGGCTTGATTGTCCATAGTCACAGTCCACACGCTTCACAGCGTGTGGGCTCTGGCCGTTCGACAATGCCGTTGACGGAAAGGAAAGAACCAAAATGCAACTGTTCAATATGGGACTGGCTGCTGGCTTGAGTCTTCAAGCTGGTATTGCTACGCTCCTCGTCGGCCCTGCCGGCGTAGGGAAAACCGAAATCGCGGAGGCCATGTGTCGCAAGCTTGGCTACCACTTCTGCGGTACCATCATCGGGACACAGTGTGATCCAGGCACGGACTTTGGAATGCCTGTGCTTGTCACTGACCCTGATACCGGGGTGCAGCATGTAGTGAAGCTTCCCGGCCATGTGTTCCGGGAAGCTATCGCTGCTGCTGGACGCGGGCAGATTCCCGTCATCTTCTTTGACGAGATGAACACCTGCTCTCCGCTGGTGCGTGCTGCTATGCTCACGGTCATCCAGTCAAAGCTGGTGGGAGATGTGCGCCTGCCCTCGGAGACACGGTTCATCGCTGCGATGAATCCTCCGGACATCGCGCCCAATGCCACGGACATCATGCCTCCCACTGCCTCACGGTATCTGTGGTTGGGGTTCGAGTCCGAGCGTCGGTGGCGTTTGCCGCTGGACTTCTGGCGTAGAAGCAAGGCGCAGGGATTCCCTGACCCCGAGCTTCTGATTCTCCCTAACGATTGGGAGTCTCACATCCCCGATGCTGCTGGATTGGTGGACGCCTTCCTGCTTTCCAATCCAGAAGCTTACGAGGATGAGCAGGATATCCGCTGCGTCAATGCACCGGTCGCCTGCCCTCGCACCTGGACATGGGTAGAGCGCGTGCTGGCTGCATGTGAATCCGTGCATGCTCCATTCGAGGTGATGGAGATGTGCTTGTCAGGTCTCGTCGGCAAGGGCAACGGGCTTGCGCTCATGGAGTTCCGCAAGCTGCGTGACTTGGCTGACGTGGATCTGTGCTTGGCAAACGCCGGGCCTATCCCCCAGCGTGGTGACGTGTGCTTCCTGCTGTTCGAGGCTGCGAGCGTGAAGCTCCGAGAGGAGCCCACAGTTCAGCGGTGGCAGCAGTTCTGGAATCTGTACGCTGCATCCGACGCTGCTGGCATGGTGGACTACGCCTTGCCCGGGGCGGAGAAGGTGTGTCGTCAAGCCTCGCCCAAGCTGGCGAATGGTTCTCCCAATCCTCACTTCATTCCTGGTGCGTTGAAGGCACTGCCCAAGGGGATGAAGAGCGTCATGGAAATCTTCCGCATGGTCGGCATGAGTCCTGACGCATCGGCGGGAGGTGCTGCATGAGACCTACCCCGGACCACGTTCGGGCGCTTGAGAAGGTACGGTGTTGCAACTCGCTGCACCGTATCGTTCTCACGAACCACGGACGACTGACCCTACTGGATCACGACGAGGATACGGACGCCGGCATGGAGATGCTGCGTGTCCTAAATCCTGACCTGCGTTGCCGTTGCCATGAAGTTCTATGGTGGTGGCGCTGGCTCACAATCCTCCCGGGAGATCGCCCGGGAGAGCATGAACTTCCTCGATGGGTACAGGACGAGCGCACGTATGAAAGCGTGAAGGGTGCCGGTACCTACAGGGAAGAGCGCAGCGAGGAGAAGCGCAAGCTCTCTACCAAGTACGCACTGCGTCAACTGCCCAAGACGCTACGTCCTTGGGCGGAACTCGCGGGGAAGGTACGGGAGAGGCGTGTTGGGAATGACTACTACGTCCCTCCTCCCAAGCTGACGTGGGCTGCTTCCGTGTCCAAGCTCAATCACTTCCGACGATCCACACGGGAGGAGTTGATAGCAGATGGGAGCCACAACGCGTATGACCGCTCCTTCAATCAACGGGAGATTCTGTACCAGGACGCGATGACTTCCGCCAAGACTACGGGCATGGATGAATACCTCCACGAATACCAGCGATGGGTTCGTGGCATCCACCCAAACAAGTCATGGACGGGAGAGAAGTACAGCGCCACTCGGGCGGTCGGCAAGCTGCAAGCACGCATCAAGCGTCGGACAGGGAAGTGGCACTCACACTTCCAGACGGTAGAATCCCAAGCGAGGATGGCTGTCAAGGCTTGGACTACTCACGTTGCTGGCCGTCCGTTCGCTGGGCTGGGCGAGGGCATTCAAGTACGCGACGGTATTCGTGGCGTGTTCATCCTGAATGCTCCTCCTGGACCTATCCCTCCGGAGGGTGATGTGTTCCTGCCTGTGCAGGTACATCATTCTGGGCTGGATTCCAGGGGTCCCTACCAACCCTGTTGGGCGTTGGCTGTGAGGCAGGAAGGTGAGTGGGATTTGCGCCCGCTGGGAGACAACTGGACTGACCGTCTGGATGCCAATGGCTGGCACAACTGGCTGTAGAGCACAGCCCATCCCTCGCATGAGGGGTGGGCTATTCCCTACATCCCGTAGGATAATGAGGAAAGAACAATGCAACCGAGACCTACTGTAAACCACAGCGGACGAGAGGATGGATTCCCTCTCACTGCTGTTCGACTGCAAGCACGGCGGTTCATGCCGTACCAAGCCCGAGGGCTCTATGCTGCTGTCCTGGTGCCAGTGCCAGGACTACGGCAGAAGAGTGGAGGCTGGGCATGTGATGAGTACGGGCGTGTGTACTACGACCCCATCATGCTCACGACCGAAACGCTGGAAGCCCTGGGCGCTGACCTGCTGCACGAGATAGCTCACATTCTCCGGCGGCACGCCATTCGCTTCAAGCGCCTGCCCGTGATGAACGGGATGAAACCTAACCACAAGCGGTGGAACATCGCCGGTGACTGCGAGATCGACGACGACTCCGTGTTGAAGGAGCATCTCCAGGACTGGTGTGTGTTCCCTCACAAGCTGGGTTTGCCCGAGGGGAAACTGGCAGAGTGGTACTACGTCAACCTGCCCGAGGATGACGAGGGCGGCGACGAGGGAGGCCAGCCCGGAGATGAGCCGGGAGAAGGCGGCTCCGGAGACAGTCCCGGAGAGGGACCACCCTCTTCCTGCGACTGTGGTTCCGGTGCTGGAGGCCCGGAACGTGAGTGGGAGCTTGGGCCACCTGACCCGGACGCCGACCCGGATAGCCCGGAGGCTCAAGGGATGAGCGAGGGAGAACTGGAAGCTATCCGCCAGCATGTAGCCGAGGAAGTTCGGAAGCATGTCCAGCAGAATGGCATCGGTTCTGTTTCCCAGCACTGGCAAGAGTGGGCAAACGAAACGCTCGCTCCTCCCACCATTCCGTGGCAGCAGACGTTGTCCCGTGTCATGCGTGCATCCATTGAGATGAGCGAGGGAGCCGAGGACTACACGTACCGGAAGATCAATCGCCGGCAGTCTGCGCTTGGAGGCATCATCCTCCCAGCGATGTACAAGCCCAAGATTGAGGTTGCCCTGGTACTCGACACCTCGGGCTCCATGAGTACACAGATGGTGGAGAGTGGGCTCTCCGAAATCAACGGCATCTGTCGAGCGGTTGGTTCTGCCGTCACTGTGTTCTGCTGTGACACGTCAGTAAGTGCAAGCCAGAAGGTGGTCAATGCTTCCCGTGTGGAGATTGACCGGCGAGGCGGGACGGACATGCGCGTTGGGATTGAGGCTGCGCTGAAAGCTACGCCACGTCCACACGTCATCATCGTCGTCACCGACTGCGAAACGGATTGGCCTGACAAGCGCCCGTCCGTACCCGTGGTGGTGTGTGCTGTTGGCAAGAGTTCATGGATTGAGCACGTGCCTTCATGGGCCAAGACCGTGAACATTGAGGATTAGTCCAAGGCTTGGCTATCCCTACAATCCATCGGCGCGAGCCGGTGGGTTGTCTGGTGCAATCAAGCATCGTGAGGAAAGAACAATGCAACATCGAGAACTGAAACTGAATGGAGTCATCGGGTACTGGTCCCTGACTGACGGTACGCCACTGGATGTAGTCCACGACGGGCTCAAGCCTGCTGGCCTGAGTCACTGCGTGCCCGTAGAGATGACGGACAAGCCGTCGCTCCGTCGAGCCCTGGCAACTGTGTTCCCTGGCCGACGCCAGTTGATCCGTCCGCTGGAAGGGAAGGCTGGGTTTGCAGTCATCCACGAAAGCACCGACGACAACGGGGACATGGTGCATGAGCAGCAGATGCAAGTCCTGATCATCTACCCCAGCCACATGGGAGGCGAGGCGTACCTTGTCTTCCGCCCGGCGGATCACTTCCTTATCCAGCGTGTGCGGGAGGAGTTCGAACAAGAGAAGGGCAAGGTGCCCGCCGCCCAGATGGGACAGATCCTCGTCCGCTGCGTGGAGGAGTTGAAGGGTGTGTCCCTCCGCCCGTCCGGTGGATTCTACTGGCTGGCCGAGGAGGATGTGCCCAAGTGGGAACAGGTGTGTGATGTGATTGAGAGCGCGAACCCTGGAAACAGGATGTACTTGCTCCGCACCACCACCGAGCCCGAGACTGTGGATGCTGTCTGTGATGCAGTCATCACCCAGGTGCAAGCCAAGCTGGATGCCCTGGCAGAATCCATCGAGTCGGGTGACCTTGGCAAGCGGGCACTCAAGTCCCGTGAGACCATGGCCCAGGAACTGGACGAGTACCTCCAACGGTATGAAGGCATCTTCCAGAAGTCATTCAAGGAACTGCGGGACCGTGCGGACGAGGTGGAAGCCACCGCTGCGCTCGCTCTCATGCAAGCCTTGAGTGCATAGCCCGAGACGGCTGGCGAACACTCGGGGTGGGGGTCTTCGGACCCCTGCCCCCATCAAACATTCCATGTTTTATCTGCCCCCCCCTCTGCCCAGGTGAAGAACCGAAAGGGTTAGACAGGGAGGTTAGACAGCCGGTAGTCAAGGGGGGTTCAAAACTCTCTGGTCAACTGACCATAAAGCTACTATCACTCTCCCCTCCACCGCTCCAGTGTCTAAGTCTAATCACAATGGGGTAGTCATTACAGGCACTTACAGCTATTCATTAGGTAGACAGTAGTAACCAGAACACTTTCTCTGCTAAGATGGAAGGGGGAGGGGGGTAGAGGGGGGGACCACCCCCCCCTTCTGTATACCAATAGAATGGGGAAATCGGGGGGGGTACTAACTAATCTCTTTTCCTTGACACCCCTCTTTTTCTCTGCTAAATCTCCTTGGAGGCATGTTTTTTATGACCACTCACAGCACCCTAACTATCCAACACCGCATGATCACAAAGGCCCGGGAAGTAGCCCGGGAGATAGGACCGAACATCACTCCCATCGAGGCTGCACTCATCGCGCTCGAAGCCTACACAGTGCCGAGGCCCGATGGGAAAGTCATCCCCTGGACAAGATCAATGTCCGGTGCCGAAGCACTCCAACGTGTCAAGGAAGCAGCCGCCACCTTGGATCAAGAGCAGTGCGGATTCACCATCGCAGAACTCTTGCAGACTACAGCAGACCCGAGCCTCGCCCCAATCTCCCGTGTAATCGCAGGACGTGTCCTCCGTGATTCAGGTTACTTCCGGAAACAAATCCGCCGGGACGGCGAGCGTCCTCTGGTATGGTTCTGCGACTACACTTACGATCTGTACAATCCCCAACACCCCTAAAAAAGAAAGCCCCGGGGCTAACCACCACCCCGGGGCCGGTCGTACGAGACTCCAATGCAACAAAAAGCCCCGCCGACTTGTCTCCCCTGGAACATTTCCATTGCCAAGGGAGGCATGAAGACTGTACCCCTGTGCAGTATGTCCGTCAAGGACATAGACTTCCTGGAACGATTCTTTCTGCGCCCCCGAATCTATCCAGCAGGTACTCCCGCCAAGAAAATCAAGGAGCAGATTGCGCCTGCTTGGAATGGAGCCGCCTGCAAGGGAGGAAGACGCAGCGATGCGAACACCGTCAGTGTTAGCACCATCGCCTTTGACTATGACTATCCGTCCTGGTCCCCGGGCAAGCTGCACTCCCACCTCAAGGAGGTTGGACTTGCCCACGGGATCCACACGACTCTAAGCCACACGTCCGAAAGCCCACGCTATCGACTCGTCCTGTTCCTCGACCGGCCCGTTACATCCAAGGAACTGAATGGCCCAGGGAAGCGCAACCTCTCCAGGATCAAGGAGAGGTTTGCCAAGTTCCGTGAGAACGTCGCCATCCGGATCGGATACACTGAAGGTCTCGACGCATCGACAAAGGAAATGTCTCGCAACTGGGTATGCCCTGCTCGCCAGCCGGGTATCCCATACGAGGGTTACCTCGATGCAACGAGTCCTACTTTGTGTGTGGATGACATCATGGAAGAACTACCCGAGCCCGGGCATAAGGTGCATGCTGATCCCAGTGGCTACACCCTGCGCTTGGAGACTCCGATTGAACTGGCCCCAGACGGGGACAAGACCACCGTTGCTGATCTTGTAGAGGAGGCGACGGCTGCCATTGAACTGGCCAAAGCCCAGGGCCGAGAGCCCCGGGATGATGAGACCAAGTTCAAGTGCAAGTGTCCATTCCAAAAGGACACGTCATCCTACAGTGCCTTCCTCCGTGTGCAGAAGAATGGTCTCCCATTCCTCTACTGCACCGCTGAACGTCACGGCCACACCCGAGACGGCAAGACTCAAATCTACTGCAAGACAGCCAAGAAGAAGGGGCCGTCGCCCATGTCCTTGGAGGGACGCAAGGTTCTTCTGGGTGAAGTGCCCAGGGGATTGATCGGGTACATCGAGAACAAGCTTGCATACAGCGCCCCGCAACAAGTGTTCTACCGTCGCGCTGACAACTCGTGGCCCATCGCATCGCCACTCAAGAAGGAGGGAATCGTCAACATCCTCATCGGGAAGATGGAAGGGGCGATGACTTTGAACCATGTCCAGGCTATGGTTTCACACATCCTGTCCAGGCAGATTGAGGGGTTCGCCTGCGTGTCAAACAACCAAGCATTCATTGACGAGGATGGAAAGCGGAAGTTGAATCTCTATGGCCAGCCCCTGCTGACAGCAGCCCCGGGCAAGCACACGCGTATCAACGCCGTCATGTCCGTACTCTGTGGGGGGGATGCCACCGCTGTTGAATGGTTGGAACATTGGAGTGCTGCTCTGGTTCAACGCCCCGAGCGTCGTGGGATGGTTGCTATTGTTTCAATCTCTCCCGAGCAGGGAATCGGAAAGACAGGCTACGGTCGCATCCTCCGTGAGATTGTCGGGCACCACAACACTGTGTCCATCAGCAACAAGAGCATGTCCGACACGGCGAACGCTTCGTTCGTAACCAAGCTCTTCGTTATCGCAGACGAGGTTGCGATGGACGGCTCCGACCGCTCCTCTGTTTCCTCCTTGAAGAGCTACATCACGGACGACACCATCCCTTGCCGTGCGCTCTACGCCAACTCGATTGAGGTGAAGAATCGAATGACGTGGTGGATGACTTCCAATGAGCAGAAGCCTCTCTTGGTTGAGCAGAACGACCGTCGCTTCACCGTATTGAAAGCCTCCCGAACAAGTGTTCAGTACCGGGACATGCTTGCGGATTGCTACGACAAAGCCCTGGGAGTGTACACCCAAGAGTTCCGCGAGGAGATTGAGGCGTTCGCCTACAAGCTGCAAAGCATGGTGGTGGACTATGATCTCATCGCCCGACCCTTGGCCACCAAGGCACGGCAGGAACTGCAAGCTCTGTCACTGCCGCCGGCAGAAGAGTTCGCCCGGGCGATAGAGGAGGATGGACCGTCGAGCATCATCGCGGAGTTCCCGCCCGAGCATCTGAACCTTGCGGGCTTCGACCTGTCGCAGGGTGTCATCCCATGCAGGATTCTCTTCCAAGCTTTCCGTACCTGGGCCAAGACCCTGGGCAAGCGAGCGTTCATCAGCGAGAAGGAACTCCGGTTCATCGTCAAAGAAATCCCCGGCATCTCCATCGAGAAGAGACGAGTGGGAGGAGGAACCACCACCGTCTGCTACGTGGGATTCCCTACCCGAGAACAGCGAGAAGAGAACAACGTCATCCACCTGACGCCTGACAACTACTAAGGAAGGAAGAACCATGAGACGTTTCGTCTACACAGAACGGGTGCCCCCGGAAGCTATCAGCATCCCGGGCATCTGGAAGAACAAGCGGGGCAATGGCTTCCGTGTACCGCACAACGTGCATTCTCTCCTGGGCTGGGAACCCAGCGCACTGAACACAGTGTCAGATGAAATCCTGCACGAGGCACTCACTTGCCCCAAGCTCATCCCGGGGCTGGACACGTTCGCCAAGCCCCACCAGAAAGAGATGATTCGGAAGATGCTGGCCCTTCCAGGCAGCCACGGGTGGGCCCCACCCGGTGCGGGCAAGACCCTGACTGCCCTGGTCGTAATGGCCAACACCTCTGGGCCAAGGCTCGTGGTGACCAAGGCGGCTGCCCGAGGCACATGGGTAGAACAGATTCGTAGGTACACTAAGTTCGAGCCCGTGTTGCTCTTAGGACAAAAGCCACCACTGGGTTTTGAACTGAGCAAGGAAGTGATCTACATCACCGCATGGGAGACCATCAAGTATTGGGCGGACACTCTCTCCAAGCACGTCCGCATCACCGTGTGGGATGAGATCCATTGGCTCCGCAGGCCCAAGCACTGTAAGGCTATCGTCCGGACAGACGGCTCCGTCAAGTTCGAGGGGCTGGGCAACAGCCTCGACGCCGCCCGGAAGATTGCCCAGGCCAGTGACCGGAGCATCGGCCTCACGGCTACACCCATCCCGGGCAGGGTCAAAGACCTCTGGACCCAGCTTGATCTGGTTGAGCCCTGGCAGTGGGGAACCTTCCACAACTTCGGTGTCCGTTACTGCGGGGGGGAACACACCGGCTACGGTTACCAGTACAACGGGCTGACCAACGCAGATGAACTGCGCGAGCGCCTGTCTTTCGTGAAGGTGCGCGTAGCCCGAGAAGATGTGAACCAGCACCTCCCGCCCAAGCGCAGGGAGATTATCAGGCTGAGTGTTCAGGAGCAGAACAAGCCCGCTGCGATGAAGCGGGAAATCAAAAGGGCTGCCTCATCTGGTGACAAGGAGTCCTACTTTGAAACGCTTATGATGGAGGCTGCCTCTCGCAAGCACACCTACATCCAAGACCGCGTTGTCGATTGCCTCCGGGCAGATCAAAAGGTCGTGGTCTTCACTGGCCGCCGACTCGATTGCGAACGGCTGGCCGACAAGCTGGAGAAGTTCTGCCTTGCCCGGGTGCCCAGGGCACAAATCTGGTGGGCTCACGGTGGAACAGACACCGCCGAACGGGACCGCATCCGCAATGAGTACATGGCTTCCCCGGGACCTTCACTCCTCGTGGGGACTGGTGATGCCTGGGGTGAGAGTATCGACTTGCAAGACACAGACTTGGCCATCATCGCCATGCTCCCCTGGACACCGGACAAGGTCATCCAGTGGGAAGGGAGGTTCGCCCGGCTTGGGCAGACACGGCCCGTGCTTGTGTCCTACATCATCGCCCGGGCAACAGCCGATGAGCATGTCGCTGATCTGCTCTTGGACAAGCTGCCCCACGTCGGGGAGATTGCCGAGGACAACGCTGCCCAGGAGATTGAAGGAGCCATAGCAGGCGTTGATGATAGCCCCGAGGCTCGTGCCTCTCTCTTGGCCCGCATCATCGAGACCCCCACTTTTCCCGAACACTCCCCCTAAAGTAATAGTAACTTTATAGGCGACATAGTGGCGGACCCCCCTACCCCATGCTACACTACAAGTAGGAAAGACAATGCACCCGACTCCAATGACACCCGACCAGGGTGAACTGCTGTACACCGGTCCCTCCGAGCGCGGATGGCACCGCATCGAATCAATGCTCCGCTGTCCCAGGCTCTATGCGCTTAGGCACATCGAAGGCTTGGAGTTCCAGACAAGCCGTCCCCTGGTATCCGGAACACTGATCCACTTGGCCCTTGCCCACCACTACAAAAGATTGCAGTGTCGCCAGCAGGGCACAGACCCAGATGTTTGGAAACATCCCGAGCATGCAGTCGTGGCCCTGGCTGAAAAGAACGCTGCCCAGACCAAGTTGTGGGGGGAAGTCTTCCCCAACATCGCCGCTGCTTACTATCAGTATCGACAAAACTGGAGCGCCGAGAAGTGGAAGGTACTTGAGGTAGAGGAGGAGATGCGTGCCCGGTTGGGTCCGGAGAAGTTCCTCTATACCCAACGGCCCGACCTTGTGGTTGAGGATGAACATGAGCGTGTGTGGATTGTTGACCACAAGAGTACGTATCGCATCGGGAGTAAGACCCTTCGCCAGCACATCCTGGACGGACAGTTCCTGGGCTACCAGATGTTTGGCCGAGCCAAGTACGGCGAACGGTTTGCTGGCGTCATCGTGAACCGCATCAAGCTGACAAGCCCCTACGACTTTGACCGCCGGGCCTTGGAGCCTGCACCTGCTGCGCTCAAGAACTTTACCGATACGGTCATCAATGCCGAGCGGTTGATTCAGAAGTACGGCAAGGACAACAAGATTTCTGACTTCCCCATGGCTCTGAATAATCAGACTTGCTTTGGGAAATACGGCCAGTGTTCTGCTTTCGAGCAGTGTCAGTTTGGCCTTCGGTGATACAATACTTTCTCTTTGTGTGTAGGAGTACATCGTGAGTAAAGCAAACGGAAAGGCTCCGGCTATGCCGGGCGTCTTCATCTGCCTCTATGGGCCCAGCAAAGCCGGCAAGACTGTGGCGTCGGCTGCGGCTGGTTCCACGGGAGCATTCATTGGAACCCCGTCCGGGCTCATGTCTGCCCGCCAGTTCCTGGGCATCAAGGACCTGGACATTCGCCCAGCCAAGTTGGTGCCCGAGGCAACCGCGCAGATCAAAAGTCTGCTGGGCCCTAAAGCCCCTTACATCCCTTCGATTGTGATGGATGACTTCTCCCTTATGGTCGAGTCCACCATCAACGAGTACGAGTCCAGCAAAGGCCGCAACGGAATGTGGAGTGCGCTGACCCGGGACGTTCTGGAGATCCGTGATGCCGCCCGGGAAGCTACCGAGCGGGGCACCATCGTCATCTTCAACTGCCATGAGCAGCCACCCCGCACGAGCAGCGGCAAGTTCATCCGAGGGGGCCCAGCCCTCCCCGGGCAACTGCCCGAGAAGTTCAGCGGAATGGTTGACGTGATTGGCCGAGCAGTGTTCGAGGCGACTGCTGCTCCCTGGAAGTATCAACTGTGCTTCGAGCCCCAACCCGACTACGTGTGCGGCGACAGGCTTGGAGTCTTTCCGGGCATGTCCCCTATGAACATCGCTGAAGGACTTCGCCACGCAGGCTACCCCATTCCCTACCCTCCTGGGATGGAGTGGATGCCCAAGGTGGTTGAGAAGTTGTCCGACAAGATTCTGGAAGACGGGATTGAGAACTGGCCAACCATCATCCAGAAAGCATTCGGAGCCCTCCGAGGAGAGCATCCTGTCCCCCATGTCAGATGGGCGATGCAGGACGCACTCCACCGGGCCATCCTCATCCACCACCAGAACGTCGGTGTTGCAGAAGCTTTTACAGCAGCAGCAACTGACGACGAGGAACTCTTCGCTTAGACCTTTGGGGAGCCGGTTGCACCCTCTGCCCTTTCTTCTTTCCGGG
>Ga0255048_10002087_pt1 | contig 13064 bp, 11 predicted proteins | sample JV7_2_2_MG_FD_183619 | JGI IMG/M metagenome (GOLD analysis project Ga0255048, IMG submission 183619) | Seawater microbial communities from Jervis Inlet, British Columbia, Canada - JV7_2_2 | ecosystem: Environmental > Aquatic > Marine > Inlet | place: Canada: British Columbia | collected 2016-10-06
TAAATTTCACCAATCAGGATTTTGTCGTGATGAATATCGACCTGATTCTCTATGGTGCAACAGGCGATCTGCTGACGCTAATACATGAGACTTAAACACCTTCACTGAGAAGGCATAAGGAAGGTGAGGATATGGCAGATGAACATGTAGCACTAAACGGAACGTTGTACGCAGCGGAGACAGGCGAGACGCTCATAAATTCAACTGATTTTCAGATAGCCGATTTCCGCGGCGGTTACGCTCTCAATATGGAGCAGACTTTCGCCGAATGGTATGGACAGTCCAGGGTACGGAAGCAAGTCGCTCTGACATTGCAAGACTTCGGGATCACTATATCGGAGGTGGCTTTTAGATCTGAGACGTTTGGTGAGCTTATGGGCGTTGATCCGGAACGCCTGGCGGCACGAAAGGCAGTTACTGCCATTGTCGCCGGCGGCACAGAAGCAACATTAACCACAGCGTCAGGGACGGATGAGGCGTTTGAGGACGGTGAGCAGGTCGTTGTATCTGATAGACTAGGAAGGTTTAAGGAAGGATATATCGACGGGACGCCCACCGATACTCAGGCGTTGGTTGATGACGGAGCAGGCGCGGCTGTGTCGGGTATAGATGATATTGGCATCATGGCTGATATAAGCACTGCCCAATATTTCACCCGCGCAGATGATGTTCTTCTGGATATTGGCGCGGCTCAGGACTATTCGGTGTCAATATGGTTTGAGCGAGATCGTCAGACTGCTACTGAAGTATTGATGGCCAAGACCTCTGACCAGGCTGGTACAGCCGCCGGAACGACTGCTGGATGGGTGCTTTATATTGACGTTAATGGTGTTCTTCACTTTGCTGTCAATGACGGCACTGACGCCTATATCATAAATGGCACAACGTCAATTCCAGAAAGCGAAATGCACAATGTTGTAGTGACGTATGATGAAAACAGCGCCAGTGACTGTAAGATCTATCTTGATGGGTACGATGATACAGCCAGCAAGACCGGAACATTGGGCGATATTGATGACTGCTCCAACGCTCTTGTATTTAGCATAGGCGCAGAATCTGATGGCGGTGTTTCCTTCGACGGCAAGATCGCAGGAGCCGCCGTATGGGATGATACTGTTCTGACAGCCGCCAATGCGCTCACGATAGCCACGACGCCATTGACTGAGCCAGTGGGTACCCCTGATGCCTGGTGGACGTTCTATGATCTTGCTGCATCAACTACAATAGACGATGAGGCAACAGCTGCCAACTCTCTGGACATGACGCTTGTTGGCGGGACTACCACTAATTATGGCACACATTCGCGGTTTACCGATGCGGTGCTTTCTGCCAACCTTTTGGCGTTTGACCAGTTGATTGATAACTACGGAATCGGCGGTTGGTCAGCAGGCGACGCCGCGAGTCAGATCAGAAAAGATAAACAGCGACGGAAGTTTGGCGGCTCTTCATTAAGAGTAGGAAACACTGACGCTACTCAAGCATTCGCCAGGGCTACAGTGACAACTATCGCTAATATTGAGTATCACTTCCATGGCTGGTTCTTCGCTCCTGTTACACCTTCGGGCGCAGCTCAGTTAGTTGACGTTGACGGCACCGCCGCTCTGGGGGCTACAGTTACGCAGGTAGGAGCAACCACCGGCGGTGCTTGGTACGAAGTAGAATTTGACTTTGAAGCCGCTGACACGTCCACTACCATAGACCTGGGGAGTGGGTCGGCTACTAATGCGGAGTATGGATATTGGGATTCTGTGCAGCTCTACAAGAATTATGTTGATACCGGCGGATTCGAGACGAATTATGCCGGGAGTGACTGGGCTTTGACTGGTGTGCCAACGTCCGAAGACGATGCTGACACGGACGAAGATACAGGCACATTCAGTTATAGCATCAATAGTGATGATCCCGCCACTAAATACATCAGTCAGGATGTGACTGTTGTTGCCGGTATAGATTACACCTTTACAGGTCGAGTCAAGTGCGGCACTGCTGACTCCGGCGTCGTCGTGCTATCCGATGCCCAAGCAACCACCACGACTCTGGATAACGGAGCGGATACTACCAACTGGGTCACTGTCAGGAACAGATTTACCGCTGCCACTACCACGCTGACTATTAAAATATATGGCGATGGGGCGGAGGCTTTCTTTGACAATTTCTCCGTATCGAAGATCAACGAGAGGCAGTATGATTTTAACGACCTGGTGACTATGCCGACAATCCAGTTTATGCTTCAGTTTACTGATGGCGATGCAAAGATAAATCAGCTTTGGTATCCCACTACAAAGATAAACCTGGGCGGAATAGGCTTCACAAACCAGGATTTTGTCGTTCATGATGTAGTGGTGATCCCGCTGAATCAGTTTTACTATATTGTCGAGAACTAACAATGCCAGACGAAATGGAAGGGCTAAAAGAAGTCCTGAAAGAATTGAAAGAAGCCGGGAAGGATATTGTTGAAGGCCTGGCTGGCGGGATGAAACTTGCAACATTAGCCACGGAATCGCATATTAAGAGAGAATATAACCGTCCAAATACTGGCAAAGGTTTTGCCAACAGGACAGGGCGATTGAGAGCCAGTATAGGACATCATGTATTTATTATACCGAATGCTGTGATTGGAATTGTCCATGCTGGAACATCTTATGCTGTGTATGTGGAATTTAGATGGTCTGGGAAATATGCGTTTCTCTGGCCGGGTGTGATCGATATGCGAAAGACCATCATAGAATTGCTTGAAAAAGGAGCAAGGAAAGGACTGAAGGGATGAGTTTTTTGAAACTGTTACAGCCACAAGGCGACAAGGCGACTCTCAATGAGCTTATTGAGGCAAAGAAATTGCTACCACCCAGGATTGAGACAGGAATCCCTGCATGTCTATATGATGAGAATGGTGAGCTTGACGAGGAAGTATTGGTTATTCTCTCCACTGTTCTTGCCAGGCGGGAGAATAAGGACATAACACAGCAGGAAGTTGGGGAACGCATAGGCAACCAGACATCAGATTTGTTGACTCCTATCCTCAAGGAATTAATATATTTCTATACCACAAATACCAGGGAAGAAGTAGAGGAGCGATTTGCTGACGCTCAAGAGGTTGCTGAAGCTGATGCGCCAGCGCCGGAGGTCGAGGAAGCCGCAGTCCCTTTGGCATAGAAGAGCAGTTCCAGATGTTCGAGGAGATCGCCTTTAACCTTCTGGAACTTGGGTACACCCAGCATGAGATCATGGATTGTGAGATCACGTTCTTGATGGGATACGCCATAAAGAAGATGGAACGCAACAAGCAAGCACAGGATGCAACACAGCCAACCACTCAGGATGACGGTTGGCAGATACACGGTAATAAGCGCAGCAAGACAATGACTTCAGAACAGGCACTTGCGAAAGTGCGAGGCAAGTAAATGCTCATACGCAATCTCGGAACCTTAAATGCGAACATAACGGCAGATACGAAAAAGCTCAATCAAGATCTGAAAGAAGGCGAGAAAAAGTTCAAGGGTTTTAGCGATAGCACTGCTAAGGCTCTTCGTCCGGTTGGACTAGCATTGACGGCAGTAGGCGCGGCAGCAATAGGCATGACTGCTGTATTTGTCAAGTCATCTATCCGATTCGAGCAACTAATGAAGGGCTTGAATAGCGTTGCTGGCAGTGCTGATGAAGCGGCAAAGCAACTTAAGACTTTACGAGAAGTTGCAAAGCTCCCTGGATTGGGACTTGAGGAAGCGGTCAGAGCAAGTATAAATTTGCAAGCTGTGAGATTTAGTGCAGAGAAAGCGGCATTTTTCATTACAGAAATGGGCAATGCGCTGGCCACTGTGGGTGCTGGCCGTGCTGAGTTGGCCGGTGTCATTCGTGGTATGCAGCAGATGCAATCACGAGGCAAAGTACTCGCAGAAGAAATCAACCAAATATCTGAGCGAGTCCCGCAGTTCAGGGCGGCTATGCTTGACGCCTTTGGCACTGCCACTTCCGAGGAAATACAAAAGATGGGGATCACTGTCGAGGAGTTCTTGACTAAGACGGTGAACCAACTGGCCAAACTACCTCGTGTAGCTGGTGGAGCGGCAAATGCTATAGAAAACTTGCGGGATGCGGCAGCGGCATTGTCGGTATCTTTTGGCGATGTACTATTACCAACTGTAACAAGAGCCATTGATGGACTTGCTGGAATAGTTGCGAGGTTAAATAATCTTACTGATACACAGAAATCGTTGATAACCTGGACACTCGCTCTGGGCGGAACAGGCGCAGGCTTGATCGGTGGTATAATATTACTCGGTTCAGTATTACCAGCATTTAATGCAGGATTGGCGACTTTAAGCGGTATCGCCTTTGGCCCTATTGGTATCGGTTTCGCGGCAGTTGCAGCGGGGATTGCTTTGACTGCTGGCGCACTGAAAGCCTATAAAGATGCTTCCAAAGATGTGTTTTTTGAGGAGGAATTCAAACGACAACAGGGTAATATCGAAGGAATAGAGCAAGCAATAAGAGATCATGAGGAAAGTCTTAATAGGTTAAAGGACGCTTATCAGACTGTTAAAAATGGTGGGATCATTCCTTTTGACGAATCATTGCTATTGGCAAAAGCTGGGTTGAGGGGAATCGGAACAGATGTAGAAAAATTCATTCCTGCTATCGCGGCGATGGAAAAAACCCTACGCGATACCAAAATAGAGCTAATACAGACTAAAGGTGGGACTCTCGCATATGCCGTAGCCTTAGTCGATGGTAAAAAGAAAACGGAAGACGTTGCGACAGCATCGGCCGACTTGTCTGGCGTAATTAAGCTGATGTTCAACCCGCTGGAACAACTCAACAAATTATTAAAGTTTTGGGACGGTGCCTTATTTGGTGTTTCTATGCGGACACGGGAAAACGTCAGTCTCACAAGGGCGTCTCTGAAGGATCTAAACACCGTCATGCGCGAAGCCTGGGATGAACGCCTGAAAATAGTATCAGATAATCTTGACGAAGAGGCGGATGCACGACAAAAGTCGGTGTTTCTTGATAACGAGATCGCCAGTAAAGCTGCCGATAAGAACGCGTCATTGGTGAAAAAGAGAGTAGACGGAGAACTTGAGGAATTTAACCGCCTGGGCTTGAGTAAAGACAGCTTCCGACAAGAAGAGGCCGCAAATGAACAACAGGCATTTGATGATTCTGTCATGGCGGCAGATGTTCATTGGGGCAGAGTGATTGCGAAGCAAGAGGAAATGTCGAGGAAGCGTGTCAGGATAACAGAGATAACATGGCAGGATACACTTAATGCTACAGCGACTGGCATGAACGCTCTGACAGACGCATGGACGATATTGAGCGGCAATCAAGATAGCTTTCATGAGACATGGCTATCCAAAATGGCTGATTGGGTGACTGACATTGCTAACTTGCTAAACGACCTCACAACTGCCTGGAAAAGCGCCATGACAATCATTAACAAAGTTGCTCAATTTGTCGGTGGTGATGGTGGGACGGCGGGTGCTCTTGCTGGATTAGCATCCGGCGGTGGCACCGGCGTCGGAACACTTGGTAAAGTAGGCGGAGCAGCCAGTGGTGTTGGAGCATTTCTGGGAAAGGTCGGCGGCGGGATCAAAGCTGGCGCAGGAGCGGCGGCCAGTGGCATCGGTTCTGGTGTATCCGCTGTTGGTGGTGTGGCAGGCGTTGGTGTGTTAGCTGGCGGGGCGTTAGTTGCGGCAAACATCGGCGGTATGGTTGCTCAACTATTGCGTGGTCGGCAGTTTACCTCTCCTTCAGGCTTGGGGCTTAGTCAAGCAGGGACTGGAAATACCGTAAGCGATCTATTGCGTCAGATCCGAAATGAGCAGTTTCGCTCAACAGATCCGTTTTTGTCAACTCACAGAACGGACCCCAGCTTGCTGGGAAGGTCAGGTCCAGTTGATGTTCTTTCCAGAGAATTTGGGTTAGCAGGATCGGGCGGTGGCACTGGTGGCGCGGCTGGCGTAGAGCGCATTGTTGCTAAATTAGATCAGATCCTACAAGCTATCTCGCAACCCTCATCCCCGGTAAGTCAGCAACAAATCGGAAGTGCGCTATGGGAATTGGTTGGCCCATCGGCGCGGCGTGGAGGATTTGTCTAAATGGCTGTTAATTTCTATTTACTCGATAATGGTGGCTTTTTTACCGAATTCGACGATGCCTTTGATGTGACTGCCTGGACTGAGGAAGATGGGACTGTCACAGCAACGCATAACCAGGATACTGTAAACCAGCCAACACATCCCAAATGTATGAAAGTGGTATCTACAACTGATGGCAAGGGCGTATATCAGGACGTGACAGGCTTGACGGTTGACGAAGTTCATGTTGTTGAGTTCGATTACAAGATTGACGCCACTCAGGAGATTGACTGGGTAATCTATGATCAGACTAACGGAGCAAATATAGCCACAGGAACGCTGGATGCCGCTGCAAACTGGCTAGGATTCTATAGAGAAGTTACCACGCCGGCGGCTTGCGTTACTATCAGGCTATTCTTGAGAGCAGGCACAGCTACAAGCGTAGCGTTCTATATAGACAATATAGGTTGCCGTGGAAACGTAATAAAAGAAGATGCCGAATCGACTGCTTATAACAGATCGTTCACCAGGCAAAGCAATATACACACCACGGAGCGGGGAGTCATTGTCGAGGACTCATCTCTTTCCCGGATGTTATTTCCGCTCCACTGGAACTATCTCACTGACACACAATTTGCTAGTCTGATCAAGTTTGGGAGATCCAGAAATACATCGTATTTTAATGATGGAAATATTCCGCAATTGGTGATCAACCAGCAGGTCTATGTTGAGACGCAATATACCTATTCAGGTATTACGAATCCATCAGGAACGCATGTTGCGTATTATGATACTGATGTTGCTCTGCCAAACGCAGAGGGAGATTTTGAGACGACCGAATTTTCCACGGCGAATTATGGGGCGGTTGACGGTAATGATTCAAACTCTGTTGATACCAGTATTACCGCAGTATCAAATGTCAAGAAATATATATACCACAAATTTATAATAGATATATCCGGGGAGTATTCCGTTATTGATGCCATTCAACGGTTCAAGATAAAATACGTTGGCGAATGCGATGATCTTTCAGGAAATGATGTAAATGGAGTTGTCGTATATGCCTGGAACGGATCAAACTGGATGCGTATCGGAGAGTCAACCAGCAAGGACAAGACAACTATTGATTATTCCACTGATGAACCAGTCCAGGCTCAGGACTTCATAGATATTGGCGACCAGACAGTGGCTATTCTGGTCCGCTCAAGGGGGCATAAAGGTTCTGACGGCAATCTCACACTTAAGAGCTACTATATCAGCGTATGGGTCAATCAGGATATGGGATCGGGTGTTAAACTACTATCAGAAACCAGACTTGATTCTGGTGGCGATGTTGTGTCAGTTGAGAATCTAACGGATGATACCACGCTGACGCTGGGAACACATTATGAAATAGGCGATGGGCTGGATAATATAAAGGCAATGAGTGAGACGGCGGGAGACTTGATTAAGGTGACGTATAATCCACGTATGAAAGTAACTCAGGCGGCATCATTGTCTGACCAGTGGATACAGACAGGAACACCTACAACCCCACCACACATGGCAGATCTAGGCTTGCAATCTATTGATGTATTGACGGAGGAGTAAAATGAAATATATTATTGCATTGCTATTGATAATCACTGTATGTTCGTGTGAGGTTGGGGATGACAGTATCACTAGCCGTCTAAAGGCTGAATTTATTATAGCTGACAAATATACCGGGACCACTGAGTATGGCAAGCCATACACTCGAATCATTATCGAAAATGTAGGGGCCGCTGTAGGATATAACGTTTCCTGTACCGTCCACGCGAAGCAGGGGAATACTATCATAGATAGCGGCTTCGCTTATTTTGCAGACGGGGGGGACATTGAGGCAGGAGAAAGAGCGCAGGAAAAAGCTGTGTTTTTTGGGCTGTCTACATTTGCAGGGTATAAATTAAAATACTCACTATCCTGGTTGGAGAGATAATGTCAGAATTCGGGAACCTTGCCAGAGAATGGACGCTTGGAGACGGCTTTACCCTTGCGGAATGGATGTTGCTGGGGCAACTTATCGGCAGGCTAGATCCATTTTTTAGACAAGCACGGGGCAACCGCCGCAAGCCTGTTTTCTCTGTTTTCGTAGAGGGGCAAGGTTCAGTAACTTCAAGCGTCAAAAACGCCTCATGGAACAGACGTATAAAAGACTCATTGCACGAGCCACAACATGGGTCGGGGTCTGTTGCTTTGGTTGATACTGATGGGACGCTGATAAAAAACGGGCGGTCTGTAATACAGGTTGGAGACAAGGTTAAGATCTGGGCAGGCTTTTCCCGCTCTGGATTTATTGATGGCGACCTCGTGCCCCGGTTTGCAGGTGTAGTTCAAGATCCGGAAGTCAATACTAACACAGGTGAGATCACGCTTGCGCTCCAGGATTACGGGTTTCTCATGAAGGCAGCACAGACTAGCGGCGACTTCTCAGCTTTCAATACGCCCAAACTGTTAGTTGATGAATTACTAAACAGGCTGAATCTGAAAGCTCCAACATGGGAAAATGAATCAGGACTCCCGACAACATTTGAGCTAGGCTTTACGAATCCATTATCTCGGCGCAGCTACTGGGCGATCACTCATGGGGCTATGCTGGGAATTGGATACATATTTTTCTTTGATGGTTCAGGTGAGCTGCAATGCAAGCGCCGGGATAATTCTTTTGAGTCGGACGAATTATTCACTGATTCAGATATGGAATGGATCAGACATAAGGAGATGGCGGAGATTATTAACGAGAAGAGTGTGGTATTGGGAATGGCTACACCTGTTCCATGGTCTGCTACTGCTGGCGATTCGCTGCGTTGGGGGCAGTCTAACTATACACCGCAGGACAAGCAATCCCAGGCTCAAATAGGGTTAGCATCAGATTTCGAGTCAGAGGAAATGTTGACTACCTGGGATAATATATTGCCATTTGCCAGAGATCCGGTAAAATATTTCAAGTTCCCACGACAGATATATGAAATGAATTGTCCAGCACGCCCATATCTGGACATACATGATATAGTGCATATTGATTCTGACAAGCGAAACATACACGGACATATGAAGGTTATAGAACTTAATGGAGCTATATCAGCGGCATCATATAGCCAGACGTTGACGCTGCTATCCGAGCGGGAGTTGTTCTGATGGGAACATTAAGTATTGAGAGTAGCGTCACGGTAGATTTGCGGGGTGGCTCAGGAACATCCTATCAAGAAGCTCATGATGTAGGAGTGGCATATACACGACAGCTTAACGAAACGACTATGATATGCGGCCAGCTCTTGCAAGTTTCATCTCCGCAATGGAATGTAATACGTGCCGCCATGACGTTTGACTTATCAGGCTTGCCTGATAATGCCGAAATCACAGGAGTGACACTTAAAGTATATGGACATAGCGACAGCAGTACCGATGATTTTTTATTAACAGCCTGCGAGGTGGATCTTTCAGTCCCGCAAGCCTATTCGGATTATGCGAATTTTGAGACAACTGATTTTGGCAATCTCACGACAGTGGGGGTAGGGATAGGAAGTTTTAATTCTATTACGATCAATGCTGCTGGTCTTGTATATCTTAATAGCGCAGTGCAGGCCGGCACAGTTGACTTGGGATTACGAAGTTCCAAGGATATATCTGAAACAGCACCAACTCAATCTGAATTTGTGATATTCAAAGGGCAAAATGATTCAAACCGACCTATTCTGGAGATTACCTTTTCTGATTGGCCCAATGAGCTATATCCAACTCCTGTGGCGTTTCCCAGTATGGGAAAAATAGATCTGGCTACATATTCGGTTATCAGAAACCAAATGACTGGGCTAGATGATGATTTGTCAATACTGGCCGACGGTGATGGCAATCTTGATCTGGCTGTAGCTAACTGGATCACATGGACAGGGACTAGCGAAAAGATCGCATTTGATAGCGGAACATCTCATGTCACAGTAACAACGCTGGAGTCCACATCGGCTATCACCATAGCCGCTGACCTGGTGACCGCAGACCCATCAATAACAACCACAGCGACAGCGGTTGATTGTAGTGTTGCCAATGACGCACAGTTGTCAACTACGGCGTATGCCAGCATACAAAGCAAGGTTACTGACAACGAGGTTGTCTTTTCTGCATCTGTTGCGCCGACTCCTGATGATGACTGGGGAAACTTGTATATGGATTCCACATCAGGGGATTTTGTCATGAAGACGCGGGATGATGGGCAAGCAGGAACCAAGACTCACATTTTAGGCGATTTCTCAGCAATGTAGAGGGCATTATGGCAGTCTATCCAAGTATTGTATATCCAAATGATCCGGAATTTCCAACCGGCCATGAAGATGTACCGACAGGGCCGGATTTATATACAGCTACGGCTTCATTTATATTCGATATGGTGACAGATATAATTTTATTTGTGGATCATGCCGGGAATATCGAAATAGGAGCCACAAAGGGCATAGAGTTTGACAACACTATCAGAATATCTCTATCCGGCGGGGAGATCAAGTTTACGGCTGTATCGGTCAATATAGAGTTGGTGGTAGATACTCCGACTATAACGACACTCAATATCACAGATGATCTTATCATCAGTAATGACCTCAATATTGATGGAGATATAGCTGTTACTGGTACAGTATCGCAGGATTATGTCATTCGCGATGTGCATAGACTTGCTCAGGAAAACGAACCGGGAGATCCCGCAGATAATAATGCAGTGTTCTGGATCAGTAGCGGTGTAGGATTTGGAGATGTAGGCGATTTCGTTTGTAAGATAACTGAAGGCGGCGGAACGACTGACTTCACAATATCGGACTATTCAGCGTTATGAGCTTTCTTGATTCTCCTTTTCCAGCAGTAGTCAATACTACAGATTTCGACCTGATAATGTATAACAGGATTGTCGATGGCATTACTGATATAACAGCGGCTATGGCTGGCGTATTTGATGCTGATGGAAATATTAGCCTGGCAGCGGCCAAAGCTATCGAATGGGGAAGCGTCTCAAAGATCACCTGGTCAGCAGCTAATGTACAGATTGATCGTCTGGAGGTTGCAAGCCCATGGACTTTCGGAACGCTGGCTCCGGCCGGTGATTGCACTGTTTCCAATGATGCCACCATAGATGCGGGCGGAACACTGACGTTAAGTGGTAACCTCAGCGTCGTAGGAGTTATTGACACCGACTGGATAGCTGATTCGACTTTCACCATAGCCCAGATAGCAGAGCCAGGCGACCCGCCAGATGAGCATTCGGTGATGTGGTGCAGTAACGGCACAGGAACCGGAGACGTGGGCGATATAATGTTAAAGATACAGCACGGCGGAGTGGTCAAGTCCACGACTCTGGTTGATTTCGTATAAGGAGAATAGGAATGGCAATACCAACAGACCTGCCACAGGGTACAAATGGAACTGCAGTCAACCCGACAAATTGGAATGCTATAATAAACAAATTAAGCGCTATAGTGGATTGGTATTCTAAGGGAAATGTATTCGATGTGACTCATTTCGATTATGGGACATCGGGCGCAACGGGAGATGGTTCAACGGATGACCGCACAGCCATCAACGATGCTCATACAGATGCCACAGCGAATGGCGGAGTATTGTATTTTCCGTCTGGAAGCGCTAATAACACATACAGAATTGGTAGCAATATTACATTCAATAGCAACGTGACTTTGATACTCGCTCCTGGAGCGACCCTGGCGGTAGACACAGGGGTTACGGTTACGATCAACGGTCAGTTAGCTCCTACGAATCATAAGATTTTCACCCTCACGGGAACGGGTCTTGTGGTATTTGGAGCAGGAGCAGTTGATTATGTTTTAGCTGAATGGTGGGGCGCAATAGGTGATGATAGTACCGATTGCTGGGCGGCTATGCAGGCGGCTATTACATCACTGCCGACTGGCGTCGGGATGCTATATATCCCTGCGGGTATTTATCGAATTAGCGCCCCCATAACAGCCATCCCTGGCGACCAATTTGGTCAATCCGTAAATGGCACTCGCATAATGGGATCCGGCCCTTCAACTGTATTAAAATACATGGGGACGTCTGGATATTGTCTCGAGGTGGGTGCAGCGATGGACGAAGACTGGACTACTAACAAGACGGTGGCTTACTGCGTCATCAGTAACATGCGTATACAGGCAACATCATTGACTGCGGCGGCATGGGCTCCGACTGGCCGCATCACTGGTGGGTGTATTCGGTTCTCCCGTGCATTACATTCCCGTGTTGAAAATGTTGTATGCGCGCCTATAGACAATGATTACGGAGCAGGCATTAGCAATAGACCTGGATGGAATACATCTACTATTTCAGGGTTCACTCATGACACTGACTCCGACTTCACTTATACCGGAGCGGCTGGTGCAAAAGAAAAAATTGCGATAAAGTGGACTCCGCTCACCACAACGAATGGGTATCCGTGGCAGATTACTGTTAGATTGAAGCAGGATGGTTCCGCGGACGGTACAGTCCACGTTGAGGTGTGGACTGATTCTGGTGGCCCTGACGCAATAGTCGCCTCTGCTGATGGCAATAATTCGGACAGTATAAATTGTTCTGATATTACTACCGCTGCGGATGGTGAGGATGTTACATTTTCTTGGTCTGACGGTAATATTAGGCCATATCCTTTGAATACTGGTAGTGATTACTGGGTAGTGCTTGCTACAGATAGTTATACAGCTGGGACACTTACGCTATTGACAGATAATGCGGCCGCTGGCGAGGCTCTTGTTGAATCGTTCACCTGGGGCGGTGCGTGGGCTGCCGAGGCTGACGGCAGTAATAGTACTTTTGTACTTGGTGTTAAAGCCATGACTTGGTGTGCCCTTGACACTGTTAAGGTATACGGTGCTAGTGGGTGGGAAAGACCAAACACAGCATTGTATCTAAATGGCGGTGGGTCAATGACAGTCCAGGACTGTTATTTCTCTGGTGATAGGGGGGTCTATAGTAGCG
>Ga0255048_10002089_pt1 | contig 13055 bp, 11 predicted proteins | sample JV7_2_2_MG_FD_183619 | JGI IMG/M metagenome (GOLD analysis project Ga0255048, IMG submission 183619) | Seawater microbial communities from Jervis Inlet, British Columbia, Canada - JV7_2_2 | ecosystem: Environmental > Aquatic > Marine > Inlet | place: Canada: British Columbia | collected 2016-10-06
AACTGTCCAACGTCGTCTACCGGACCCTCCTCACAGACAGTCAACAACCTGCACTCGAGGCCGCCGCTTGACATAGGAGAAACACTTATGGGCGGCTGATCACCGCCTCAGGAACCGTACATAATGAATCTCTTATGTTGTCAAGTTGCCGGCGGGTTGTGGACAGGACTGGGGTGGGCCACACCTGAATGGTGGGCAGGCTCTTATTAGGTCACACGGTCCGCCAAAGGGGTGCGGGTGGGGGTCGACAGGTCATCATCAGGACAGAGGTGTTTGCCTCGTCAGCCGGTTTGTTGGAGTCAGACCCCCACCACGGTTTCAGATCATGTGCGGTAGGTGTTTGAAGGCCTGGCGGGCGACATATCGTTTCAGGCACCGCATGATCTCTGGGTTAGAGAGGCCTTTGTCTCTACGTCGGGCCACATATCGTCTTGTTTCTTCGTGGCTGCTCATGCGGGTGAGGACGATCCGGTAGAGAGCGGCGTTGGCTTGACGGTCACCTGCCCGGTTCAACCGGAACTTCGTAGTGACTTTGCCTGAGTTGGCAGGGATGGGACTCACTCCGCAGAGACGAGCCCAGGATCTTTCACTGTGGAGACGTTCAGGATTATCCCCGGCGGTCACCAGCAGCGTGGCGGCAGTGTCGACACCGACCCCATACATCTCGAGCAGCGAAGGGGCCGTCTCCTCGATCAGTGACCGGAGGGTCGCATCGATGGTCCGCATCTCGGCATCGAGGTGTTTGATCCGTCGGGCCAGACCCCGGATCACCAGATTGGTTCGATACGTGATGGGGTGGCTGCCCTGGCGGGGCCGCATGTTCGCCGCCTCAGACACCAGCCCAGTCTTGGGTCGATCCTTGAAACGATCCTGTATCGCCTCCGGAGCACAGAAGACGAGATGACGCAGCTGATTCAGTGTTTGGCTCCGCTGCTCCCTCGCCGAACGGCGAGCCACCAGAAGCACTCGCATCTCCTCCATGACACCGTTCCGGCTCTTCGGGGTTACCGACGCCTCCCCAGACAATGCCGCCCGTGCCGCCGCCACCGCATCAGTGGGATCAGACTTGCCCTCCTTGCGACGTTTCTGACGGTTCGGCCTGTCCACCTCAATGACCTCGACCCCGACCGAAGTCAGGAACCGGGCGAGCCCAACTCCCCACGAGCCCGTGCCCTCAACCCCAACCCGGACCACCGGGCCGAACCCGGCCAGCCAGGAGAGAAGATCCTCGAACCCGGTTTCGGTGGCCGGGAACGATTCAATACCCAACAGTCCACCGTTCTGATCCACCGCCGCTGCCATATGGTTATCAGCATGAGTGTCGACACCACCAGTGACTTCTACGATTCTCATCGTCCGCCCCTTTCTGTTGCTTACAGGCGAAGGGGTGGCAAACCACCGGGACGGCGGATGCGACCCGACCGAACTGCCGTTAACAGTTCAACCGGCGAACACCGCCCGACCGGTGGAAACCACCACACCCATTCTCCCCCAGCCGGTTATGGGCGCTCCTGCCCGCCCTGTGAGCCGAGTGCGTCAAGCAATTGACGCCGGTAGCCCATTGACCGGGCCATGAGCGGAGAGAACACTCGACCTAGTTGACCGACTGGTGCCTCGAGCGGAAAGCGTCTCCGCGCGCTCTCTAGGCATCGACAAAAGGAGAGAGAATGTCCGAGCATCCGAATGTCGATTTGCTGCGCCGTGGTTTTGCTGCCTTCGCGGCAGGGGATCTGACGACGTTGGAGGGCATGTTCGCCGACGACGCGATATGGCATGTCCCCGGACGCCACCGGTTTTCCGGCGATTACGAAGGCAAGGCTGCGATCTTTCAGTACTTCCGTGAGTTCTTTCAGGATATGGACTCAATCGTGCAGGACGTGCACGCGCTGCTTGCCGACGGCGAGCACGGTGTGGCCCTACAGATGGTCACCGCCACCCGTGGAGACGACCGGCTCGAAGTCAACAATGTGCTGGTGTTCCACATTGAAGACGGTCTGGCAACCGAGGTCTGGGTGGCCTCCAACGACCCATACGCAGCAGACGAGTTCTGGGCGTAACTGAAGCGCTCCTAGAAGCCAAACATCAGGGGGCCAGCCCAATTTCGCAGGCGCCCATATCGGTACTTATGGGCGTCTGACCACGACCCCACGAACCGCACATAATGCCGGTTATGGGCGGCATCCGACGGGACGATTGTGGATCGGCTAGCTAGGTGCTAGCAATCCCTGTTCGGCCGCTTTGACGACCGCCTTGTTGCGTGTGGAGGCGTTGAGTTTGCTCATTACCGCCGAGACATGGTTTTCGACGGTTCGGGGTGAGACGAAGAGTCGGTCGGCGATCTCGGTGTTGGAGAGTCCTTTGTCGAGGAGCTGAAGCACTTCGGCCTGCCGGGCTGTCAAACCGGCGGCATGGCGTCTGGTCTTCTGGTCCTTTCCCCTGGGAACGGACACTCCTTGGTCTCTTAGAGTCTGCCTGAGTTTGGAAGCGACCGCGATCGCCCCCAACGTTTCGAACACTTCGAGGGCTTCGAGTTGAGCGGTCTGGTCGCCGTGCATCAGGGCCAGTGCTCGTTCGTAGGGCATCCCTTTTGCCTCCCAAATAGTGGCCGCCTCAACGGGCTTGCCTTCCATGACTAACCGATACGGTTCGGCGATCCCCTCGGGTGTTTCCGACAACTCGCCGAGTTTCCAGAGCCAGAAAGCGAGGTCTCCGCCAGTCCAGGAGTTTCTCTGCCGTATCCCCTCGTCAAGGACCTCCAGGACACGGGCTATTCGGTCTGGGTCGTCCTTACCGGTCAACCACATGTACTCCGACACGGCAGCAGCGGATGGGAGCATGTTTTGCATCTCGCCGCTGTGCTCTGCCTGCATCCAGGTGTCGGCGACGGTGAGCCGTGCTTCGGGTCGGCCCCGGCGTGTCTGCAACTTCCCGAGAACCCACCCGGTGAGCAGATCAGTGTGGGGATGAGACCCGAGCACCTCTGTGGCGTTGTCCTCGGCGGTCGCCCATTGGCCCTTCCATAACAGGACCTCTGCATACTGGGCTTGTGCGTACGCCTTGAAGAGTCGGAGCTCGTATCGATCTGCAGTGTCGCTGGCCCTTTGTGCCAGGTCGCTCGCTAGTTCCAACTGACGGCGGTCTACGGCTGCCGACGTCATATTGACAAGCGCCCGGACCTCCTCAAACGGGTATCCGCCTTGCTCAGCACGCGTTCGGGCCTCCTCCAACAACTGAAACCCATTGGCCTCTCCACGTAGGTAGGTCTCGGTGCCTTTCGTGTTCAGCGCATAAATCAATGTCAGCTCGTTGCCGGTTTCTTTTGCGAGTTCGATCGCTCGATCGGCGAGCTCGATGGCCCGCACTCCGTCATCTCGCATCATCGAAAGCCAGGCGCGCTGGCTCACCGCAAAGGCGAGGGCGGCGCTCGGAGGATACGACTCGAGGATCGCCATCATCTCGAGCGAGCAGGCATCAGCGGCTTCGGGCTGTCCGTTTATCTCGTTGACCCGGACCGCGAAGGTCAACGCCCTGGCCAGGGCACGATCGTCGCCGGTGGAACGGTGGAGTTCGATGGCCTGGGACAGGATTTCGAGTGAATCGACGTTGTCAAGGTAGAACTCGTTGCGTGCCCAATCGTCGAAAATTAGAGCCCGGTCGGCCTCTCCAATCTGGTTCAGATACGGTTCGAGAATCCGGAAATGGGCTACAGCCTCACGGTGACTCTCAATGGCCATCGCCGCTCTTGCGGCTTTGGGTGCGAACTCGATGATCGACTCGACATCATCGGCCTCCCGGGCGTAGTGAACCAAGCGCGACGGGTCAGCAACCCCGCCAAGTTCAGCCAGGATCTGTTGGTTGAGTCGACGACGATCAGTCGTGCTCAACGCCGACTCGATCGAGCGGCGGGTCAACTCATGGTGAAACGACACCGTGTCGTCCCCGATCCGGAGAAGCCCATGACGGACACACTCGGTCATCTGCTCCTCCGTCGGCTCAACAATGATTTCGATGAGGCTGCGTTCGGACACCCCGGGGATCACCGACACCAGATCGAGAAGCCTCCGCGCTCCCGACGACAGCTTGGCTGCTCTTGCAAGAACAGAATCTTGGACCGACGACGGCACCCCCTCAACACCTGACGTGATGATCTCGGTCACGAAAAGTGGATTCCCATCCGTCAGGGCCAGAACCAAGTCGGAGTCAAGCTCAGTGTCCTCCACCATCCCTGCAACAGCCTCCGTCGAGAGACCACCAAGCTGGATTCTCACCACATTCTGCGGCGGAAGATCGCCGATCACCCCCCGCAAGGGATGGTCGTAGTCGACCTCACCATCGCGGTAGGTGAGAACAAGCAGCCCATTGGTTCGGGCAATCCGCCGACCCAGATATTTGATGGCGTCGAAGGTTGCCTCGTCCGCCCAGTGGGTGTCCTCGACCACCAAGACACTGGGACGTAGCGAACCCGAAAACAGATCCAAGACGGCTTCCAGCACACCTCGCCGGTCACCGTTCTTTAAGGGCCTCGTCAGCGAAGGCTCCTCACGGGCGATGTCCCAGAACGGACCCAACGGCTGAGGAGTCAACAGATCATCACACGACCCGAAATAGACATGCGCCTCGTCTGCATGAGCCTCAAGAAACTCGAGAACCAGAGCACTCTTACCGATACCGGCCTCACCCCGAACCAGGATGACCTTCCCACCCGCCGAACCAACATCGGCCAGCAGACCAGCCAACACCCCGAACTCTTCATCCCTCTCCAGGAGCATGGCCGCAGCCTACCGGGGCCGCACATAACGCGCTCTTCTGCTCTATCTGTGGGTGGTTTGGAGAAGGTTGACACGGGTTGCAGCCTGTCTGCTCCTAGGTTTATGGGCTGTCGCGAGGCTCGAAACTACGGGAGCCAGAAGAGGGTGCAGAACAGCCGAGTTTGAGAGCATCGGAGACGGAGTTGACGGCCACCGTTGCCGAAATTGTCCATATCGACGATAAAGCCAGTCGAACCATCGATGCCTACCTCGAGCACGACCTGTTTCAAGGATTAATCGAATCGACAAACACCAAAATCCGGTTGTTCACCAGAATCGCCTTCCGTTCTGCGGCCTTCACCCCTACTCCTAATGCCCTCACACGGTTAGCTCCCGGCAGCCGCTGAACCACGACTCCCAGGCCGAAACTGACCCACAGATACAGCAGAAGAGCGACATAACGGCACTTATGTACGCCTGTCCGAGGGCATCACGAGGGATACATAATGCCGGTTATGGAGCGCTGGTTCTTCCGGCTATTGGACTGAACCCAAGGCCGAACAGCATCGAATGCTGCGAGCCGAGCTTCGAGATGCACGACCCGTGAGCCATAGAGTGTGGGGATGAACACAGGGCTCTACCTCCCCAACTTCGGCTCGTGGGGCGATCCGACCGCCATGGTGTCCCTCGCGACCGACGCGGAGGCGAGTGGCTGGGACGGCTTTTTCATCTGGGACCACATCGGGGGATTCAAGAACACGATGGTCGACCCTTGGGTCGCGCTCGGTGCTGTTGCACAGGCGACCACCACTATCACGATCGGGACAACCGTCACGCCAGTACCCAGGAGACGCCCGCAGAAGCTCGCACGCGAAACGACAACTGTCGACCAGCTGTCCGGAGGTCGGTTCGTGTTCGGGGTCGGAAGCGGTGAGGGTTCGCCAGAGTTCGACGACATGGGCGAGAACACCGTCCATAAGGAGCGCGGCGCGATGCTCGACGAGGCACTCGACGTGATCACACGGCTCTGGACGGGCGAACGCGTGAACCATCGCGGTACGCACTACACGGTCGAAGGTGCCAGGTTCGTACCAACCCCTGTCCAGACACCGCGTATCCCCATCTGGGTCGGAGGCTCCTGGCCGTACACCAGGCCGATGCGGAGAGCCGCTCGCTGGGACGGTGTGATGCCGCTGCTCCAGCTCTCCGAAGGCGAAAGCGAGACAGAGGCCTTGCGAGCCTGTGTCGACTACATCTCGTCGCACCGTGAAACGGGCGATCCCTTCGATGTTGTGTACTCGGGCATGACGCCGGGGGACAATCCGACAAGGGCGGCAGAAATCGTCGGGTCCTTCGCGGATGCAGGCGCAACGTGGTGGCTCGAACCGATCGCCCCCTACAGGTACGACGAGGGCTTCGCCGAACCGTGGAACACCGAGAAGCTCCGCGAGCGAGTGCTGCAGGGACCGCCGAGGACCTGAACAAGGACCGTCAGGCGACGGTCGAAACGTTCACGGCCCGCACACAACGGCACTTATGGGCGGCTGATCACCGCCTCAGGAACCGTACATAATGCCGGTTATGGGCGGGTGTCTCTCCGCTCGCTGGGCCTAAATATCATCGCTAGGGTGCCTTCTTTGCTCAACCAATGAATGGAGTGTTGTGAGAGAGTCTGGGCGAGTGATTCTTCCGATACCGGATCGAGCGTATGTGGGTCCGGTTACGTACGACGCCACAGATCCAGACACGTCGTTTCCGCCTATCAGGCAGGTGCGACCTCCTGATGGTGCTCCCAACGTTGTCGTGGTGCTTCTTGATGATGTGGGGTTTGGAGCGTCGAGCACTTTTGGTGGTCCTTGTCAGACCCCGACGTTTGAGATGCTTGCTGGGAACGGTTTGAAGTACAACCGGTTCCACACGGCAGCAATGTGCGCTCCGACGAGGACTGCGCTTCTCACTGGAAGGAACCACCATTCGGCTGCGATGGGGAGCATCACCGAAACTGCTACCTCAGCTCCTGGGTATTCGTCGGCTCGACCGAACACCGTTGCGAATGTCGGTGAAGTTATGAGGTTGAATGGTTATTCCACGGCTTACTTCGGAAAGTGCCATGAAGTGCCGACTTGGGAAACCAGTCCGATAGGTCCGTTTGATCATTGGCCCACTGGGAGCGGTTACGAAAAGTTCTACGGCTTCATCGGGGGCGACACCCACCAATACTCGCCTGCCCTCGTTGACGGTACGACGCCGATCGAGCCTCCCGAGGATGAGGACTACCACTTCACCGAGGACCTCGCCGACAAGGCAAACGCCTGGATGCGACAACAGAAATCACTCGCTCCGGACAAACCATTCTTCCTCTACTTCTCAACAGGAGCGACTCACGCTCCACACCACGCTCCCAAGGAGTGGTCGGACAAGTATCGAGGGAAGTTCGATCAGGGGTGGGACCAACTGCGTGAGGAGACGTTGGCACGCCAGAAAGAACTTGGTGTCATACCCGAGACCGCCGAACTGACTCCAAGACACGACGAAATCCCGGCGTGGGATGAGATGGAAGAACGTCTCAAGCCTTTCCTGTCAAGACAGATGGAGGTATATGCCGGGTTCTTGGAGCACACCGACCATCAGGTAGGTCGAGTCGTCGAGACACTCGACGATATGGGCATCCTCGACGACACCCTGATATACGTGATTATCGGAGACAACGGTGCCAGCGGGGAAGGCACGTTGACTGGTCTGGTCAACGAATTCGCCATTATCAACGCAGCCATGGATCTTGAGACCGACGACTACAAACTTGCTCACATGGACGAGCTTGGCGGTCCAACAACTTTCAATCATTTTGCCGTTGGTTGGGCACACGCCATGGACACCCCCTACCAGTGGACCAAGCAGGTCGCATCCCACTGGGGCGGCACACGCAACGGGACAGTGGTGCACTGGCCAAACGGTTTCGCTTCCAAAGGTGAACTGCGCCAGCAGTTCCATCATGTAGTCGATGTCGTACCAACCATCCTCGAAGCCGCCGGAATCCCCGAACCGCTGATAGTCAATGGTGTTGCGCAGAAACCAATCGAAGGCACATCAATGATGTACACCTTCGACGGTGCCGACGCCGCCGATCGACGTGAGACTCAGTACTTCGAGATGTACACGAACCGTGGTATCTACCACAAGGGCTGGACTGCGTGCACCCAACGCAGAATCCCGTGGATCACCAGCGGAGGTGAGATCACACCGTTCGACGACGACGACTGGGAGTTGTACGCCCCGGACGACTGGAGCCAGCGACACAACCTTGCGGCAGGAATGCCAGACAAGCTGCGTGACCTCCAACGCCTTTGGCTGATCGAAGCGGCCCGACACGATGTGCTTCCGCTCGACGACAGGCTGGCCGAGCGCATGAACGCAGAACTCGCAGGACGACCCGACCTTATGGGCGACCGGAAGTCGATCACGCTTGTGCCCGGAATGACCCGTCTCAGCGAAGGCTCGGTCTTGAACGTGAAGAACAAGTCCTACAACGTCACCGCCGAGATAGTCGTACCCGAAGGAGGAGCCGACGGCGTCATCCTCGTTCAAGGCGGAGCGTTCGGAGGCTGGGTTGTCTACATGAGGGACGGCACACTCAAATACTGCTACAACCTGCTCGGCGTACACCGGTACTACGCCGAATCATCGAACCCACTGCCAGCAGGTGAACACCAGATCCGAATGGAGTTCAGCTACGACGGCGAAGGACTCGCAATGGGCGGCGATGTAGCCCTCTTCGTCGATGGCGAACAAGTCGGCGAAGGACGAGTAGACCGAACCATGCCATTCATCTTCTCAGCCGACGACGGAATGGACGTGGGAACAGACACAGGACTCAAGGTCACCGACGACGAACCCAAAGGTACATTCACAGGCACCATCCGATGGGTTCAACTCGACCTCGGTATCGAAGATAACGACCATCTTCTGACCCCCGAAGATCGCTATCGAGCCGCCATGCTGCGGCAATGACTGCGCCAACTACCCGCACATAACGGCACTTATGAGCGCTATTCAGCGTGGCAAGCGACCGCACATATTGCCGGTTATGGGCGGGCGGCGTAGGCTCCACACCAACCCAGCGGATAGGGGCCAACACATGGGCGACGAGAAGAAAAACGAAGACCTCGACGACATGAGCGGCGGACCTGACACCGTTGCACCAATCATCACAGACGCACTCGCCTGGTTGGCCGCCATAAAGGGGTGAGGGTCTTCGGGTAATGAAGCAGATATGACGCAGCCGACGCTGTCCGTGGTGCGATGGGGGAACCGGTTTTGAGTTTGCGAACAGGTTTGGGCGCCGCGGTTGTTCTGATTGCCGCATGTGGTACATCGCCGGTAGCGGAGGAATCGCCGACGACTGTCGCCGTGGACCCGACTACGACCGAGACGGCAGGTGTCGTTGCGACCAGTGTTGTATCAACGACAACTTCGACCGAACCGCCGGGGGTGGTTGTTATCTCCGATCTGGTCTACTACCAAGGGGAGGACGGCAATGAGTTGCGTCTCGACGTATATCACCCTGCTGAGGGAGCCGATCTGCCGCTCATAGTTCTCTTTCACGCCAATCCGCTGTTTAGAGGCACCAAGGCGAGCGTCAGAGACCTGGCCACATTGATGGCCGAACGTGGTGCCGTCGTATTTGCCCCGTCGTATGGAGATCGGACCTTTGACCCGATCGAGGTCCTGGAGTGGTTCCGAGAGCAAGGCACATGCGCCGTCTGGACAGCCCTTGAAATGGGTCCGTCGTTCGGAGCCGACCCGGACAATCTGATTCTGTTTGGGGAAACCACCGGGTCTTTCCTTATCTCAACTGTGACATTCTCTCCACTAAGCGAGGCGGCGGGCTGCATGGCGGAGCCGAGAGATGCTGATGTCAAGGCGGCGTATTTCTTCGATCAAGACTGGTTCCTCGTGGGCGGCGATTGGGACGCCGACATTGCAGCTATCCCTGACTATTTCGCAACAATCCATCCCTGGGACGACCTGGCCAATCACCAGCCAACCGCCATCTACATCCTGGTCGGCGAGTGGAGCGAGATTGACTTCTATCGTTCAATGAACGGTGAGACCTATGCGGAGTCCGACTGGGTCCGGCTGCGTGACCCCGAAGGCGACCTTGTGGACGCCTGGGCACGTAATGGGAAACTGGATGACGACCAAATGAGCCTCACCGACGTGGCAAGCGTCTTCGCCGACGTCCTTGTGGATGCCGGATGGGACGCCCAACTGGTTGTTGTTCCCGGCACGGCCCACGGTCTGAATCCGCAGGCCCAAACTTTCGTGGCAGATCTTGTCTTCGAGGGGGCGTCGGGCTAGCAACCAGCCTGAATCCAACCTCGGGCGGCACCGTGGTCAACGCACATAACGGCACACTTATGTGCGCGGGTTGTGCTGGAAGGTGGCCTAGCCGCCAGCGCAGATGAAACCCGCTTCAAGTTGGACCGGTGATGAGGGGAACTCCACGTCGAATCTGGTCTCTCCCCAGAAGCAGAGCGGGCCTTCTTCGCTGTCGAGCCTGACCTGAACGTCGTACACGCCCGGATCAGGTTCGACTATCGCCGTCCCATCTTTGTCTAGAACGGTTTCGAGAATGATCTCATCGCCATCGAGGAGATAGAGGACACCACCGGCAAGAGGGTCTCCGGGGTTCAGACTTTCGTGGGAGAAGTTCGGAGCAACTTCGGCTCTGACTTCGGTTCCCGTCGAAGCCAAACAGCTCACCGTCCAGAGTGCAGCCAGGACCATCACAAAGAGTGGCTTGGCCCTCATGTCAACCTCCCATGGACAGCTTCCATTCAGACGCCCACACCACTTCCACGGTTCCTTCCGCCGCGCGAACACTCACCAGACCGCACATAACGGCACTTATGTATCTCTTTTGCTTGGGTTGAAGGGGCAGGTTGGTTCTTCCCGCTGAGCGGGAGGTAGAAATGAATTCTTCAACAGCGATGGTGGTCCGTCGTGACCATTTCGATTACGAGATGCTGATGGTGGTGGCCGGGTTTCTGGCCGGGTACACAGAAAACACTCTCCTGGCTTATCGTCAGGATCTTCGAATCTTCGATTCTTGGTGTCGGAATCGGGAGCTGCCGCTCCTCGAGGTGCGGCGGGCGCATATCGAATTGTTTGCCCGCTTCCAGGAGGCGGCGGGTATGGCGAGAGCGACGATTGCCAGGAGGTTGTCGACTGTGGCCAGCTTCTACCGCTACTGCGTGGAGGAGGAGCTGATCGGTCTGTCACCTGCGGTGAACGTGAGACGACCCAAGGTCCGTCCCGAATCGACCATGACCGGTTTGGACCGCAACGAACTGGGCCTGTTCCTGGTCGAAGCTGGACTGTCCAATACCCGGGACCACGCCTTGGCGTGTCTTCTCGCTCTCAACGGATTACGAGTGTCCGAGGCCCTTGATGCTGATATTGGTGACATGGGTTTGGAACGAGGCCATCACACACTCAGGATCATCCGCAAAGGAGGCAAAACAGCGTTGATCCCTATGGCTCCACGAACCGCCAGGACCGTCTACCTGGCGGTCGGTGACCGGGAGGATGGACCCATCTTCTTGAACAACCATGGAGGTCGGATGGACCGCCACCATGCCGCCCGGGTTGTGAGACGGTTGGCCAAACGTGCCGGTATCGAAAAACAGATCAGTCCCCACTCCCTCCGCCACTCCTTCATCACTGCTGCCCTTGACGCAGGTGTGCCACTTAGGGACGTCCAGGAAGCAGTATCACATGCCGACCCGAGGACAACAATGCGCTACGACCGAGCCAGACGCTCACTGGACCGCCACGCCACGTACATAGTGGCCACGTTCGTAGCTGGAGCCAGTCGATAACCCAGCTCATCGGAAGGCGGCTCGGGGCAAGACAAGGTGAGGGACGTCTACTACGACCATTCGGTCTTCCAGCGTGACCGGCTGAAACCCTCTATGCCGGTGCTTCGGATCGGTCATTACCCCGAGCCAGCACCAATCCTACCCACCGAAATCGACACGCATGAGTGCCGTTATGTGCGGCGTCTGCGTAGGTAGGATGCCGTGGTGTTCGGGTTTCACCCAGTCAACCTGGCGTTCAGGTTTGTCTTAGAGATTACGGCTCTGGTATCGATCGGTGTTGGTGGCTACAACCTTGCTTCGGGGTTCGTTGCCTGGATACTGGCGATCGGGTTGCCGCTCATCGCCGCAATCGGCTGGGGAACATTCAATGTTCCTGGAGATGAGAGCCGATCTGGGGAGGCGCCGGTCGAAGTGCCAGGAGTCGTTCGTCTCTTTCTGGAGCTTGTCTTCTTCTTGACAGCGGTGGTTCTTCTTGGGTTCGTGTCGCCTGTCGCCGCGACATTGCTGGGGGTGGGTGTGCTGATTCACTATCTGTTGTCGATCGACCGGATTCGTTGGCTGATTGCCAACTAAGCGCAGCCCAAACAACCACCACCGGCTTCAGATGGCCGCCCATAAGTGCCGTTATGTGTCGAGTCGAGTCGCAGCGAATCGACTCGACAGTCGTCACGGTGTTCAGATAGGAAGTTGGATAAGGCCGTTAGGCCCTATCCCGGAGCTGGTCCCGTCTCGGACTATCGGGGGATACATAAGGAAGTTTATGAACTGGGCAAGGATCTATCTGGGTGTGATGATTATCGCTGTTGGCACGATCTTGCTCTTAGGCGCTGCGGATGTTCTAGATGCAGGTGAAGTTCTCGGGGCATGGTGGCCTGTCGCTGTTATTGGTGCTGGCGTGCTCGGCCTGGTCGCGAATCCTCGCCATTGGGCAACTCCGGCGATATTGACCTTGGGAGGGGTCGCTCTTCTCCTTTGGACCACGAGTGTGGTCGCCAGTCTCAGCGTTGTGGTTCCTGTCCTCGTGATCGTTTTGGGTCTGTTTGTCCTGTTCGGCTTCGGGCTAAGCGGAGCCAGAACAGTGACAGGCAACCGCATCAACAGTTTCAATGTATTCTCGGGAACCGAACTGGCCTCACACTCGCCGGAGTTCGAAGGCGGGCAAGTGGGCACGATCTTCGGTGGCGCCGAAATCGACCTTCGCGATGCGACTCTGGTGCCTAACGCTTCAATGGACGTATTTGTTGCGTTCGGAGGAGTCGAGGTGAAAGTACCCGAGGGATGGGTGGTCGACTTGAATGGTCTTCCGCTGTTCGGAGGATTTGAGAATGTCACCGCGAGAGAAAAGCAAGTCGACGATGCGCCAAAGCTCGCAGTTCACGCCACGGCCCTCTTCGGTGCTGTAGAAGTGAAACACTGAGGATCCACC
>Ga0255048_10002092_pt1 | contig 13042 bp, 6 predicted proteins | sample JV7_2_2_MG_FD_183619 | JGI IMG/M metagenome (GOLD analysis project Ga0255048, IMG submission 183619) | Seawater microbial communities from Jervis Inlet, British Columbia, Canada - JV7_2_2 | ecosystem: Environmental > Aquatic > Marine > Inlet | place: Canada: British Columbia | collected 2016-10-06
TGGCGCTTCGAGCGCAAGCCGTGGACCACCTACGACGCCTCGGAAGACGGTGGCATCTACAAGACCAAGGACGGAGGCGACACCTGGGAGAAGCTCGGCGGCGGACTGCCGGACGGGCTCACCGGTCGCATCGGCGTGAGCGTCTCGCCGGCCGACCCCACGCGTGTGTACGCGTTCGTCTCGGCGCTCGACCCGGAGGGCGGCCTCTATCGCTCAGACGATTCCGGCAAGAGCTGGGAGCGTATTAACCGCGACCGCAACCTGCGCCAGCGCCACTGGTACTACTCGCACGTGCAGGCCGACCCGAGCGATCGAGACACCGTGTACGTGCTCAATACGACGGTGTGGAAATCGATCGATGGCGGCAAGTCCGTCACTCGGATCCGCCCGAACCACGGCGACACGCACGCGTTGTGGATCAACCCCGACGATTCCGACAACATGATTCTCGGTGACGACGGGGGCGGCGAGGTCACCATGAACGGCGGCGCCACCTGGTCGAGCGTGCAGAACCAGCCGACCGCCGAGATCTACCGCGTGACGGTCGATAACAGCTGGCCCTACCGCGTCTACGGCGCCCAGCAGGACAACTCCACCCTGAGCCTGCGCAGCGACGGCCGCGGCGGGCCGCAGGACTGGTACACCGTAGGCGGCTGCGAAAGCGGCCACATCGCCATCGACCCGCGCAACAACGACATTGTCTACGCGGGCTGCTACATCGGCGAGATCAGCCGCTATGACCACAGCACCGGCGAGCGACGTCCGGTCACCGTGTACCCCGTGCTCGTCGATGGCATGGCGCCGCGCGATCTCGAGCATCGCTTCCAGTGGAACGCGCCGATCCTGATCTCGCAGCACGATCCGAGCGTGCTGTACCACACGTCGCAGACAGTGAACCGGACTCGCGACGAGGGCGCCAGCTGGGAAGTCATCAGTCCCGACCTCACGCGCGATGACAAGGAGAAACAGGATCTGCCGGGAGGGCCGCTGCAGCACGATCACACATCGGTGGAGGTCTACGGCACGGTGTTCGCGCTCGCGGAATCGCCGCACGATGTCAACGAACTCTGGGCGGGCAGCGACGACGGCATGATCCACGTGACCCGGGACGACGGCGCTACCTGGAACGATGTCACGCCCGGGGATCTGCCGGTCGACGGCACCGTGAACACGATCGATGTCTCGCCGCATCAGGCGGGCAAGGTCACCGTTGCCGTGCACCGCTACCGCATGGATGACTGGACGCCCTACATCTTCCAGACCACCGACGGCGGTGCCAGCTGGCGGCAGCTTGCCGACGGCAGCAACGGCATTCCAGACACGCACCCGGTGCGCGTAGTGCGCGAGGACCCCGATCGCGAGGGGCTGCTGTACGCCGGCACCGAGTTCGGAATGTTCATCTCGTTCGACGATGGTGCGACCTGGCAGGAATTCCAGCGCAACCTGCCGCTCACCTCGGTGACAGAGATGATTGTCCATGAGCAGGATCTGATCGTCTCGACGCAGGGGCGCGGCATCTGGGTTCTCGACGACCTGACGCCGCTGCACCAGACCGATACGATGGCCGCCGCAAACACGATGCTCTTGAAGCCACGCGACGCGATCCGCACCCCCGGTGGCGGCGGCTTCCGCGGCCCCAGGGCGCCCTACGGCACCGGCGGTACGCGTAACGCGGCACTGACCTACAGGCTTCCCGCCGCGGCCGACACCGAGGAGGATGAGGACAGCGAGGAGGACGGCGACGACAATGGTGAGGAGAACGGACTCGCCGCCAGCCTGGAAATACTCGACAGCGCTGCCAACGTTGTCCGCGCCTGGAGCACGGATGGCGACTCGAGCTACGACAAGCTACCCGTGAAGAAGGGCCTCAACCGCATCCTGTGGGACCTGCGCCACACGCGCCCCGACATTCTCAGCGACGGCAACATCTACCTCGGTTACGCCGGTGGCCAAGCGGCCGTTCCGGGTGAGTACACGGCGCGGTTCACGGTCGGCGAGACAGTGCACGAGCAGCCCTTCACCGTCCACGCCGACCCGCGACGCGACGACATCACCGTGGCTGACCTGCAGGCCAACTACGACATGTCGGTCGAACTCGCAACGATGCTGGGCCGCGCCCACGACACGATCCGCGAACTGCGCACGGTGCGCGAACAGGCCAACGATGTTGCCGAGCGTGCCGAAGAGGCCGACCTCGAGGGCGCTGACGGCCTCACCGAGATGGCCGAGGCGCTGGCCGAGAAGCTAACCGCCATAGAGGAGGTGCTGATCCAGACCAAGGCGGAGTCGGGCCAGGACCCGATCAACTTCCCGCCCATGCTGGATACCCAGATCGGTTACCTCTACCGCTACGTGGCCGGCAACTACGGCGCCCCGAGCGCCGCGGCCGAAGCGCGCATTGCGGACCTGCGCGTGCAGCTCCAGGAGCAGGAAGAAGCGCTCGCGGCGGTTCTGGGGGCCGACGTTGCGCCGTTCAACGAAGCCGTCCTCGCCGCGAGCGCCGGAGGGATCATCCTGTCCCCCGAGAACTAGTCGACCGGGAGCAATCGCTAATCCGGAATGACAGCGAACAGTCGCACCTGCCCGCCCGAGCCGCCTGCGATCTTGATCGGGGCGACGATCAGGTAGGCGCCGCTCTGCGGGACGAGGTGTAGGTCGGCGACGTTCTCGAGGTGGTACTTGCCGGAGCCGTTCACGATGCCGTGCGCGGGAAAGCCCCCGGCATTCGCCGCGTCGACGCTCAGAGTGTCGACGCCGATGCCGCGGATATCACGCTCCTCGACCAGGAACCGCGCCGCGTCCTCGGAGAAACCGGGAAAGTGCATGCGGTCGTCTTCGTCCTGGTTTTTGTAAGCCTCGAAGTCGGTCCACTTCTGACTCCACCCGGTGTACATCAGCACCACCGCCCCCTGCGGCAAGGGGCCGTGCGCCGCCTCCCACGCGAGGATATCGTCGCGGCTCAACTGATAGTCGGCGTCCGCCGCACACTGCGCGGCAACATCGATGAGCGCGATCGGGCCGAAGAGGTCGGCGGCCTCGAGTTGGTCGACGCTAGGCTGGCCGTCGGCCGAGTGGATCGGCGCGTCGATGTGAGTGCCGTGATGCTCCGGAGTCGAGTAGGCCCCCATCGAAGTGGCGCCCGAGTCGTGGGAGGAGCGGACCTCGTAAACGAACGGATTGCCTGAGGCGCTGGGCCAGTGCGGGCCTTCGGGACTGAGCTCGTGCGTCAGATCGATCACCGGCAGCGAGCCGTCGAAGAGTCGTTCGAGCCGATCTGGCTGCTCGAGAGGCTCGGCGGGCGTGGCTGCATCTGGCTGCTGCGCGGCACCGCAGCCGGATGCGAGCGCGAGGACAGCGATCACGCCTGGCGCCAGCAGGTGAACGGCGAGAGCAGTGCGTGTATCCAGCCGCGATCTCCGTGCTAGCCGAAACATGGGATCTCCCCTTTCTCCCGCGCCGGTGCCGAACGGGCGCGCTGGGATTCGGCAGCGGGCGCGTACAAACAGTCTTGTCCTGCCCCGAGCGCGCTGCTACCTTACACGGCACTCATCGAGACCGGCTGAGGGACAGGCCCTTTGACGCCGGGGCAACCTGCAAGCAGCCGCCTGGCTGTGCGCGTGGTGCCAACTCCTACGGGGGCTTCGGCCCACCGACAGATGAGGGTGTCAAGCCGCGCCGTCCGCGCGTCTCGGCTCTCCAGGAGTTGGTGCCTGACCAACTCGGAAACATGGAGAGAACGAGATGACACTGCGACCGGCTGCGGCCACCACCCCGAACGACGGCAACGCGGACGCTTTCTGTGCGAGCGGTTCATCACCTACTCGCGACGAGCGCCTGCCCGAGGCGCTGCGCGGCACCGCCGAGCTACGATCCGCCCACCTCACCGACCCCGATGGCAACCCACTGCGCATCGCCTACGAACTCGTCGGCAACCCGGCCGGAACGCTGGTGGTCGTGCTCGGCGGCATCTCCGCCAATCGACACGTCGTCGCCAACAACGCCGACGAGACCGCGGGTTGGTGGCAGAAGATCGTCGGCCGCGGTCAGACCATCGACACGGATTCGTGTCGAGTTCTCGCCTTCGACTACCTTGGCGGCCCCACCGCGCCAGTCGCTCCCAGCCTGTCGGTCTCGTCGCAAGATCAAGCCCACGCACTGGCATGCGTCCTTGATCATCTGAACATTGTTCGGGTCGACGATTTCATCGGCTCTTCCTACGGCGGCATGGTCGCGTTGGCCTTCGCCGAGCGAACGCCGGAACGCGTCGCCCACCTGATTCTGGTCGGCGCCGCCCATCGCTCCCACCCGATGGCCACCGCGTGGCGTGCACTCCAGCGCAACATCGTCCAGCTCGGCATCGCAGGCGACGACGCCGCGCGCGGCCTGCAGCTGGCGCGTGGGCTGGCGATGACAACCTATCGAAGCGCCGTCGAGTTCGACGACCGTTTCGCCACCAGCAACGGGTCCGGTGCGACCTCTCCGGTGGAGTCGTATCTCGAATCGCGCGGCCGCACCTTCGCTGACGCCTTTCCGCCCGGTGCTTTCGCGACGCTCTCCGAGTCGATCGACCGCCACGGTGTTGATCCGGCGAACATCGCCGTGCCCACGGATCTCATCGCTGTCGACACCGACACCCTCACGCCGCCTTGGCTGGTCGAGGAGCTGCGGGATGGCCTCGCTGGACCGACGCGGTTGCGTCAGATCGAGTCGAAGGTGGGACACGACGCGTTCCTGGCCGACACCGAGCCGATCGGGCGCGCGATTGCCGACTTCCTCGCGACACCGCGGGATATCCCGACGCCATCGCGCGTCACCCGCACCGTGCGAGCTGCGGTGGGAGCCGATCAGGAACACGGCGCGGTAATGCCGCCACTCTATCTGTCGTCGAACTACACCTTCGCCGGCCTCGGCGTGAAGCGGCAGCACGACTACAGCCGCACGTCGAACCCCACTCGCGACCATCTGGCCGACGCCATCGCCGAGCTCGAACGCGCCGTCGGCGCGGTGGTGACCTCGTCGGGGATGTCCGCCGTTGCGCTGGTCCTGCAACTGCTCGAACCCGACGATCTCGTGGTGATGACCCACGACTGTTACGGCGGCACACACCGGCTCGCCACGCGTTTGGCGGCACGAGGTGCCTTCAGGCTCGAGTACGCCGACCTCACAGACGAGGCCGGTATCGAGGCCGCTGCCGCCGAGAAGCCTAAGATGATCTGGGTCGAAACGCCGAGCAATCCGCTCCTGCGGATCACCGACCTGGCTGCTGTCGCTCGAGCCGCGCACGCCTGCGGCGCACTGCTCGCGGTGGACAACACCTTCCTGTCGCCCGCGCTGCAGCGACCCATCGACCATGGTGTCGACATCGTCGTCCACTCGACGACGAAGTTCATCAACGGCCACAGCGACGTCATCGGTGGAGCCGTAGCGGCGGCAACTCCGGAGGTTCTCGAAGAACTCGCCTGGTGGGCCAACGCGCTCGGCCTGAGCGGCAGTCCCTTCGACAGCTACCTGACACTACGCGGGTTGCGAACGCTGGATGCCCGCGTCCGCATCCACCAGGAGAACGCCAAGGCCATCGCCGAGACGCTCGCCGCCCATCCGTCGGTGGAGAACGTCTACTACCCCGGCCTGAGCGACCATCCGGGCTACACCACCGCCTGCCGGCAGCAGGAAGGCCCCGGCAGCCTGCTGAGCTTCGAGTTGGCGGGCGGCCAGGCCGCAGTGGCGGCTTTCGTCGATGGGCTGCAGCACTTCGCGCTGGCCGAATCGCTCGGTGGCGTCGAGAGTCTCATCGCCCAACCGACAACGATGACCCACGCAGCGATGGATCCCGTAGCCCGCGCGAAGGCCGGAATCCGTGACAGCCTGCTGCGTCTCTCGGTCGGCATCGAAGATCCCCAGGATCTGGTGGCCGATATCCAGCGCGGCCTCGACCGCGCCGGACGGGTCCGATGAGCCGCGCGCAGGCTCGCCCGGCAAAGCCTCTCGTGGTGCTCAAGTTCGGCAGTTCGGTGCTCGAGGGCGCGCCCGGCTTTCGCCGTGCCGTCGAGCAAATCCACAGCGAACTCGCGAACGGCCGCCAGGTATGTGCCGTGGTGTCGGCGACCCCCGGCACCACGGACCGGCTGTGGCGTGAGGCCCACGATCTGGCACTGCAGCCGCAACCCGGACTGCTGGGAGGACTACTGGCGACCGGCGAGCACGCCTCGGTCAATCTGCTCAGTATCGCTCTGGCGGCCAGGGGGGTGCGGGTCGCCGCTCTCACCACCGACCAACTCGGACTGCGCACCGAGGGACCGCCGTTCGACGCCCATCCGATCGGACTCGACTCTACAGCCCTGTGCGCCGCCTTCGAGGACGCCGATGTCGTCGTCGCGCCGGGTTTCATCGGCCGTAACGAGGCCGGTGAGGTCACTCTTCTCGGCCGCGGTGGCTCCGACCTCACGGCATTGTTCGTCGGCCACGTGCTCGAGGCTGACTGCTGCCTCGTCAAGGACGTCGACGGTCTCTACGACGGTGATCCCAACTGTCCCCACAACCCCGCGCAGCGTCGTTACATCCGGGCGAACTGGGATGAACTGGCGCGTGTTGGCGACGTCGTGGTGCAACCCAAGGCGGTGTGGTTCGCGAAAATGCACGGTCTCCGATTCCGGGTCGCCGCCATCGGTCGGGAGGGCACGGAGATCGGGCCCGGGCCGAACGTGTTCGAGCGGGTGGCGTCATGAGCAGAGGCGAGGAGACCCCGGTCTTCAGCTGGAAGTCCGGCGGACCTTCGAGCGCGAAACTCGGCGTGGCGCTGCTCGGCGCAACTGGCGTGGTCGGGCAGAACATCGCGCGCTTGCTGCGGGGCCATCCGTTTCTTCGCCTCGACGAGGTCGTGGCTTCCGAGCGGTCAACGCATCGAGCCTACGGAGATCTCGTCGAGATCGCCGATGACGTGACAGCCGACCTTCGGCTCATGGCACCGGGCGCGCAACTCGACTCCCCCCTCGTCCTGTCGGCGCTGCCCTGCCCAGCGGCGCGGAAACTCGAGCCCGAGTACGCCCGTCGCGGTCACCTCGTGTGCTCCAACGCCTCGGCGTTCCGCGACGATCCGCAAGTGCCGTTGCTGGTACCCGAGATCAATGCCGATTCGCTGGCCCTGCTCGACACTCAGGAATGGCTCGGTGGTCTGATCACGAACCCGAACTGCGTGGTTTCGGGGCTCAGCCTGGCACTGGCGCCGCTGCACGAGAGACACGGCATCGAGACGGTCACGATCGTCACGATGCAGGCGCTCTCCGGCGCTGGTCGGCGTGGCCTGAGTGCCTGGGACACCAACGCCAACGTCATTCCGCACATCGCCGGGGAGGCCGAGAAGATCCCCGCCGAGATCCACAAGATCCTCGATTCCGACTTCCCCGTGTCGGTGCAGGTGAACCGCGTGCCGGTACTCGACGGGCACCTGGCGTCGGTGTTCGTGAGGCTGCGAGACGGCGCGTCGCTCGAAGCGATCAAGTCGACCCTCCGCGACTTCGCCGCCGCTGGGGGCGCAGCCGGTTTGCCGACTGCGCCGGTCGCGCCGCTCCAGTTGCTCGACTTTCCCGACCGCCCGCAACCGCGTGTGGATCTGGACGCGGGGTCAGGAATGACCGTGAGCGTGGGCAGCTTCGCCGCCGATCCCGTCTACGACGGCTGCTTCACCGTGCTGGTGCACAACCTCATACGCGGGGCCGCCGGTGCCTGTGTGCTGAACGCCGAGCTCGCCGTCAGCAGTGACTGGGCCGGCACCATGCTGGCGAACGTCGACCGTCAGTACTCCACCACGGAGAGCCCGACGTCGATGTACTGACCACCCTCTGTCTGGCGGCAGCGAACGGCGATGACGTTGCTGCCGCGACGCACCAGCTGGCGCGTGTTCGCGGCCAGGGGTAGGTCGACGTAGCCGTTGGTCAGACCCTCGCGCGCCACGAGCTGTTCGCCGTTGAGCCAGACCTCCACGTCCTCGTCGTGGTGAATTCGCAGATGCAACCGACCCGTCGGGAGATCGTCGTCGAGTTCGAACTGCCGCCGCAGCCATATCTCCTGGCTCTCCCACGGCGTGCGCATGCTCGCGCTTGCAACCCGGCCGGCGCCGAAGCCCGCATCGCCGACGCTCCACTCTGAGTCGTCGAATGTCGACGTGTGCCAGTCCTCCGCGGGCGCGGTCGTTGTGTAGCGCCACTGTCGTGGCGTGACCTCGCTCGACGGCAGCACATCGCGAACCACCGGTGGGGCAGCGAACAGCGGCGCATGGGCGGCACGGGCCACGGACGGGTCGAGCTTGGTCACGGCCCGGTCGTAGGTCATCAAGCCGTTGACTTCGATCTCCACGTCCGTGGTCTGGGTGTAAATCGCCCCGGCGAGACCGCGACCGTACAGCGGCGGCAACAACTCGACCAGGGCCACGTAGGCGGCCGCCAGCTCCTCGCTCGTGTCGAATCCGCGGTATCCCCAGGAGCCCTCCTGGCGCCACAGGTGCTCTTCGAGTGGCAGCCCGAGACCGCCAAACTCGCCGAGAAAACTGGCGCGATAACCCTCTGTCGGGAACATAGTCGGCCCCGGGTACGCATGCCGGACGACGATGTCGCCGCTGCCACGGTCGGCCCATCCGCTCGGACCGTTCACGAGCCGCGTCGGATCGAGTTGCCGGGTCCGGGCAATGACACGATCGGTCTCGAACTGCCCCCAGCCCTCGTTGAAAGGAACCCAGATCACGATGCTGGGATGGTCGGACAGCGCTCGAATCACCGCGCTCCACTCGCGATAGAAAACACGCCGCGACTGCGCGGTGCGCTCGATGTCCGGATCGCGGCTGCCGATGTATTCATCGCCGCTGGGCATGTCCTGCAACACCAGAATCCCGAGCCGATCGGCCCAGTAGTACCAACGATCGGGCTCGACCTTCACGTGCTTGCGGACGGCGTTGAAGCCGAGCTGTTTCATCACCTCGATGTCGTAGCGAAGCGCCTCGTCGGTGGGCGCGGTGTACAGGCCGTCAGGCCACCAGCCCTGATCGAGCTGTCCGAGCAGGAACAGCGGCTCGTCGTTGAGCATGATCCGCCGGTGCCCGCGTGCGTCCGTGCCCACCGCGATGTCGCGCAGGCCGAAATAGCTCGCAACGTTGTCCACTACTTTGTCGGCCTGCGACAGGCGCACCTCGAGATCGTACAGAAACGGGTCGCCGGGCGACCACGCGCGCGGCTCACGGAGAGTGACGTCGATGGGTTCGCCGGCCGCACCAACGCCGCGACCCACGGTGATGTCGCCCGCCCGCGCGATCACCTCGATCCACGTCTCGGATGCGCTCGCGTCACCCCGCAACGTCGGCGTCAGACGCACGCGTCCCTGCGCTGCATCCGGAACGATCGCCAGGCTCGCGACGGACAGAGCCGGCACCGGTTCGATCCAGACCGTCTGCCAGATCCCGGTCACGGCCGTGTACCAGATGCCGCGCGGGTCGCCTACCTGCTTGCCGCGCGGCTGGTACCCGCCGTCGGTCGGGTCCCAAACGCGCACGACGATCTCCTGGTCGCCGCGCGGCTGGAGCGCGTCGGTGATATCGAAGCTGAAGGCGTCGTAGCCGCCCTGGTGCTGACCCACCTCGACGCCGTTGACCCATACCCTGGCTTCCCAGTCGACCGCGCCGAAGTGCAGCAGCAGCCGCTCGTCCGCCCGCGGTGGCGGGGTGGCAAACAGGCGCCGGTACCAGAGCGAGTCCTGCTCGCCGATCGCAGGCGCCGGTTCGATGCCCGAGAGGAGCGCCTCCGCCGCGAAAGGTACGCGAATCCGACCCTGCCAGGGAGGCGCGACGGCGCTCTCGGCGGACCCGATGGCGTAGTCCCACAGACCGTTGAGATTGGTCCACCGCGGCCGCACCAACTGCGGCCGTGGATACTCACCCAATGGCACCGCAGCTGTGGCCGCCTGCGCGGCCCAGCGCGTCCGCAGGCGGGGTGCTGGCTCTTCCTGGCCGGCGAGGCTCACGCCCTGCAGCGCCAATGCCGACGCGAAAGTCAGGCAGGACAGTCGCAACAGCGCAGGCGCCGCCCGCATCTCAGCGGCCGCCAGCCGCGTGGAGCCAAACAGCCATCTTGCCGGGACCCCGATGCGACCAGGCGAAATACGGAATCGCCGTCAGGTCGATCGGCTCGCCGGTGTCGGTGATCACCGCCTTGCCGCGCAGCGCCACGATACCGCCAATCGGGATGTCCGTCGGGGTGACTTCGAACGCGTCGCCGTTCACCACGCCCACGTCGAGCGCATGGCCGTTGTTGTCGGCAGCCTCCACCGCGTACACGATCGGTCCTCGCTCGAGCGCGACTCGGCCGCGGTCGGCCGCCACGACGTCGTTGGCCACGGCGGTCCGCACTGGCATCGACAGGTCGAGCTCGACCACATCGCCCGGCGCCCATGTCCGATCGAGGACCGCGAAGCCGTCGACGATCTCGTAGGCGAAGTCTTCACCGTTCACTCGCACCGTGACAGGGGCGGCGGCCGCCCCTGCGTAGCCGTACAGATCGCTCGGCACCGGCCGGTTCCGGGCCCAGCCGGGAATGCGAAGCCGCAACGACATGTCGGTCTCCCGCAGCGGATCGACGCCCACGCGGATCGCCCCATCCCACGGGTAGTCAGTCGTCTGCGTGAGCGTCACTGGAGCGTCGTCCGCCGTCGCGACGGCTACGGTCGTCGCGCTCGGGATGTAGTTGGCGATGTACACCGCGCCGGCGCGCTGCGCGTAGATGTAGCCCGGCACCGCCGGCAGAAACCGCGTCATGTTGCCGGGGCAACAGGCGGTGCCGAACCAGGGCTTGCGCGTCGGCTCGCCCTGGTTGAAGCCCCACTCGCCGTCGGAGGACATCGGGTTCGGATAGAAGAAGCGGTCGCCTTCCGCCGAGACCCCGACGATGAGCCCGTTGTAGAGGACGCGTTCGAGCACATCGAGATACCGCGCTTCGCCGTGGGTGAGAAACAGGCGCCAGCTCCAGTAGACGAGCCCGATGGAGGCACACGTTTCGGCGTAGCCAGTGTCGTTAGGGAGTTCATAGGCGTCACCGAAACCCTCCACGCCATGCCGCGATCCAAGACCCCCGGTGATGTACATCTTGCGGCCGACGACGTCTTCCCAGAGCGCCTCCATCGCGCCCGCGAAGCGCGTGTCGCCCGTGATCGCCGCGACGTCGGCCATGCCCGAGTACTGGTACATGGCGCGAACGGAGTGGCCGACCGCCTCGGTTTGCTCGAGTAGCGGCTGGTGCGCCTGGATCTGCACCGGATCGTTGTAGATGTCGAAGCGGTGCCCTTCCGGATACCGCTTGAGCGTCACGTCGTTGCCGCGCTGCTCCAGAAAGAACTGCGCCAGTTCCAGATAACGCTCATCGCCCGTAACGCGGTAGAGCTTCACGAGCCCCATCTCGATGACCTGGTGCCCGGGCGCGTTGCGGATCTTGTCGGGTCCGAAGGTGTCGTAGACGAGGTCGGCGTTCGCGAGCGCGATGTCGAGGAAGTTGCGCTTGCCGGTGGCCTGGTAGTGAGCCACCGCGGCTTCGTACAGGTGCCCCGCGTTGTAGAGCTCATGGCTCACGGCCAGGTTCACCCAGCGCTCTTCGCCGATCCCGACCGGCAGCTCCTCGGAAGGGGCCGTACGGGCGGTGAACAGGTAGCCATCATCCTCCTGCGCCGCCGCGATGGTTGCGATGACCCCGTCGAGGTACGCGTCGAGCTCGGGGTCGGGGTGCAGCGACAGCGAGAAGGCCGCGCCTTCGAGCACCTTGTAGACGTCCGTGTCGTTGTAGCGCTCGCCGTCGTAGTTCCCTTCCTTGAGCCCGGCGGCCAGGAGGAAGTTGTCGACGCGACCGGTGATCTCGTTCTGCTCGAGCGCGAAAGGAATCGTCACCTCGCGATTCGTCGCGATGCGCGTCGCCCAGAATCCATCGTGCAGATCGACCTCGGTGAAGAGCACCGGAGTGATGGGGTAGTCACGCACGCGTCCGGAGATGGCTGCCGAGATCCCGCCGGGCATCTGGCTGGCGCGATACGCAGCTCCAGCAATGGCAGCAACCCCCGCAACGATCACGAGGATGCTGATTCTTCTCATGGCGGCTCCTGAGTGCATCGAGCTGGCCGGCTGACCGTAGCAGTTTCTCGACTGCAGCAACAACATGCGACAGCACACCCGCCGCCGCCCGCCGGCGAGACGCGCTTCGCGTATCGATCCGGTCGAGGCACTCAGGAGCAATTGACCTCGGAACCTGTCGGCTGCCTGCGTGGGTTGAATTCGCGACGCCAGGCCGACACCGTAGGGTCATGAACCGCCGCCGCCGATTCCTGACGATCTTTTGTGTCGTGCTCGTGGCAACGAGCTGTATCAGACCGATTACCGACGACCCCGAGCCCGACTTTCCGCCGGGCCCCGAGGACTGGCGGATCCATCCCGTGGCGCTGGACCGCGTGCACGTCAACGACGAGTTCTGGGCGCCGCGCATGCGGCGCAACCAGCAGGTGACCATCCCGCACATCATTCGGATGAACGAAGAGAACGTGCGGCATGACAACTTCCGTCGCGCGGCCGGGCTCCTCGATGGCCAGTTCGAGGGCTACCGCTTCAACGACACCGACGTCTACAAGGTCGTCGAAGCTGCGTCCTTCTCGCTCGTGCAGAACTACGACGCCCAGCTCGACGTCCAACTGGACGAACTCGTCGAGATGATCGTGGCCGCACAGGAAGACGACGGCTACCTGTTTCCTGCCTGGTCGGCCGATCCCGAGAATCCGGCGCCCGGTGTCAGCACCGAACGCTGGGCCTACGTCCACGGCAACAGCCACGAGCTCTACGGTGCCGGCCATCTGATCGAAGCGGCGGTGGCGCACTACCGCGCCACCGCCAAGCGTTCGCTGCTCGATCCGACGATCCGCTTCGCCGACCTGATCGACGACACGTTCGGGCCCGACGGCATCAGGGACGTTCCTGGCCACGAGGAGATCGAGCTGGCGCTGGTGAAGCTGGCCGATGTTACCGGTGAGG
>Ga0255048_10002093_pt1 | contig 13039 bp, 11 predicted proteins | sample JV7_2_2_MG_FD_183619 | JGI IMG/M metagenome (GOLD analysis project Ga0255048, IMG submission 183619) | Seawater microbial communities from Jervis Inlet, British Columbia, Canada - JV7_2_2 | ecosystem: Environmental > Aquatic > Marine > Inlet | place: Canada: British Columbia | collected 2016-10-06
CGTGAGGGTGGAAGCAGGGGAGCCGGTTATGGGAGTCGATGTCGATGGCGCCACCATCCCTCAGGAGTCAGGCTTGGTGGCGGCGGCCGTCTCCTTCACCAAGGGGTGTTACGTAGGTCAGGAACTTGTGGCTCGGATCGACTCGCGGGGTCGAGTCAATCGACGGCTGGTCGGGATTGCGATGACGAGCATCATCGTCCCCCCGGTGGGAGCAGAGGTCGTTGTCGAAGACTCCACAGTCGGAGCACTCAGCACAGTCGGCGAGTCTCTGGCCGTTCGAGCGCCGGTGGCGCTGGCCATGGTGCGGCGAGAGGTCGAATCCGGCGACACAGTGATCGTGCGCTGGAACTCGGGGGAGACTGCGGGTCGGGTCCACCCCCTCCCGCTTGATGATTTGTCAACGATCTCACACTCTTCTTACACACAGCACCGAGAATGACTCGGACCGCACAGGAGCACGCACGCCATGACCACCCGGGGAACGATCGTCCTCATTGAGGACGAGGAGTCGATTGCTGAGCTCGTAAAGATGTACTTCGAGCAAGAGGGCTTCCGACTCATCCACGCTCCGACCGGCGAGCAGGGGCTGGATGCTGTAAAGGACCGGGATCCACGAGTGGTTTTGCTCGACCTCGGCCTCCCGGGCATGGACGGCGTCGAGGTGTGCCGCCGCATCAGAGCGACTTCCGATGTGCCGGTGATCATGCTGACGGCTCGCGATTCGGAGGTCGACAAGATCGTCGGTCTAGAGATCGGAGCAGATGACTATGTGACCAAGCCCTTCTCGCCTCGGGAGCTGGTGGCCCGGGTGCGCGCCGTGTTGCGCCGCTCCGAGGATGCACCGCGGGCGCCTTCGGTGATCGAGGTGGAGGGTTGGGTTATCGACTCCGGACGACGCGAAGTGAGAGGAAGCGATGACATGATCGTCCGTCCCACTGCCCGGGAATTCGACCTGCTGTGGTACCTCGCTGAGAACGCCGGCCTGGTCTTGAGTAGGGGTCAGCTGCTGGAGGCGGTGTGGGGCTACGAGTATTTTGGTGAGACCCGAACGATCGACGTCCACATCCGTCAGCTCCGCAAGAAGCTGGAGGGCCTCCCAATCGAGACCGTTTGGGGCGTGGGCTACCGGTTGGGTTCCTGATGAGGCGTCGCTTCTTCTGGGGCATGGTGGTTGTCGCCGTCGTCACCCTTGCGGTCGGTGGGGTGGCGGCTGCCGTTTTGATCCGACGTTCGGTGGAGGGCTCAATTCGAACCGAATTCCATCGCCAAGCCTCTGCAACCGCCCGGATCATCCAAACCCAATTCCCGCTGGAGACACTGCTGCCCACCGACCGGGGTCCGATCGATGATTCATCCGGGGAAGTGACCGACCGGCCGATAGAGGGGCTACCCGAGGTCCTGGCGCTGGTCAGCGCCATCGGCGGTCACGACTACGTGGAAGCAGCGTTCATAAATGGTCGCGGCGAATTGGTCCACCTCGGCAATGCCGAGAGGCCGCTGCTGGAACAGATTCCCGAAGACGTCGATCTGTCACACCCCTACAGCTTTGACGTCGAGATAGACGGTGTGCAGGTGGCAGCGGTAGCCCAACCATTTCGGGTGGAGCGACGCGCGACATTGGTCGTCCTCATCGGGACCAATCTTGAACTGATTCCGTGGAACGAGGTCGCGGCGAGGTTCATCTGGGCCATAGCATTTGGTGTTGTATTGGCGGCGCTGCTGGCGGCTGCATTGGCGCGTCGGCTGGGCCGTCGGGTGATCCCTCTCCAGGAGGCATCTCGAGACATCGCGTCTGGTGACTTCGGCACCCGCATCGAGCTGGCCGGATCCGATGAGATAACGGATGTAGCGCACGCATTCAACGAGATGGCAACCAAACTCGAGGCGGCCCAAACTCGCGAACGGGAGTTTCTTGTTTCGGTGAGCCACGATCTGAGAACACCACTGACCACCATCGCCGGCTACGCCGAAGCGATGCAGGAGGGCCGGGTCGACGCATCTGATCTGGACCGAGTCGCATCTGTGCTCGGCACCGAGGCCGGACGGTTGCGACGGCTGGTAGAGGATCTGATGCTGTTGGCGCGAATCGAGGCCCGCGAATTCAGCCTTCGGCCCGATTCCGTAGATCTGGCGGCCCATCTCAAGGGGGTTCTCGAGGGATTCAGGGAGCGCGCCGATTCGGCCAAAGTCGTGATGGAGGAGAACATCGAATCCGTGGGAATCGTTGAAGTCGACCCCGACCGGGTCACCCAGATCGTGGGGAATCTGCTGGAAAACGCACTCCGCTACACCCCGGAAGCCGGCCAAGTAACGCTGGCACTGGAGCGGGTTTCGAGCGGCGTTCGAATCGCCGTGACCGACACCGGGCCCGGAATCGACGCTGCGGACCTGCCTCACATCTTCGAGCGGCTCTATGTGACCGCCAGGTATCGACCTGTTCGCCCTGAGGGAAGCGGACTCGGCCTCTCGATAGTCAGGGAGCTGGTCGATGCCATGGGGGGCGCGACCTCGGTAGTCAGCTCCCCGGGCCGGGGCTCAGAGATCGATGTCGTGCTCCCGGCCTGAGGATCGGTTCGCCAATTCCCGCCCGATACGATGGTGCAGTGCTTCAGCCGATCATCGATTCAACACGCTCCAGGGTTGCAGTGCTGCTTGCGGACCGGGTCGCAATAGAGGCAGCGGCGGCCGCCGCAACGCAGCCGCGCGATTTCGTAAGCGCGCTCAACAGCCCGGGATTGGGAGTCATTGCTGAGATCAAGCGGCGCTCGCCGTCGGCGGGACCCATCGCCCCCGATCTCGATCCTCTGGAACTCAGCCGGGCCTACAGGCGTGGCGGCGCGGTTGCGTTATCCGTGTTGACCGAGCCGGATCATTTTGGTGGAAGCCTCGGCGATCTGGGAATAGTCACCGACGACACCGCACTGCCCGTGCTGCGCAAGGACTTCATCATCGACCCCATCCAACTCGACGAGGCGCGAGCCACCGGGGCCGATGCGGTGTTGTTGATCACGGCAATCCTCGAGGACGCCGTACTCGAGGAACTGATTGGCCGCACGGCAACGCTCGGCATGGCAGCGCTGGTGGAAACTCATGACGGCGACGAAGTGCGGCGGGCTGTGGATGCAGGAGCCTCGATCATTGGGATAAACAACAGGGACCTGAAGACGTTCCAGGTCGATCTAGGCACCTCCGTTCGGCTGCGCAGTGCCATCCCCTCCGGGGTAGCGGCGGTCGCAGAGAGCGGTATACGAAGCCCTGCCGATGTGTCTCGCATGCGAGACAGCGGATTCGATGCCGTCTTGGTGGGCCAGGCCGCGGCTCAGGCCGATGATGCAACCGACTTTCTCACCCTGCTGGTTGGGACACCATGATTTGGATCAAGTTCTGTGGATTGCGCAGCGCAGCCGACGTAGCAGCCGCCGTACTCGCCGGTGCCAACGCGGTCGGGTTCGTTACGGCCGAGGGTTCGCCGCGGCAGGTCTCTCCTTCGGAGGTAGCCGGGTATTCGGCAGGCTGCTCGATTGAACGCTTTTTGGTGACCCTGAACCAAACCCCAGACGATCTTCTGGACGCGGTGGGCGTTGCGGGGGTTACAGGCGTGCAACCGCACGGCGAACATTCTCGAGAGGCCGCGACGGCAGCACTGCAGGCGGGTCTGAAGGTGCTTTTTCCGATTCCGATTGGAGAGGGAGCCAAAGAGTCGGTGGCGCCTCCAGGCTCGATGCCGATCCTCGATTCGATTAATCCTGGGAGTGGGGTCCGGTTCGACCCGACGATGATTCCGTACCTCCCCGACCGGTTCGTGGTTGCCGGTGGACTCACCCCGGAGAATGTGCGGGAGGTGGCGATCGACTTGGACCCCTACGGTGTCGACGTGTCGTCCGGGATCGAAAGTGAACCCGGAGTAAAGGAAGCCGACCTGATGACCCGGTTTGTAGAGGCTTTGCGATGAGCGTTGTCGATCGGCCCGACGCTTCGGGACGATTTGGTGAGTTCGGCGGGAGGTTCGCCCCGGAGACCCTGATGCCGGCGCTAGAGGAACTGGAGGCGGCATTTACCAGTGCCTGGAGCGACCCTGGATACCGCACCGAGCTTGCATCCCTGCTGCGCGATTTCGTCGGACGCCCAACTCCCTTGTACCCCGCAGCACGCCTGTCCGAAACGCTCGGCTTGCGGCTCTTGCTGAAGCGGGAGGATCTCGCCCACACCGGCGCTCACAAGATCAACAACACCGTCGGACAGACCTTGCTGGCACAGCGGATGGCTAAGCCTCGGGTTATCGCTGAAACCGGTGCCGGGCAACACGGCGTGGCGACGGCAACGGCATGCGCACTTTTCGGGCTCGAGTGTGAAGTCTTCATGGGCCAGGTGGACATGGAGCGTCAAGCGCTGAATGTCGAGCGAATGCGCATGCTGGGCACGACGGTCACGTCGGTTACCAGCGGAGCCGGGACGCTCAAGGATGCAGTCAGCGCGGCACTGCGGGACTGGGTAGGCACGGTCGAGACAACCCACTACATCATTGGCTCGGTTGTTGGGCCGCACCCCTTCCCGTGGATAGTTCGCGAGTTGCAGCGTGTAATTGGTGAGGAGACCATCGAACAGCTCGGCGACATCTCGCCGGACGTGGTCGTCGCTTGCGTCGGAGGCGGGTCCAACTCGATGGGGATGTTCTACCCGTTCGCCGGCGGGTCGGCCGAGTTGGTGGGTGTGGAGGCCGGCGGGTACGGACTTGACTCGGGTCGCCACGGTGCTTCGTTGGTGGCCGGGACTCCGGGTGTTCTTCACGGAGCCCGTACCTTCATGCTGCAGGATGATGAAGGCCAGGTCCTCGAGGCGCACTCGATTAGCGCTGGGCTCGATTATCCCGGAGTGGGGCCGGAACACGCTCAATTCATGGTGGAGGGACTGGCCCGATACGAATCCGCTACCGATGCCGAAGCGCTCGCCGCAATGGACCTGATGTCGCGCACCGAGGGGATCATTCCGGCGCTGGAGCCGAGTCATGCGCTCGCTTGGGTGTGGCGCGAGCGCGCCTCGCTTGCCGGCAAGACGGTGGTGTTGTGCCTGAGCGGAAGGGGTGACAAGGACGTAGATCAGGTCGCCGCGGTGCGCGCCGAATGAGTTTTACCGATGCCTTCGCCGCCGCCGAGAATCGGACGCTGCTCCTTCCCTACATGATGTGCGGAGTGCCGGACGCCGCTGTGACTCTCGATCTATTCGCTGCGATGGCTGACGCCGGCGCGGATGGATTCGAGATAGGAATTCCCTATGCAGATCCCCTCATGGATGGGCCGGTGATCCAGCAGGCGGGGGCCGTCGCCCTTGGCGGTGGCATGACCCTGCGGCGGGGGTTGGAGATCACCGCAGAGGTCGCCGCAAGCACGGGACTTCCATGCGCGGTGATGACCTACGTGAATCCGATCCTCACGATGGGCCTCAGCGAATTCGCCAAGAAGACCAGCGATGCAGGGGCAACTGCCGCGATCGTCGCGGACCTGCCCGTGGACGAATCGGGACCGTTTGTCGAAGCTATGGGAAGCGTCGACCTGGGATTGGTCCAGTTTGCCGCCCCGACGACCACGGACGTCAGACTCGACCGAGTGGTCGCGCTGACGGATCCCTTTGTGTACGGCATTGCCGAGATGGGCGTTACGGGCGAGCGCGACGGGTCGACTAGTCGTGCCGTCGAACTGGCGGTACGGGTGCGTGATCGCTCGAAGATCCCGCTGGTGCTGGGTGTCGGAATATCGGGCCCGGCGTCCGCAGCGGCGGCCGCACAGGTGGCGGACGGCGTCATTGTGGGAACTGCACTGGTTCGGCGAGTACTGGAAGCGGATACGCCACAAGCAGCTTGTACGGCGGTGGGGGATCTGGTGAGCCAACTGGCAGATGCGGTAGGCAAGTCGTAGTGGTGCGTCCGTACACCCGACTCCAGACCCCGTACTCCTAACCTCGCGGCATGGACTTCCTCCGCGTCGCCGGCGCTCAGATCAACCTGGTCGTAGGTGATATCGACGGAAACACCGAGCGCATCATCGACGCCATGGCCTGGGCGGAGGAGTGCCAGGCCGATTTGGTTCTCTTCCCTGAGCTGGCAGTGACCGGCTACCCACCCGAGGACCTGGTGCTGAAGGCGTCGTTCATTCAGGACAATATCGCTGCGATGCACACCATCGCCGTCCGCTCGGGGGAGACGGCCGTGGTGCTCGGCTTCGTCGATCGCGGTGCGGGTCAACGAGACGACGCCGGCCACCCCAGGGTCCACAATTCGGCTGCTCTTCTGGCCGGAGGGCGCCTGCGCGGGGTCTACCACAAGGGGCTGCTGCCCAACTATGGGGTCTTCGATGAGGATCGGTACTTCGTGAGCGGCGACTTCCCGGCTGCGCTGTGGGAGATCAACGGAGTGGCAGCCGGAGTGTCGGTATGTGAGGACATCTGGGTCCCGGATGGACCTCCCTCGGCCCAGGCCGCAGCCGGCGCAGAGATATTGATCAACATCAACGGATCTCCGTACCATCGCGGCAAAGGTGTCGAGCGAGAGCGAATGCTGGCCGAGCGCGCCAAGAACGCCGGACTTCCTCTGGTTTACCTCAATCTCGTCGGGGGCCAGGACGAACTCGTCTTCGACGGACAGAGTGTGGTTTTCGACGCAGCCGGCGACACCCTCTACCGGGCGGCTCAATTCGAAGAAGAGCTGTTCTGGGTCGACGTCCCGCTTGCGGAGTCCGACGGAGAGGCTCCGCAGACGACCGAGGTGACGTCGGGCGATCTCCTGGAGGGTCCCGCTGAGGCTCCACCGCCGATTCACCTGCCTCATGACGAGTCGGAGGAGATCTATCGCGCCTTATGCCTGGGATTGGCCGACTATGTGCGCAAGAACGGATTCGGCGGGGTGGTGATCGGACTCTCCGGCGGCATCGATTCGGCGCTGACGGCGACGATCGCTGCCGATGCGCTGGGGGCAGATTCGGTGAGGGGCGTGACCATGCCGAGCCGATACAGCAGCTCCGGGTCCGTGGACGATTCACGTGCGCTCGCATCGAGCCTTGGAATAGCGTTCGACGAGATCTCGATAGAGCCGCCGTTCTCAGGCTTTCTCGATGCGCTCGGCGAAGAGTTCGACCTCACAGAGGTGGATGTGGCCGAGCAGAACCTGCAAGCAAGGGCGCGGGGAGCGATCCTCATGGCGCTCTCCAACAAGTTCGGTGGAATCGTGCTGGCCACCGGCAACAAGTCGGAAATGAGCGTTGGCTACGCAACGTTGTACGGAGATATGGTCGGCGGCTACGCCGTGCTCAAGGACGTATCCAAGACCCTGGTCTACCAACTGGCGAGGTGGCGGAACCGCAACGGGGAGACGATTCCAAACAGCACGATCGACAAGGACCCATCCGCCGAATTGAAACCAGATCAGAAAGACACCGACTTCTTGCCGCGATACGAAGTGCTCGACCCCATTCTGGAGCACTACGTCGAGGAGGACGCGTCGATCGACGAGATCGTCGGCGAAGGTTTTGACCGCGTCACCGTGGAACGCGTAATTCGAATGGTCGATCGCAACGAATACAAGCGGCGCCAGGCTGCGCCCGGCGTACGGATCACTACCAAGGGTCTGGGTCGTGACCGCAGGCTCCCGATCACAAACCACTACGGCGATGAATGACCGGAAACGGCGGCATGGGCATCGGCGGTCGGAGGGTGCCCTTATGATTCCGGTCTACGCCGGGGTGGCGGAATGGCAGACGCGACGGACTCAAAATCCGTTGGGCGCAAGCCCGTGTGGGTTCGAATCCCACTCCCGGTACGAGAGCATTTGATGGGTCGGCTGGAGCGACGGATATTTGCGTTGAACGACGAGATCGACCGGATCTCCGCCGAGCTGCACCAGGCAGAGGCGGAGCTGGACGTGCACCGCCATCTCGATTCCGACGCTCAGCGCGATGCTGCCGTCTATGACTCGCCGCTGGATCGAGAAGACGCCCGCGAGACCACGGCCGATGTCGCCCGCTTCGAACGACTGCGGGAACACTTGCTTGACAGGATCGAAGAAGTAACGGCCAAGCGCGACCGCCTCCTCGAGAAACTCGGCTGACTCCCGACTCCGACTCCCGACTTCCTATCCTCTTTCAGATGCCAAAGCTTGCACTTCTCGACGGCCACTCGCTCGCCTACCGCGCCTTCTACGCGCTGCCCAGCGATCTCGCCACGCCGTCGGGTCAGGTCACCAACGCCGTGTTCGGGTTTACCTCGATGGTTATCAAGCTTCTCGGCGACGAGAGCCCCGACGCTGTGGCGGTGGCGTGGGATACACCCGCAAAGACGTTTCGTAGCGAGCGTTTTCCGGAGTACAAGGCCCAACGCGAGGCGGCTCCTGATCTCTTTCGCAGCCAGCTGCCCCTGATGCGCGAGGTCGCAGATGTGCTCGGCTTCCCCCAGTTCGAGGCCCCGGGTTTCGAAGCAGACGACGTCATCGCCACCATCGCCGCGGCGGCAGCCGCCTCTGAGTGGGAAGTCCTGATCGTCACCGGCGACCGAGACGCGTTTCAACTCATCGATGGGCCGGTGCGGGTCTACTACACCCGTCGCGGCATCAGTGACGTGGTGCTCGCCGATGCCGCCTACGTCGTCGAGCGCTATGGAGTCACACCCGAGCAATACGCCGATTTTGCGGCGCTGCGGGGCGACTCATCCGACAATCTGCCCGGTGTTCCCGGGGTGGGGGAAAAGACTGCAACCAAGCTCATTGCCGGGTACGGGAATCTGGAGGGGATTTACGACCATCTCGAGGAACAGACTCCGAAGCTTCGGGAGAACCTCGAGGCGAGCCGCAACCAGGTGTTTCTGAATCGAGAACTCACCGTCTTGCTGACGGATGTCGACGTCGCCACCGATGTCGAGGCGATGAGGATGGAACCCTGGGATCTCATCGAGGTTCGCAAGGTGTTCGACGGGCTGGCGTTCGAGGCCCTTTGGGGTCGCTTCACCGAGCTTGGGGGAGGTGAGGAAGCTGGACCGGTCGAGACTCTCGATGTCGACGTCTCGTCTACCACCGACGGTGCAGCAATCGCCGATCTGGCACAGCTGGATCCGCTTGCCATCGAGCCGGTCTGGGACGACGACGGAATCATCGGCGTCGTGGCCGCCGACGCGGTCGCGGCCACGTTTGTTCCGTGGGCTGCTGTTGATGATTTGACGAGCCTCCTTGAGGCGGAGGAGACCCTCAAGGTATTCCACGATGCCAAGCGGACGGTAAAGGCTCTTATCGATGCCGACATAGATCTTCGCGGCCTCGCCTTCGACACTGCCCTTGCCTCGTATGTCATTCGCCCAGCGGGCGGTTCGCAATCGCTGCCCGATGTCGCCGCTCGCACACTTGGTGTGACGATCGATGCGGCTGAGGCAACCAGCGACAAGCCCGATCAAGGGACGCTCGACTTTGAGGCAGCTGGCCCCGATCTCGATGCCGCGGGACGAAGGGCGGTGGCCATCGCAAGGCTGGTGGCACCACTCACCGAACAGCTGAACGCCAGGCAGGGGAGTGGCCTCCTGGAGGATGTCGAGTTGCCGCTTGTTCGGGTCTTGGCTCGGATGGAGGATGCCGGAATTGGGGTCGACGTCCCGTACCTCGAAGAGCTCGGCGAGAGCCTGCGAGATCGACTGGCCACCCTCGAGAAGAAGATATACCAGCAGGCCGGAGAGCCGTTCAATGTCAATTCCACCCTGCAGCTGCGCGAGGTGCTGTTCGAGCGACTGGGGCTGCCGGTACTAAAGAAGACGCCCAAGGGCCTCCCCTCCACGGACGCCTCGGTTCTGCAAAAACTGGCCGACGATCACCCGATGGTCGAGCACTTGTTGTCCTACAGGGAGTTGGAGAAGCTCCGCAGCACCTACGTCGATGGTCTTCTCCCATTAGTTGCCGGCGACGGGCGGATCCATTGCGTCTTCAATCAAAGGGGGGCAGCGACCGGTCGAATCTCATCGGAACGGCCGAATATGCAGAACATTCCGGCTCGGTCCGAGGAAGGTCGCACCATCCGCAGAGCGTTCGTCGCCGGATCCGAGCGGAGGTTCGTGGTGGCCGACTACAGCCAGATAGAACTCCGCATCCTGGCGCACCTGAGCAAGGACGCCGCTTTGGTCAAGGCGTTTCACGACGGCGAGGACATCCACACGACAACCGCCGGACGGGTATTCGGTGTGGCGCCGGAGGCGGTCGACTACGAAATGCGACGCCGCGCCAAGGTCATCAACTTCGGACTCTTGTACGGCATGGAGGCCTACGGATTGGCTCAACGTCTCGAGATCGAGCGCGACGAGGCCCAGGAGCAGATGGACGCATACTTCGATCAGTTCCCGGGGGTGCGCGACTTCATGAGCGGAATCGTCGCCGATGCTCGGAACTCCGGGTACACCGAGACGATCTTGGGGCGACGTCGGTATCTCCCCGAGCTCACCTCGGGGAACTTTCGGGAGCGGCAATCTGGAGAGCGTATGGCGCTAAACGCGCCGATTCAGGGCTCTGCGGCCGACATCATCAAGAAGGCCATGATCGAACTCGATGGTCGTCTCGAAGCCGCAGGCGAAGACACCTTCATGGTGCTCCAGGTTCATGATGAACTGGTCCTGGAGACGCCGATCGCGTCTGTGGAAGCGACGGCGGCGGTGGTGAAAGAGGTGATGGAGGGCGTAGTGGCACTCGAAGTGCCTCTCAAAGTGGATGTGGGGATAGGCTCTTCTCTCGGCGACTCCAAGGGGTGAGGTGGCCAAAGGTCGCCCACCGCGTGGTATCGTCTCCCCGCCTTCAGAACAGTTTGCTTCTGAGGAGCTTCCATTCGAGGTGATTCAATACCCATGACCGACGAGACCGTGAACGCGCTTGACGCAGACGATGCGATCGAGCCTGAACAGACGACTGAGACTGCTGTCGCAGTAGAGGACGCGGCTCCGGCCGGCGAAGAGGCTGCCGACGCTGAGATTCCGGCCCCCGAGGCGGCAACCGACGCTCCAGCCATAGAGGACCCCGAGGCCGAGCAGCCAACCGACGCCGCGGCCGAGGCCTCCCCGGTCGAAGAGATGCCGCCCGCGACCGAGATCGTTGTCGCCGATCCTGCAGCTGCGGTGCGAGCGCTCGGCGACATTCCCGACGATCTCTCCTCGGAGGATTTTGCCGCCGCAGTGGAACGGACGGTCGTCGAGTTTTCCGAAGGCAGCATGGTGAAGGGCATCGTGGCCAGGATCGACCCGGATGCCGTCCTCGTTGATATCGGCTACAAGTCCGAGGGTGTCATCCCGATCAAGGAACTGTCCATTCGCAACTCGGTCAACCCATCCGAGGTGGTGACCGTCGGCGAAGAGATCGAAGCGCTGGTCCTCACGATGGAGGACTCAGAGGGCCGTCTCATCCTCTCCAAGAAGCGTGCTCAGTACGAGCGGGCCTGGGGACGTGTTGAGACTGTGATGAAGCAGGCCGGGACCGTTACCGGGCAGGTGATCGAGGTGGTCAAGGGTGGCTTGATTGTCGATATCGGTCTGCGGGGGTTCCTTCCGGCCTCGCTCGTGGAGTTGCGCCGAGTGCGCGATTTGCATCCGTACATTGGTGAGACACTCGAGGCCAAGGTCATCGAGCTCGACAAGAATCGCAACAATGTCGTGCTCAGCCGCAGGGCGTGGTTGGAAGAGGCGCAAGCCGAACAACGCCAGGCGTTCTTGGATGAACTCGCTTCCGGCGAGATTCGTGACGGTGTCGTTTCCTCAGTGGTCAACTTCGGTGCATTTGTGGATCTGGGAGGGATGGACGGTCTTGTGCACGTTTCCGAACTCTCCTGGCAGCACGTCAGTCACCCCTCCGAGATGGTGACCGTGGGTGACAAGGTGCAGGTAAAGGTCCTCGAGGTCGATCTCGACCGCGAACGGATCTCGCTGTCGATTCGACAGACCCGGGAGGATCCGTGGGAGTCGTTTAGCAGCGCCCATGGTGTCGGTGACATTGTCGATGGAGCGGTGACCAAGACGGTGCCCTTCGGCGCATTTGTGGCGGTGACCGATGGCGTTGAGGGACTCGTTCACGTAAGCGAGATCGCGATGCATCACGTCGAGAGTCCAGAACTTGAGCTCTCGGTCGATCAACCGGTAAAGGTCAAGATCACTGAGGTCGATGGCGAGCGCCGTCGTATCAGTCTGTCGATCAAACAGGCTCTTCCCGAATGGGAGAGTCGTTCGCAGTGGCAGGACGAGGGAACGGCCGGATCGCCTTCGGGTGGAAAGCCATCCAAGAAGCGCCGTCAGGAGTTCACCCGCGAAGATGACGACAAAGAAGATGAGATCCCGGCGTTCAACGCCGACGCCTCTCTCGAGGCGATTCTCGAGGAGCTGAAGGAGCGGGGGATCGGTCGCAAGTAGCGATCCCGTAGACGCCTCAAGTTCAGACCCGCCCGTCCGATGACCTTTGCAAGTGCTGCGCGCGCTCTCTGAGGAAGGTCTACATGATTAACGACCACGGCAAACTGGTGCTGGTCGTCGACACCGATCAGCGGTTTATCGATGACGCCCGTCCTCTGCTCGCGGGTCATCGAGTCGTGGCGGCCCGAGACGTCGAAGAGGCGACGGAGATCGTTCTCGGAGGCCGTGTGGATCTCGTATTGCTGGGCCCCGCTTTCGGCAGCGATATCGCCATCTCCCAGACTCGCATGCTGATCGACGCCGACTCCTCGCTCCAGATCGCGCTTGCGGCCGACGTGGTCACGAACCGTCTCCTCAAGGCGGCTCTCAAGGGCGGCTTTATGGATGTACTCGACATTCCCATTAGCGCGCGCGACCTCGACGACATGCTGCGGAACCTGACTCCCCGGCAACTACAACCTTCAGAATTGACGTTTGTCGTCGAGCCGGCTCCATCAGTTCCGGAGCGTGCCACCGAGGATGTCGCGCCCGACTCAGAGATCCAGGCTGTCGCTCCGATGCCGGATGCTCAAACGCCGGAGCAGGTACCCGCCGAGCCTGTATCGGAGTCGACGCCGGCCGAGGTTTCATTCGTGAC
>Ga0255048_10002096_pt1 | contig 13033 bp, 14 predicted proteins | sample JV7_2_2_MG_FD_183619 | JGI IMG/M metagenome (GOLD analysis project Ga0255048, IMG submission 183619) | Seawater microbial communities from Jervis Inlet, British Columbia, Canada - JV7_2_2 | ecosystem: Environmental > Aquatic > Marine > Inlet | place: Canada: British Columbia | collected 2016-10-06
TGCTGATCTGGCCGGGTGAGACGCTCCGAGTAGCTGGCTTGGTGCTCGGTGCGGTGATCGTTGCCAGAGGGATCGTCGATCTTTGGGGCGCTGCTAGGAAGTGGCACGAGACAGGTGCCAACAGCTGGATCTTCATTCGGGGACTCGTCGCTCTCGCCGCCGGTGCATTCGTACTCCTGAATCCGCAGGAGTCTGTGGAGTTCGTCGTCATCGCCTCTGCAATCCTCGCGATTGCCCGTGCGATCCTGTCCGTTTCGTTCGCGGTGACGCACCGGGATGCAGCCGCAACGATCGATCCTGCCGACACGACAGCCGTCGTGACCTACTGGCTGACCCGGCGTGAGCTCGGCCGCACCGAAGCAGAGGCCCTTGAGCAAACCGTGTTCCTGTTCCGGAGTGGAGCCAGGAAGAGGCTGTGGCGATTCGGGATCTTCATGGCTCTTTCGACAGCCATCGCGACCTTCGGCATTGCGACAGACTCGACCGCCGTGGTTATCGGTGCGATGCTGATCGCCCCGTTCATGGCGCCGATCCTGGGGGTGTCCGCCGGACTCATCAATGGCAGGCTCAGGGCCGCATCGCTGTCCGCGTTGATCGTGTTCACCGGCGTCGCAGGAACGATCGTCCTGTCGTGGCTGCTCTCCGCCATGATTCCCAACCTTGAAGCGGTGATCGCCAACAGCGAGGTCACATCACGAACCGCACCATCGTTGCTCGATCTTGCGATCGCGATCGCCGCGGGCGCGGCCGGGGCCTACGGCGTCTCGAGAATCGAGGTGTCCGATGCGCTCCCCGGCGTTGCCGTCTCGATCGCCTTGGTTCCCCCCCTCGCCGTAGTGGGGATCACGCTGTACGCAGGGGACTACAGCCAAGCCAGCGGTGCGCTCCTGCTGTTTCTCACGAACCTGTTCTCGATCGTGCTGATGGCCGGGCTCGTCTTCCTTCTCGTCGGCTACGGCGAGTGGAGCAGGCTGTATCACCGCAAGGACCGGATCAGGACGTCGTTCGCAGTCGTGGCGCTGGGTGCAGTCCTCATCGCCATCCCGCTCACACTGACCGGGCGGAACATCATCGGGCAGGCGACGGACCTGCGCAATGCTTCGGACGCAGTGGTCGAGTGGCTTGGCGAGGATTCAACGCTACGGATCAATGAGATATCGGTGAGCGACGGCATCGTCAACGTACAGCTCATCGGGCCGAAACCCGGACCTCCCCCGTCGGCGCTTTTGTCCGGGATCATGGCGCAAGAGGTCGGTCGCGCAATGACAACCAGGGTCGCCTGGGTCGAGGAACAGGTTCTGGTGTCGAGATGAGCGAAACTGCTACTTCCCTTCGAGCCACACATCTGACTGTCCCACCATGTACATGCTCACCTCGTGCACACGGTCGAGCACGTCGCACAAGGAATCCTGTTTGAAGATGACGTCAACGAGGGATCGTTTCGCTGCACCGACAACGGATAGCAGCCGATCTTCCTTGTCCGAAAGAGCGCCCATAGTCTCGACGGAGGAAACCTCGATCGGGAGATCGATTCCCCCGATCCCCGCCAGCTCGGCTGACAGCACGATGATGTCGGGAGCCTGAAGAAGTGGCGGGAGGGACCAGTTGAAGAAGAACGTGACCTCGAAACTGCCATCATCGTCGCCGGGGATCTCGTCGGATGCGTTGAGAGCATCCTCGAAACTCAGCAAGAGGCGCGGGTCTATGTCGAGCGCGATATGGAGATCCAGCGGACCGGCACACGCTTCCGCCGGATGGACGTCGATCTCCCACGACTGGCGAAGCGTATAGGTCTCGACGAAGTGGCGCTCGTCATGGACATGGAACCCATGCTCCATCGCGTGGTCCTTGAGATAAGTGACGGTTGAGGCAAGGTCGACGGCCATCAGGAGGCCTCGGCCGGGTGGATCTCTATGCCGCCCATCACGGCAAGCGCGTCGACAAGAAGCAGAGGAGCCTCCTCGACGGCGGCAGCGGGGTCGGTCAGATTCCCGATGCCGCCCATGACTGCCCGACCCATCACCTCGACACGCCAATGCGACGGCACGACGACATCGATCCCTCCCATCACCGCCCGAAGCGTGAGATAGGCGCCCGGAACGAGATCGGCATCCATGAGATCGAGTTCGACACCGCCCATGAACGCAGTAGCCCTGGCTTCCGCAAGCTGCTTCGTCTTCGCCCCGAACACGGTGCCATCCATCGCAGCAACGACCGAGAACTCGGCATCGTCCTCCTCGCCGAAAGCGGGAACCTGCTTCCTCACTACCAGGGCCGCGAGAGCGCTCGAGACAACCACGAAGACCAAACCGATGAACACACGCTTGATGAACCTCATACATGAAAGCTACCAGCAACCATGGTTCGAGGAATCAGGCGATCGGAGACGCCGGGTGCACATCGCTGAGTGCCCACCGCTGAACCGAGGCAACCGCGATTACGACGGTAAGGACGCCAACCCACTGAATCGGATCAAGAGCCTGACCCAGCATGATCGCAGCCGCGATCGCAGCGATCGCCGGCTCGGCAGTCGCTACGACGCCGACAATCCCTGATGATGTGAGCCTGAGCGCTCCGAACTCCACGATGAACGGCACCGCGGTTCCGAGCGTTCCGATGACCAACAGGTCTCTCCACGCGTCCACACCGATGTCCGTTGGAAAGGTCCAGATGGGCAGCACAACAAGCCAGAGTCCTGCGGCGAACACAAAACCCCAAGCAGCGATCTGGGCTGGCTTGTACGTCTTGCCGAGGTATTCGCCGTAAAGCAGATAGGTGGCGAACGTAACCGCAGACACGAGACCTGAGATCACACCAAGAACATCGGACTCCTCCAGCATCCATGCTTGGGTGACAAGGCCAACGCCAACCACAGCAGACACGGCGGCCACCCATACGAGGGCCCGAACCCGGGTCTTGTGCACCGCAACCATCCAACCGAGGACAAGGATCGGGGCGAGGAACTGGATCGTGGCGCCAGGACCGACGCCCAGCGCTTCGAGCGCCCAGAAGAACGTCACGTTCACCACGGCGAGGTTCAGCCCGAGAAGAGCGAACTTCCAGAACCCACCCTCGAGGCGCAACACGCCACGATGTGCTGCATAGGGAACGAGTACCACAACAGCTATGAGTGCCCGACTCTGTGTGACCCGTGCAGGAGATACGACGTCGAAGACTCCCCCTGCGATCGCACCAGACACACCCCACATCGTCGCCGCAGCCAGCGTGAGCAGCGCTCCCTTGGTCGTGCGATCGATAACCATCGGACGAGCCTACGTCGTACGCCGCCGCTGTAGTATCGCCCCGTGCCACGAAAGGAACCATGACATCACGAGTCCTCTTCGTCTGCGTCCACAACGCCGGCCGATCCCAGATGGCAGCAGCCCTTCTCGAGCACCACGCCATGGGACGTATCAGAGTCCGATCCGCTGGCTCTGCGCCGAGCAACGAGATCAACCCGATGGCTGTTGCGGCACTCGCCGAGTGGGGTATCGACATCGCTGGACGTTCTCCTAGGGAGCTGTCAACCGACGAGGTCGAGGCGTCCGATGTGGTGATCACGATGGGATGCGGGGACGCATGCCCTGTGTTTCCAGGGAAGCGCTACCTCGACTGGGAGCTCACGGATCCTGCGGGTCAAAACCTGCCCGTTGTTCGCGGGGTCAGAGATGAGATCGATCGAAGGGTACGAGCGTTGCTCACAGAGATCCTGGATTGACTGCAACCGAATTGGCTGATCAGAGGTTCTTAAGGGTATGAAGGCACGCGATGCGTCCAATGACGCCGAGATCCACACGGCACTTGTCACTGATCGAGATCTCGGGTTCACGATGCTCGTTCGCAGATACCAACCGGGGATCTACTCAGGGGCACGTCGGCTCACCCATCGTCATGAGGATGCCGAGGAAGTGGCCCAGGACACGTTTCTGCGGGCCTACCGAGCTCTCGACACGTACGACGACCAGCGCATCAAAGACCTCAAGATCCAAGGCTGGCTCTGGACGATAGCCCTCAACCTCTGCCGCGACAGGGCCACACGACCGAACAGGGAGATGCCAGGACTCGCCGAACCACCAGATTCCACCTCAGACGCGATGCCGATCGACTCTGAATCGTGGAACCGCAGGCTTGCGCGACTGTCGGACGACCAGAGGACCGCGGTGGTGCTCCGTCACGTGGCTGATCTCACGATCAGAGACATCTCGGCGGCGACCGGGCGACCGGAGGGGACCGTGAAAACTGACATTTCAAGAGGCCTCGAAAGACTACGAGAAGCCGTGAAACGAGAGGAGATACTGTGAACAACATCGAGGATCGACTTGCCGGCCTGACGGAGCGGCCACCGCAGAGTCTCGAGAGATCGACGGTCGTCGGCGCGGGAGCAGGCGACCTGGTCGCGACGGTTGACAGCCGCTTCGGCCCGCTGTGGATTGCATGGAGCAGCATCGGGATCACAGGGCTCACACCATCGTTCGCCTCGCCGACAGTCGAGTCCTTTCTCGATCATCATCGTCGTGTGTCGTATGAGGCATCGTCGATGCCGCGGTCACTGGAGACAGAGATCGAGGAGGCCCTGGCAAGCGGCGATGCTGAGAGCATCGCCTTCGATCTGCGCGGTCTCTCCGATTTCCAGCAGTCCGTTCTCGAGTCGTGTGCCACGATTCCGCCAGGTTCGGTGCGTCCCTATGGCTGGATCGCCAACGAGCTGCACAAGCCCGGTGCAACAAGGGCCGTCGGTACGGCGCTCGCAAAGAACCCGATCCCGCTGCTCATCCCCTGCCACAGAGTCGTCAAGTCGGACGGATCCGTTGGCAACTACGCTTTCGGCGCCGAGATGAAGAGAGATCTACTCATCCACGAGGGCGTGATTGCTCTCTAGCCGCCCATCTGTGCCGAGGAGGTTGAATCTCTCATGGACGCCCCTGGGTTGTCGGCGAACGTCTACTGGCCAACCCGACCGTCGATCCGTTCACGGAGCAAGTCGGCGTGCCCCATATGCTGTGCATACTCACGAATCATGTGGACGAGGACTTCTCGCACCGGCACTGGTCTTCCTTTTCCGAGTTGTCCCAGGTCCGGTATCTGCGACAGCACCTCGTCGGCAGCAGCGACTTCGCGGCGCCACATCGCCCAGGCACCTCTGACCATTTCGGGGTCGGGAGCCACAGTGAATTCGTCCTTGTAGGGCCTCTCGATGTTCTCGCCTGCGATGACGCTGCGGAACCAATACGTTTCAACTCCGGCCAGGTGACGCACCAAGCCGAGCAGCGACAGGTCAGAAGGTGGTACCGACCGGCGTGCCATGCCCTCCGCATCCAGACTTGCGCACTTCAGTTCCAGTGTTAGACGTCGGTCGTTCAGGAATCCAACGAGCATCGCACGTTCGCTGTTCTCGAATCCACCGTCTTGTCGCGGGTCGTCATCGGGGTGTATAAACATGTCCCACCACCCGAAGGTGCGAACGACTGGCGGGTTATGTGGACTTGACTGCAGCGAGTCGTCTGTCATTGTCACAACGGTAACAGGCCCGCCCATATCGGCTTTGGTCTCGGTGGCTTTGAGGGGAGATCTGATCAATTGTCGCCGTCGTGACAATTGTCTGGACGTGTACGGTTCCCGATGACACGCTCCAACCCAAGCGCCTGGTTGGCAATACTGCTTCATTTCGATGCGCACGGTAGAGAGACAATGGTGTTCGCAAGAGTCACGTTTGGAACCACGCTCGTACTCGTGCTCGCAGCGTGCAGCAATTCGACAGCATCTGAACCGGCAAACACATCCACGACACAGGTAGCCACGACATCCACAACGCAGGTAGCTACGACAACGACAACCCTCGACACAGACGTGCAGGCTCTCGATCCTGTCGGGAGGATCTTGCCGGGTGGCCAGCGCCTTTCCGTCGGTGATTACACAACGACAGTGATGACCCCAACAGTCACGTTCTCGACCAGCGTGTTCTGGGGCTTCAGGGGTGAGTTCCCATCACTGGTGCTCCTCGGGCAACCGGCACGCCAGCAGGAACTCAACTTCATACTCTTCCCCATCTACTCGGGCAAGACCGTCGTGGAGGCCATTCAGAAGGAAGCGATATTCGAGGCTTCCGAATTCGTGCCGGCGACCGTAGGCAGTATCGACGGCGTCTCCTTCATCGTCGATGTGGTGGTGCCTGGAGGCGGATCGGCTGAAACAACCGCATTCCCGAACAACCAAACCTATAGCCAGGTAGATCTCGACCCACCTAGCTTCAACCACGGCGAACAGATCCGGTTCACTGTCGTCGAGGTCGGCGACAACGTGCTTGTGATCATGGCCGGATCGGGCCCCTTCGGATTTGGTGACTTCCTTGAAACCGCCGACGCGCTCCTGGCCACCGTCTTGTTCGGGTAGCCATCAAACAGACAGCGCATGACCGGCGATATGCTCATCTTTAGGTAGCGCGTAGGTGCTGTGGTTTGCGAAACCGCACAGCCGCCTTCTTCAACTCAACCCAGGGCTAGACGACCCACGCCACCACGCTCGGCACGCAAGCCTCCGCCGATGCTGCCACACATCGGCACGCGAATGAGGACTCGCACTATGATGGGACCCGGAGGCGGCGATGGAACTCGATCCTTCGGCAATCTACTCGATGCCCTTGATCACCGGCCCGTTGTTCGACCAGAAGACTCGCCCGGGTCGGGTCTACGGGGAGTTGGTGAGCTTGTCGGCCACGTTCAAGACTGATCCTGAGGCTGTTCGACGTTTGGTACCGGATAGTTTCACCATCCCTGAGAGCGCCACCGTGACCGTGTCGTTCGGTGACAACAACAGGGTGGACTTCATGGCAGGGGGAGGCTATCGGATCGGGTATGTCGGTGTCTCAGCGAGGTTCGAAGGTGCGGAGACCGTCGACGGTCTGTACATCCTGGTCATGTGGGAGAACCAGACGTTGCCGATCGTGACCGGTCGAGAAATGATCGGTATCCCTAAGCTGCACGCCGACATTACGTCTATCCGAAGCGTCGAGGAAGGAAGCCTGCGTGCCACAGCGGCGGTTTGGGGTCATGAAGTGATGCGAATCGAAGTGGGAGGTCTCCGAGAGCAGAACCTGATCGTGCGCAAGACAGCCCAGAAACGTGTCAACGCGATCCCCTGGTTGGGGTACAAGTACATCGCCTCCTTTGATGGTCCACCGGACGCCTCCTACCCGATGGTTGTCTGGAACGACATCCAACTCGACCAACTCTGGTTGGGAGATCGTGGATCGGTGGGTTTCGGAATTGCCGACAATTCAGATATCGACCAACTCGCAGCAATCCCAGCGGCGCTACGAACGCTACCTCTCGGGGAGCTGGAGTTCGCAAGCTATGCAGAAGGCTCCGCCATCCTCCGTCTCGACCGGTCGCACCGACTTCACTAGCCATCCCTAGAGGCGACGACATTCTCGGCAGAGGCAGAGCGTATTCCTGTGGCAACAGAGCAAACCGAGCCCTTGGCGTCCGGACTGGTGGATCTCGGACTTCTGCCCACTCCCGACGGTCTGGCGTCTACGCTCCCCCTATGGACATCATCGAGACCGTTCGAGCATCTGTCGTGGGGGCGGACAACGTGGTACCCGGGCCTTTCGGTCCCCGGAGGGTGACCTACGCCGACTACACGGCCTCGGGTAGGTCGTTGAGCTTCATCGAGGACTACATCCGCGATGTCGTGCTCCCCCTCTATGCGAACACGCACACTGAGGCCTCAGGAACAGGACTCCAGACCTCGAAGTTCCGTGAGGACGCCAGAGAGATCATCAGACGGTGTCTCAACGCATCAGACGAATACGCAGTCATCTTCGTCGGCAGCGGATGCACGGGAGCCATCGACCGTATGATCCGCGTTCTCGGGCTCTCCGTCCCGGACACACTCGAAACGCAGTATCACCTCACAGACGCGATCCCACCTGCGGAACGCCCAGTTGTCTTTATCGGGCCCTTCGAGCACCACTCGAACGAGTTGCCGTGGCGCGAATCGATCGCAGACGTTGTCAAGATCGGTGAGGATGCCGATGGACATATCGACCAGACCCAGTTGGAGGCCGAACTTAATAAGTACGAGGACCGGCCGATGAAGATCGGATCCTTCTCAGCAGCATCGAACGTCACGGGAATCCTCTCGGACACCCATGGCATCTCGTCACTTCTGCACCGATACGGCGCCCTGTCGTTTTGGGACTTCGCCGCAGCGGCCCCATACGTCGCCATGGATGTGCAACCGGCGGACATGCCGGAGGCATACAAGGACGCCGTGTTCATATCCATTCACAAGCTCATCGGTGGCCCAGGGACGCCTGGACTGCTCGTTGCTCGCAAGGAGCTCTTCAAGAATGCGGTGCCGGCCGTACCGGGCGGCGGAACGGTCTCCTACGTCAGACTCGACTCCCATGCGACGTACCTGGTTGACATCGAACTCAGGGAAGAAGGGGGTACGCCGTCGATCGTCGGTTCGATCCGTGCTGGCCTCGTGTTCCAGCTGAAAGAAGCCGTCGGTGCGAAGCGGATCAGGGAACTCGAGGAGGACTTCATCAAGCGTGCGATCGCGTCATGGTCGAACAACCCTGCGATTGAGATCCTTGGCAACCCCGAGGCGGATCGACTGTCCATCGTGTCGTTCGTCGTCAAGCGCGGCGGGCAGTATCTCCACCACAACTTCCTCGTCGCAGTGCTCAACGACCTCTTTGGTATCCAGTCAAGGGGCGGATGCTCATGTGCGGGACCCTATGGACACGCCTTGTTGGGAATCGATGACGAGCACTCTGCTGAGATCAGCCATGAGGTTGCGCTCGGATGCGAAGGAATCAAGCCGGGCTGGGTTCGAGTCAACTTCAACTACTTCATCTCCGATGCCGTCTTCGAGTTCATCACGGAGGCGGTGAACCTCGTCGCCACACACGGGTGGAAACTCCTGCCGTGGTATCGATTCGACACGGGGACCGCAGAGTGGATACACGTCGATGGCAGGGGCGACGCTCCCTTCTCGCTCTTCGACATCAGCTACTCCGACGGTTCCCTCCAGTATGCAGCCAACCCTGCGAATGCATCCGATACGGAGCTTGCGCTCTATCTGGAGGAGGCGCGCACGTTGTTCGCGTCCATCGACCCGAGCAAGGGACCGACACAGCCCCCGGTTGAGGCAACCGCATCATTCGAGGACCTTCGTTGGTTCCTTCTCTCCGAGGAGGTCAGGGCCGGTGAGCAGTGAACCACCCGCGTGGTTCGACACCGCGCTGGCGACGGAACCCGCTGAGAGAGAAGTCGAGGTTGGTGGCACGACGATCCGATACCTGTCGTGGGGGGACAATGAGAAGCCTGGCCTCGTGTTCGTCCACGGTGGGGCCGCCCACGCACATTGGTGGTCTTTCGTCGCGCCACTCTTCACCAAGGAGTGGCACGCAGTAGCGATCCACCTGTCGGGGATGGGCGACTCCGGACGCCGCCCCGCCTACTCCCACGACACATGGGCCAAAGAGGTCATGGCTGTTGCCGACGACTCCGGATTCCCCGGCCCGCCCGTCCTCGTGGGACACAGCCTCGGCGGAATGGTCACGATCCAGGCCGCAGCAACCTTCGGTGGCCGGCTCGCCGGCGCCGTCATCGTCGACGCACCCGTGAGACGGCCATCCCCAGAATCCGAGGAAGGGTCCTCAGGTCACGCGTTCAAGATGCCAGGGGTGTACGACACGAAGGAGCAGGCCGTTCTGCACTTTGCGCTGGTTCCTCGCCAGCCTTGCGACAACGACTACATCGTTGACTACGTCGCGGGCAAGTCAGTCCACGAAACACCCACCGGCTGGACGTGGAAGTTCGATCCCAACATCTTCGACGGCACACTTGTCGCCCTCCGTGATCAACTGGTCTCCGTTGGCTGCCGCATCGCCCTTTTCACGGGTGAGCGGTCCGTGGTAGTACCCCCGGATACGGCCGCGTACATGTACGAACTCATGGGACACGTCTCTCCGGTGGTCGAGATACCCGAGGCACATCACCACCTGATGCTCGACCAGCCGCTCGCATTCGTGGCAGCCCTGAGGACTCTCCTTGCAGACTGGCATCACTCGATTGCCTTCGAACGTCTGTGACCTCTCGGGCTAAACTACAACCACGTATGGTGATTCCCAAAGGCAGCCAGCTGACGCTCGACCAGGCATATCAGGCAACTTTCTTGTGGCTTGACCATGCAGGAGATCCGCCGGTTGACATCTCCGAGCCTGCCCATGGCTCGGTCGAACTGCACACAGAGAATGCATTCGTGCGGGTGCGGTCGAGCGAGGGACCTGTCGAGCAATCATCGGTCCTGGCGTTGCTGCGAGCGGCGGAGCCGGGCAAGAAGCTCCTGCTGTTTTCACCTTCGGGGTTCTCACCAGGGGCACTGTCCATCGCTGAGACACAGGGCATCGGCCTCTTCACCCTCGACAGCCACGGAAGGGCAGTTCCGGAAACCACGCACGCCAGGTTGGCGTCTCCCACGACCGAACCCGATCCCCCATTCTCCCCGGAGACAGCCGAGGAGGAGGACATGCTCTGGTCCTACACACCACCGCCCCGTGCCGCGGAGCACTCAGGGGAAGAGGGCGAGGGGATCGACGCAGGTACGGACGACTGGTCGGACTGCCCCGCATGTGGAACCACGCACTACCGGAATGCGAACTTCTGCAAGGAGTGCGGCACACGGATGCGAACCGACAACGCGACAGCGAAGGCCACAATGCGCTGCCGTACGTGCGGCGGTCACGACATCGAAGTCCTGGAGTAGGCGGCTCTCCGTCTTCCGTCCGACAACCGAAGAGCCAGGCCAGCCGAGTCGCCGCTACAGCTTTTCCGCCCTGCGTCTTGCGGCACGACTCTTGCTCTCGGCCGCTTCGGCACCTGTAATCGACAGCGGGACACGTGCGAGTTCCATTCGGCGTTCGAGCGCACTGCGGAACCGCTTCGGGCAGGTCCCGAATCCTGCGAGAGGAACGATCTCGCCTCGAGCCAAGCGGGCTCTCTCCTCACCGTCGACCGTGACCGGCGGAAGAACACCCAGGGGCTGGCCGGGAATCGTGCCTGGTTCGAGGCGTGTGATAGCGCCTGCACCTTCGGCCAAAACCGATATCCTCACATACCAGGGCAAGAAATCCTCATTCTCGTCGTAGTCGAGGCTGATGTCGCTCAACGCTTCGTAGGGAATCCGGAATGTGTGATCCTGTGGTGCATCGCCCACGACATAGAACAGCGCCCTATCCGAGAGAAGCCAGAACAACACGGCACGTTCCGAGTCGCGCCTGTCCAGACCGGCAGCAGACCGGTCGAGCGTCTCATCATCCACCGTGAGAGGACGAGCCTTCGTCTTGGCCTCTCCTCTCCCGAGGTCGAGCACCGTTTGTTTGAACCCATGCAAGATCGGCATGGACCAATCGTAGACCGACGACGGACACCCGACGACCGAGCCCTCCGTTCTGGGTGCGCGGGGACTGTGACCTGTGAACTGTCTACTGTGAGCTTTCATGGGCAAGGACCTCAGAAGCACCGGACATGAGCAGGCGTGGTCCTGGTCGCTCGAGGAATGGGACCGTATGTGGCGCCCATCCTGTTGGCTCAACAAGCCGCCGAAGCCGCATAAGGCCCACATCCTCCATCTTGCAGCCATCCTCGCCCTCGTTGGGTACGCCAACGTCATCTCCAATGAGGTACTCGACGAGGTCTGGCACATCCCTTTCAACCTCGGCATTCTCGGCATCGCCATCCTCGTTGCCCGTCGCGCAGGAACGACGTGGACCACGATGGGACTGCGAACCGACAAGATCAGAAGGGGCGTCACGGTCGGCGGAGCTGTGATCGCCGTAATCATTGTGGGCGTTGTGATCGGCGTTGCCATGCCTGCAACCCGTGAACTGTTCAGGGACGACCGGATCATCGAGAACTCGGTTGGTTGGGTGCTCTTCCAGGCGTTCGTCCGGATCCCCCTCGCGACTGCCCTCTACGAAGAGGTGTTGTTCAGGGGAATCGTGTTCGGCATGCTGATCCGGAGACGGTCCCCTCTCGTCGCCGGCATTCTGACGTCCGTCCTCTTCGGCCTGTGGCACGTCCTTCCCACGCTCGACACGCTTCAGACAAACCCGGCCGGTGATGTGTTCACCGGCATCGTCGGCCTGGCGATCGCGATGATCGGCGCCATAGCCGGCACGTTCGTTGCGGGTCTGGCGTTCCTCTGGGTTCGCCTCTACGCGAACAGCACCTATGCCTCGGTGCTCGCCCACATCGGCACCAACTCGGTCGCGATCCTCGGCTCGCTCCTGGTGGTCCACGTCCTCTCCTGACCCCGTTCTTGCGTGACCGAGTCCCGCCATCGGGGGGTGTTCTCAAGAACGGGATTGACATCTGGCCGACCACCCGCGAGCATGTATCCATCTGGTCCCTGGGGACCAAGCACGCGACAAGGGAGCGTCGATGATCAGGCTGTCTGGGCCGAATCCATCATCAGTGGCTCCCGCGCGCGCCCACATGCTGTAACAGCAGTCTGTCCCCCGTTCTCGAGACCCACCACAGGTGACGGCATCGCCGTTCATGACCCTGTCTCGACCTTCGATTCTTCAAGGACCATCCATGATCCCCGTACGAGCATACTTCAGACTCTTCACCGGATACCTCCGACCGCATCGCCCCAAGGCGTTGCTGCTCGCCGTCCTCCTGTTGACGACGATCGCTCTTCAGCTCGTCAATCCGCAGCTGATCAAGCGATTCATCGACCATGCCACGGGAGGCGAGTCGGCATCCAAGCTCATCCCTCTCGCCGTGGCCTTCATGGTCATTGCCTTGGCGCACCAGCTTCTGGCGGTGTGGGCGACGTATCTCGCTGAGCAGATCGGCTGGTCTGCGACGAACCAGCTTCGAGCTGACCTGACCGACCATGTGCTGCATCTCGACATGGGCTTCCACAAGAGCACGAGCCCCGGTGAGCTCATCGAACGGATCGATGGCGACGTCACAGCATTGTCGAACTTCTTTTCATCAATGATGATCAAGGTCGT
>Ga0255048_10002098_pt1 | contig 13031 bp, 15 predicted proteins | sample JV7_2_2_MG_FD_183619 | JGI IMG/M metagenome (GOLD analysis project Ga0255048, IMG submission 183619) | Seawater microbial communities from Jervis Inlet, British Columbia, Canada - JV7_2_2 | ecosystem: Environmental > Aquatic > Marine > Inlet | place: Canada: British Columbia | collected 2016-10-06
CAATCGCCTGGCTACCAACACGCCCGGGCTTACCTGTGGGTAGTCGTAGCTCGAGGATGCGCCGCTCGGCAAACAAGGACAGATTCGACGTGGAGTCACGCAAGGATGCCCAATCGAATCCGGTGCTCGCTATGTGCAGGTCGCGTGAGGTAAAACCCTGTTGGCGTGCAGTGTCGCGGATGGCATCAAGCGCCTCGGCGGCAAGCAGGTGCTCATCACCGCTAACCAGATAGCAGGCTGCCAGGTTTTTCTGCAAGTGCGACTGGAGTTGGTTTGCCTGAATTTTCACGCAAGCGGACTCATTAACCAAGCTGCTCCATATTGACCGATTCGCCTTCCAGAAGCACCGGGATACCATCGGCGACCGGGTACAGAACCTTGCCATCATCAGTCAGCAGAGCTTCGGCAAGCGGCTCGGTCAGTGCCTGACCATCGCGATTGCTCAACTCGCCTGCCTTGATCGCGGCATTGACGGATTTCAGGGTTGCAGCTTTGGCAACCGCCAGCCCTTTGTGTGTAATTGGGCAGTGAAGTATCGCGAGCAATCGTTTGTCCATGGTTTCCTGTCGTCTATATCAATCGTAAGTTATTGTTTTCAAAAAGCTTGAAGCCGTAAATGTTATAATATATCCTTCACGCCCGGCAACTCCTATGAATCAAGATACACAAAAATCACCTGATTGGCTCGACGGCTCTGCTGTTGTCCTGTCGGCACTGTGCCTGGTGCATTGCCTGGCGTTGCCGTTGGTTGTGGCCGGCGTGCCGTTTCTTGCTCAATTTGCGGAGACACACCTTCACTACCAAGTGTTGGTTTTGGTTATTCCGCTCAGCGTGTTCGCGCTCGCGATCGGTTATCGCCGCCACCATGACCCGCGCATAATCGTGGGCGGCGCGCTCGGCATGTTATTTCTAGTCGTCGGCGCAACCGTTGCACACACGCAGCTGGGACTGGCCGCAGACCGGATATTCACGGTTTGCGGTTCATTGGTGCTGGCAACGGCGCACTGGAAAAACAGCAAGGGCGGTTTCAGTCGCAATCGGGCCTGAAGGCCCTCCCACCGGGGCCTGAAGGCCCTCCCACCGGGGCCTGAAGGCCCTCCCACCGGGGTCTGAAGGCCCTCCACATTAGTTGCGCATGAGATTTGCCAACTCATCATTGTCACATTGCTCAGCTGCTTCGATCGCCAACGGTGTGTCGTCTGCCAGGGGCCTGAAGTCTTCGTTGATGAGTCGACAGCGCAGCATGATCTTTACTGCCGCAACATTGTCACGATCGTGCAACAAGTGATGCAAATACTGTTGCCCGAAAAACAGTGCAGCAGCCGTATTTTCCCAATCCATCATCCGCCCGAAGTACCAAGCCCAGCTGTTTGCCGAGTCCGGATCGTCATCAAGCGAGTTGTACAGGTGTTCGAGCCCACGGGCACGATTGCCCCGACTGACGAGACCATAGGCATGATTTAGCGTGCTGACTCGCAAGGCCTCCTGGCACTCGGCGAAAATTTCTTCATTGAAGTTCGCAGGATCAGGAATTTCGAGCTCATGCTCCAGTTGCAGGGATCGCACCACTCCTCCAAACACGGCAAAGGATGCGAACGTCAGGTAGAAAATGGCGAATTCGGTCAACAGCCTGCTGTCGAATCGGCCGTGCAACCAGATGACAATGCCGGTCGCTGCCATCAAGAACAGCGGCCCTGTCAGGTAGGAAAAACCGCAGCGCCGAATCAATCCGATGATGGCGGCGAACCTGAGGCTCTCCAGCACTGAGTGCGTCACCGCCAGCACGACCAGCGAAGCTGGCAGAATCAGTGCGTAGACAATCGCAACGCCGTAAGCCACCGCTCCGCCGGCAAGGCCACCAGCGAGATAAAAGGCGTAGCCGAACGCCGTGACATGAACAAGCGGGAACAGAGCCCAGGCGTGGCCAACCCAGGAAAGAAACTCTACAACCGGCGGAGCCGGTTCTTTGCCCTTGCTGCGGGCCTCAAGTATCTGCATCAAGGTGCGCAGCAAGGCCGGCAGTACGAATACGACCAGCTGCGCCGCCAATACCAGTGCGATGACAATGCCAAACAGGCGGCCGAGGAATGCAATCTGGAAAAATATGAAAAACAGAATCAGTGAGAAGAGCACGGACGGCGTCGTTGCCGGCAATGTGACTTCGCGAGCAAACTCAGTCAGCTTCAATCCGATCCTCCTGTTTTTCCGGCACCGGGTCGTAGCCCGACCCGCCCCACGGGTGGCATCGACCGATTCGTTTTAAGGCAAGCCAGCTACCACGAAAGGCGCCGTGTATCCGCAAGGCATCCATCGCGTACTCGGAACAGCTCGGATCGTAACGACAATTGTTACCGAGCCACGGTGAGATCGCCTGGCGGTACAACCAGACCAGGCCGAGAATCGGCCAGGCTAATAGTCTGCCCAGCGCCTTGAACACTACGCTACCTGTAGCGCTTCGGTGGCGAAGCGGCGAATTGCCTTGAGCATGGCAGACAAGCCATTGCTGCGGGTCGGACTCAGGTGCTGCTCGAGCTGTAGCTCAGTTACAAAGTCGGGTGGCGTATGCAGAATATCTTCGGGCCGCCGGCCACTATAGATGCGTAACAGCAACGCGATCAGTCCGGACACGATGGCGGCATCACTAATCGCCCTGAAGGTCAGGCGATCATCTTCCTGCTCCGCTATAAACCATACCTGCGACTGACAACCCTTGATCTTGTTCTCTTCGACCAGTTCGGCTTCCGATAAGGCGGGCAGGCGCCGGCCCAGATCGATCAGGTACTGATAGCGATCCATCCAGTCATCGAAGAACGCGAATTCCGCAACGACTTCGTTCTGCGCGGCCTGCACTTCGTTAACCACCTCTCCTCCAGGTAGTTCCATCCCTACCGTCCTCGATCTGGATCCCGGCAGTGGCTAGCTGGTCGCGATATCCATCCGCTGCGGCAAAATCCTTCGCCGCGCGAGCTGCTTCACGCTTCGTTATCAGGGCTTCGATGTCCTCGGCAGACAACTCACATTCAGCATCGCCGGCAAACCAGGTCTCCGGATCGGACTGCAACAGACCCATTAACTCACCTGCTGCGTACATCGATGCAGCCAGCTGCTGCCTTTCGTTATCGTCAGCCGTCTTGTTCAGCGTGCGCGCCAGCGCGAAAACCTCGGCCAGCGCCTTGGGCGTATTGAGATCGTCCTCGAGCGCCGCAACCAATGCGGCAGGCGGTTCCGCCGCCGTACGTGCGTCTGCGTCGATTTCAATGCCGCGAATCGCTCCGTACAGGCGATCAAGCATGCGCTTGGCTGAGTGCAGCGTCTCATCCGACCAGTCCAGTGGCTGCTTGTAATGTGCACTGAGCAACGCCAGTCGAATGACCTCACCTGGAATCGTCTTGACCATGTCATGCACCAGCAGGACGTTGCCGAGCGACTTGGACATTTTTTCGCTGTCCATCGACAAGAAACCGTTGTGCACCCAGTAGCGGGCAAAATCGGCACCGTCATGAGCGCAGCTACTCTGCGCCAATTCGTTTTCGTGGTGCGGAAAAATAAGGTCCCTGCCGCCAGCGTGAATGTCGATTGTCTCGCCAAGGTGCTTCCTGGCCATCGCCGAGCATTCGATATGCCAACCGGGACGCCCGCGTCCCCAGGGGGAGTCCCAACCGGGCAGCTCCGGCGTCGACGGTTTCCAGAGCACGAAATCCTGCGCTGCTTTCTTGTACGGCGCAACCTCAACCCGTGAGCCTGCAATCATCTCGCGCAGGTCGCGCTTGGAAAGAGCGCCGTAATTCGGATCGGTGCCAACATCGAACAACACGTGCCCGTCCGCCTCGTAGGCATGCCCTTTTTCGATCAGCGAAGCAATCATCACGATCATCTCGGGGATATGCTGCGTTGCACGTGGCTCAATATCGGGAAGCTGTACGCCTAGCGCACCCATGTCATCGTTGTACGCTTTGATGAAGCGCGCCGTGATTTCCTCAATTGGCTTGCCCGTCTCCACAGCCGCTGCATTGATCTTGTCATCGACATCCGTGAGGTTACGTGCAAACGTCAACTTGTAACGCTTGCGCAGCAGTCGCGCGAGCAGGTCAAATACCACTGCAGGCCGAGCGTTGCCGATGTGCGCATAGTTGTAGACTGTCGGTCCACAGAGATACATCGTCACCTCGCCCTCTTTGAGCGGCGCGAACGGCACTTTCTTGCCCTGCCTGGTGTCGTGCAGATGAATGGTCATAGGGCGTGCATGATAGCAATATTGCTGCCGCTGGCTACGCCTTGTATTCTGCCGCGTCGCAAGCACTTTTTTCCGAGGTCACCCAATGTCTGTTGCTGCAGTCAAATTCAAGGCCCGCCAGAGCATCGAGCAAGTTGAAGAAAGCGGCGATCTCGCTCCCCGGTTTGACGACCGTGGCCTCATAACGGTCGTCACAACCGACGCCGATTCGGGCGAGCTGCTGATGCAGGGCTACATGAATTCCGAGGCGCTGGGCCTGACCATCAAGACCGGCGAGGCACACTATTACAGCCGCAGCCGCCAGGTACTGTGGCACAAGGGTGCGACCAGCGGCTTCGTGCAAACGGTCCGCGAATTACTGGTCGATGACGATCAGGATTGCATCTGGCTACGCGTCGATGTTACCGGTGGTGCCAGTTGCCATGTCGGCTATCGCAGTTGCTTCTATCGTCGCGTACCCGTCGGCGAGAAATTCGAGCAGCGGCAGTCAGACGGACATGTCGACCTTGAGTGGACCGATACCGAAAAAGTATTTGATCCCGAAGAGATATACGGCGACGCGCCGAACCCGACCCAACTTTAGAATTCGCCTTCCGCGTCGTGGCGGCGCTTTTTGCGCAGTCGCTGTGCGGCCGGTTGTGGCTCGCGATAGGCAATGGCGCGCGCCTGGTAAGCATACTCAATTGTGCCAATCAGCCACAGGAAGTAGCCCACCAATTCAATGAATTCTTCGACCGCGAGTTTGACGACTCTCTGGTAACTGTCGCCGAGTATCGACATCCACAGCGGTTCGTGCCCGACCAGGCGTACGAACGCGAACATGATCACAGCACCCGCAAACAACAGGGCGATGCCGGGCGATGGCCAGATTCGGCCCCAGGCAATCTTGAGACGGCGACGCTGCCGGTAGGTGTAGGTGATGACAAATGCACCGGCAACGAGGACCAGCACCTGCCATAGATTATCGACCACGTAACGATCGAAATAGTAGTCGAGTTCGCGAATAAAGAACGCGAACGCCAGGCCGCCGAATGGAAATGCAATCGGTCGTTGCGACGGACAGTATTTCGCGACCCAGGCCATGAGCAAACCGCAGATACTGAGAATCAGCGGCTGAATAATTTCGATCGGTGAATACTCGCTGGTACCAAACTGATCGCCCTCGTCGACGATCACATGTAGTTTCAGGCTACCCGGGAATGATATCTCGAGCTGCGTCAGCATCCAGGTAATCAGCGCGACGGCAAGAAAGTAGAATAAGTATCGGACCCAGGCCATACGAAACTATACACCGCCACGTAGCATGAAAGTCGCTGATCCGGCGCGATCAACGAGACCATTGGCGAGCAGCCACGCGGCAGCATCCTCTGCATCGGTCGCAAACCAGAGAGCTGTACTGCCAAGCCGAAAACTGTAACCCCAGGCGTCCATATCCTGCATCAGGCGTGCCCTGCCGACGCCCGCAATCTCGTCGGCGAGCAGGATTTGCAGATAACAGACCGCCGCTTCTTCGAGATCATCACCGCCGGCATCGCGGTTGAGGCCCGAACGTCGTTCCTCGTCCATGCAGATCGTGTGACAGGTCTCGTGCAGCAAGGAGTGAATGGGCGTGTCGAAATGCACAAAGACGTCAGTAGCCACGATACCCGCCTCGGTTTCACCCCAGAAAGAGCCCGTGATAGGAGGCCCGGACGGTTCGACGACCAGGGACAGGCTAAATTTCGCCAGCAGTGCCTCCAGCGATGCGCGCGGTACATCGCCAATCCGCAGCACATTGTCGGCGGCGTCGGACAGAACCTACATGGTTCCGAGTTGTTTCAGAACAATACGCACGAGGTCGTTGACGATTGCTTCGCGCAACAGTTGTTCTTCATGCGCCTTGCCGAGCACCAGGGTTTCGTCATACGTGTAGTCGCGCGTTTGCGTAATAAACTGCCGTGTAAGAAGACTTTCCTCACCGCTGTCCACGCTGTATTCAATCGAGTAGTAAACCTCGTACTCGGTGGGAACATTTCTGGCGGACACGGAAAGCACGCGCTGGTCAGTTCTGTCTATGTGAATGGACAGCGTCGCGTTTGACTCTGTCGGATCATCGACCAACCGCATCCCGTTCGCCTGTAGCTGTCGTCGCAGCTCGCGATAGAACAAACTGTAATGATCTTCGGCCGCAATGTAGGTGCGCTCCATTCCGGTCGGAACAGTGAACCCACCCTGCATATGAAATCCACAACCTGCAAGCAGCAGGGCAAGACTCAAAATGAAAGTTCTAAACAACAATATTCACCAGCCTGCCAGGCACAACGATCGTCTTGCGAATTTCCTTGTCGCCGACAAATCGCTGCACGTTTGGATCGGCCAGCGCCAGGGCGGCAATTGCATCATTATCCGCACCGGCGGCAACCGAAATCCGCCCGCGTAGTTTACCGTTTACCTGCAACACAATTTCGACAAGATCTGACTCCAGTGCCCGCTCGTCTACATTCGGCCAGGGTACATCGACTAACGCCGTCTTGTGGCCAAGCACGGACCATAGTTCGTGGCATATGTGCGGCACCATTGGCGACAGCATCAATACCACCGCCTCCAGCGCTTCGTGCGCAACGGCACGGCCGGCGGGCGACGAATCGTCAAATTTGTTAACTGCATTCAACAGTTCCATCGACGCGGCAACCGCCGTATTAAAGGTATAGCGACGGCCGATGTCATCACTGATTTTGGCGATCGTCTGGTGGCTCTTGCGGCGCAAGTCTTTTTGCGCGGCTGTTAGCGAATCGACATCCAGTTTGGCAACCGCACCGCCATCAGCATGCTCCTGCACGGCCGTCCAGAAGCGTTTGAGGAACCGATAGCTACCTTGCACACCTTCGTCCGACCATTCAAGCGCTTGCTCTGGTGGCGCAGCGAACATCATGAACAGGCGCACGGTATCGGCCCCATACTTCTCAATCAATTCCTGCGGATCGACGGTATTGCCCTTGTTCTTGGACATCTTGGCACCGTCTTTCAGCACCATTCCCTGCGTCAGCAGGTTTGTGAATGGCTCCGAGATGTCGGTCAGGCCTTCGTCACGCATGACGCGCTGGAAAAAACGCGAATACAGCAGGTGCAGGATGGCGTGTTCGATGCCGCCCGTATATTGATCCACCGGCGTCCAGTAAGCTGCCCGATCGTCGAGCATGACGTCGTCATTGTCCGGACAGGCGTAACGCGCAAAGTACCAGGACGACTCAACAAAGGTGTCGAAGGTGTCTGTCTCGCGTCGCGCATCTTTGCCGCAATTGGGGCACGGCGCATTGATGAATTCCGGAATGTCATTGAGCGGCGAGCCATGTCCCGTGAACTCGACGTCTTCTGGCAGCACCACTGGCAGTTGCTCTGCAGGGACCGGTACCGCATCGCAATCGTCGCAATAGATGATCGGGATTGGCGTACCCCAGTAGCGCTGCCGTGATACGCCCCAGTCACGCAGGCGATAATTGATCGTTCGCTTGCCGCGCTTTGATTTCTCGAAGAAATCGGCGATCGCGTTAAATGCGGCATCGAAGTCCATGCCGTCGTACTCGCCGGAATTCACGAGGACGCCGTGCTCGAGGAATTCCCCGTCATTGATGTCGATGTCGCTGCCATCCGAGGGCGCAATAACCTGAACGATCGGCAGATCGTGTTTGTTGGCGAACTCCCAGTCACGCGTGTCATGCCCAGGCACAGCCATGACCGCGCCCGTGCCGTAGCTCATCAGCACGAAATTCGCGACCCAAAGTGGCACCTCTTCGCCGGTCATTGGGTGGATAGCAGCTATGCCCAGTGGCATGCCCTTTTTTTCCATCGTCTCCAGCGTTGCTTCCGCCGCGTCGGATTTCTTGCACTCACCAATAAACGCGTTGATATCCGAATTGCCGGCCGCTGCCTTTACCGCCAGCGGATGCTCAGCAGCGACCGCCATGTAGGTCACGCCAAACAGCGTATCGGGGCGCGTCGTAAATACTGTGAGCGGCTCGTCCTCACCTGCCACATCGAATGACAGCTCAAGACCTTCCGACCGGCCGATCCAGTTACGTTGCATGGTCTTGACGGAATCGGGCCAGCCTGGCATGCGATCAAGTTCGTCGAGCAGTTCATCGGCATACGCCGTGATCTTCATGAACCACTGCGGGATTTCACGGCGCTCAACCAATGCATCGGACCGCCAGCCGCGACCATCGATCACCTGCTCATTGGCCAGCACGGTCTGGTCCACCGGGTCCCAGTTCACGACCGAGTTCTTGCGATATACGAGACCCTTCTCAAACATTTTCGTGAACAGCCATTGCTCCCAGCGATAATACTCAGGCCGGCAGGTCGTTACCTCGCGGGTCCAGTCATAGGCATACCCCAGGCGCTGCATTTGCCCGCGCATGTCGTCAATGTTCTCGTAGGTCCACTGTGCAGGTGGTACCCCGCGCCTGATCGCCGCGTTTTCGGCCGGCATCCCGAATGCGTCCCAACCCATGGGCTGCAAAACGTGCTTGCCCTGCATGCGTTGATAGCGGGCGATGACATCACTAATCGTGAAGACGCGGACATGCCCCATGTGCAGCTTGCCACTCGGGTACGGGAACATCGTCAGGCAATAGAACTTCTCTTTGCTGTCGTCTTCGACGACTTCAAAACAGCGCGAGGAATCCCAATGCTGCCGGGCAGCTTGTTCCACGGATTCGGGGTGATACGGGGTGCTCATGATGGTTATGTCAGTTTCGGCTCGCGAAAACCGTGAAGCCTACATCAAGACGCGCGCGATCGCAGCCAGAACCCAGCCAGGACAAGGAAACACAGACCGACGACAGGCCAGTTTCCGAACCGCGCATACGGCGTCATACCCTGGCGCGGCTGTACCAACATCGTCATTTCGACGGGTTCGAACTGTGCGCCGGTCTGTAGAATCTTGCCGGTTGCATCGATGAAGGCACTGATTCCCGTGTTGGTCGAACGAATCGTGTAGCGGCCGATCTCGAGCGATCGCATCCTGGCGATCTGCAGATGCTGGTGCGGGGCGATCGAATCGCCGAACCAGGCATCGTTGCTGACATTGACCAACAGGGCCGCATCCGGTAACGCATACAACAGTTCGGCACCGTAGGAATCTTCGTAGCAAATCGCTACCGCCAGCCTGGTACCGCTGGTAGTCGTCAGCAGGGCCTGTCCCTCCCGGCCTGAGGTCAGGTCGCTGAACGGCAGGTTCATCATCCGCATCCAGTTACGCACCGCGGCCGGCACCGGAAAGTACTCACCAAATGGTACGAGGTGCCGCTTCCGGTAGACCTGACGTTCCTGACCAGCAACAAGAATCACACTGTTATAGATTTTGACCTCATCCGCGGCCAGGAACTCACGCTCGAGGATGCCGAACAGGATCGTTTGTCCCGTGCGCCGGCTGATCTGTTGCAACGAGGCGATGTATTGCTCTTCCCGGTCTGTTACCGATGGAATGGCGACTTCAGGCCAGATAACCAGCTCGCTGTCGGCAACCGACAAGGTCGCGTCGCGGTAGAAATCCTTGGTTGGCTGGTACTCCTCCTGCAGCCATTTTCGATCCTGGGGAATGCCAGCTTGAAGAATGCTGGTCCGGATTGCTGCACCGGCAGGCGTCGTCCACTCAACGGTGGTCAGGGCCGCCCCGGCAATCCAGGGTAGAAATACTATACCGACTGCGATCCAGCGCTGGCCGCCGCGCAGTAGAATCGAAATCAGCACTGCACTTGCGCTCAATACAAGCATCAGCGATACACCGTAAACGCCGAGCAAGGGCGCCCAGCCAGCCAGCGCTGTGTCAATTTGACTATAGCCAAGCGACATCCACGGGAAGCCGGTCAGCAGCCAGCCGCGCAACCATTCGAATATCGTCCAGGTAACCGGCGCAATCGCCAGCAGCCACCAGAGCTTGCCGTGCGTCAGGCGGTTGATGAGCCACGCGGTCATCGCGAGGTACGTTGCCATCAATAGCGTCAGCAGGACGACCAGCAAAACACCAATCCACCAGGCCGCGTCTCCCGGACCGGTGACCGACAGGTAGATCCAGTACGTCCCACAAAGAAACAGACCAAGACCGAACCAGAATCCAAGGGCTGCCGCATCGCGCCCAGGCAACATCAGCGCGACATAGAAGTACGGCAGCAGGAGTACCGGCGCCAAAGGCCATAAGCCTGCTGGTTCGAATACCGTCGTAAACAGACAGCCGAGCCCAAAAAATATCGCCCGCAGCACGCGCTAGCCGTTTCGCTGAACCTGAAGCGTATCGATGCGACGTTTGTCAGCTGTGACAATCGCAAACTCGAAACCGCCAAACTCTACTTTCTCGCCGCGGCGTGGCAGGCGGCCCAGTTCATGCATGACGAGACCACCGATCGTGTCGTACTCCTCGTCCTCCAGCGCACATTCGAAAAACTCATTAAAGTCCTCGACTCGGGTCAGCGCGCGTACCGCAAAACTCGGCCTGCCGTTTTGGTCCCCGTCCGGTCGAATGAAGGCGGCCTCCTCGTGATCGTGTTCGTCATCAATCTCACCGACGATCTCTTCCAGCACATCTTCGATGGTCAACAATCCCGCAACGCCGCCGTACTCGTCAACGACGATCGCCATGTGATTGTGACTGTCACGAAACTCCTTGAGCAGCGCGTTGAGGCGCTTGGACTCAGGAATCACCGATACTGGCCGCAATATTTTCAGCAACGGCACATCATCGGCATCCTCGCTACCGAAATAGCGCAACAGGTCTTTCGCCAGTAAGACGCCCAGAACCTCGTCGCGGTCCTCGCCGATTACGGGAAAGCGCGAATGACCTGACTGAATGATCACGTCGAGAATTTCATCGAAGTCCTGTTCGATATCGATAACGACCATCTGCGAGCGCGGCACCATGACCTCACGCACTTTCGTCTCGGAGACCTCAAGCACGCCCGTCAGCATGCTCTTTTCCTCCGCATCGATGTTGGTCTCGGGCTGATGAATCAGGTCTTGAATTTCTTCGCGGCTCCAGGGGTCGCCTTTGATCGCACGCTTTACTCGCGCGAACAATCCAGTGCTGCCTGTGCCGCCGGTACTTGGAGGTTTGTCGTTCATCGAACCTGGGTGTGTATCCCGTAGCAGGACATCCTAGTGTAGCAGTTTGTCATTAGTGGCTCGCGTACGGATCGGCAATTCCGCGCGATCGAAGGATAGTCGCCTCGAGTTGCTCCATTTCCTCGGCATCGGCGTTGTTGCCGTGATCATATCCGAGCAAATGCAGCACTCCATGCACGAGCATGTGTGCCCAGTGATCGGCGAGCAGTTTTTCCTGCCGCACCGCTTCGTCGCGAACGACCGACGCACAGATTACGATATCGCCTAATTGCCGCGCTGCGGTCTTCGGCAAACCCTCGATATCTCCGGCAGGAAACGACAGTACGTTGGTTGCCGCGTCCTTGTTGCGATATAGCTGATTCAAAGTCTGGATTTCCGCTGTACCTACAATCCGTACTGCAATCTCGGTATCACTATCCGTCAGGCGACCGGACTGGACTGCCGCGTGTTCAACCCAGCTTTGAATATCACCTTCGTCTGGAACGCCTGCATCCTCGCAGGCAAATTGCACATCAACCGCCATTGCCATCCGCTTCGTACGCCTCAACGATTCGTCGCACCAACGGGTGGCGAACGACGTCCTTCGGTGAAAACAGGGTAAAGCCAATCCCCTCGACATCTTCGAGGATACTCATGGCGTTCTTGAGGCCGGACAGCTGGCTATCCGGCAAGTCGATCTGTGTGATATCGCCCGTCACAACGGCATGCGAGCCGAAACCAATTCGCGTGAGGAACATCTTCATTTGCTCGACACTCGTATTTTGCGCTTCGTCGAGAATCACGAACGACTCATTCAATGAACGGCCGCGCATGAATGCCAGCGGTGCAATTTCGATCACGTTGCGCTCAATGAGGCGCGTCACGTGTTCAGCACCAACCATGTCGTACAAGGCGTCATACATCGGCCGCAAGTACGGATCGATTTTCTGCGACATGTCGCCCGGCAAGAACCCGAGTCGCTCGCCTGCTTCGACGGCCGGGCGCACCAGTACAATGCGTCGTACTTCCTCATTGCTCAACGCCTCTATCGCGCAGGCAACAGCCAGGTAGGTTTTGCCGGTGCCGGCCGGTCCGATACCGAATGCAAGATCATGTTTGCGAATACTTTGCACATAGGCAGTTTGATTGGCACCGCGCGGGCGAATCATCTTGCGCTGCGTCTGGATCCTTACCTCGTTATCTTGTATCGCATCAGAATTTGCCGGCGCAAGTTCGCCATCGTTCATTTGAGACTCCTGCAACATCATGTGCACACGTTCCGGATCCAGGCGTTCGGTATCAGTCATTGCAAACAGCGACAGCAATACATCGCCACCCGCCTCCGCGGCATCGGCGCTACCGGTTACGCGAAATCGATTGCCGCGACTGGCTATGTCGACGTTTAGGCGGCGTTCTATTTGTCGCAGGTGTTCATCAAACTGGCCGCAAAGGTTGGCCAGGCGACTATTGTCGGCGGGCTCGAGAACCAGGTCCCGAGATATCTGAACAGCATTCAAAGTACGTCAAAGATTACCGCGATGAACACGGCTTTGGAAGCATCAACACGACTTAATATCAGGCGGCGGCCTGATTATCAGTGAGCCGCCCACGTAGCGAGTTTGGCAGTGCTTCGGTAATAACGACATCGACGAACTGACCGATGCACGACGGACCGGCAGAAAAATTGACCCAGCGCATGTTTGCGGTTCTACCCGCCACCTGG
>Ga0255048_10002099_pt1 | contig 13027 bp, 10 predicted proteins | sample JV7_2_2_MG_FD_183619 | JGI IMG/M metagenome (GOLD analysis project Ga0255048, IMG submission 183619) | Seawater microbial communities from Jervis Inlet, British Columbia, Canada - JV7_2_2 | ecosystem: Environmental > Aquatic > Marine > Inlet | place: Canada: British Columbia | collected 2016-10-06
CCTCTTTATGTAGTTCTTCCTCCTGTCTTAACATTTCTCTAATATATAAACATTCATCTGGATTTGCTGTAAAAACATCATACCATCTTTGAGTATTACTAAATCCAAACTCTGTTAAGTCATAAAGTCTTTCTTCTTTTAACGTCTGGTAGTATTGTGTACATTCAAAAATATCTTTTACTTCACTTAAAGATAATTTATCTCCTTTATTCTGCCATCTTGTGTAGTTTAGAATGCTTCTAAACAATGATGTAGTAAAACTTTTTCTTCCCTTATATTGAAAATAAATTCCCATATCTTTTAAAAGTGGTTTAAGTTTTTCTAATCTATCATTAGTTCGTGCAAGCACTAACCAATCTCCTGTATGTAATGGCGCATCCTCAATTGATGTGATGTGGTCTACCATTCCCTCTTCATCTCGTGCTTTCCAATTCTTTTTAACTCTTCTAGTATCTGGAATTCTGTCTAAAATTTTATCAGCTATGGTTTGTACACTCCTAGGAACTCTGTAAGATTGTGGCAAAATAATGTCTTTTTTAGCTTGTGTAGCTATGAATTTAAGTACATCTGCACCGGCCCAGCCATAAATAGCTTGATCATCGTCGCCAGCTAATATAATATATTTGGAATTTTCCCGCAGAATATCCACCATTTTCCACTGAATTGGTGATAAATCCTGAGCTTCATCAACAAAAACTACGTCATATTTCGGACACAATTTAGCCACATTAAATTTTTCGATCATGTCTGTAAAATCATACAGCTTAAAGGAATCTTTATAGTTATTTAATTCTCCTTCTAAAATATGTAATAAATTTTTTTCTAATTCATAAGAATACATTCCAGTATTGTATTCATCTTCAATAGATATCTCTTTAATCCTAGCTGCATTTATCAAATTAAAATATTCACTATTAGAATCTACAAAGCCTGTGTTTTCCTGGCCATTAGAATAGACAGTTACTTCAATGCCTAGTTTTCTTCCTATATCTTCGTAGTGTTCATCCTGCATAACCTGTGCTTTTTTCATACCCAGTCTATTAAAAGCAAGAGAGTGGAGGGTTCTAAAATTTTTTAAGTCTTTCTTTTGTAGATGCTTGTATGCATCTAACATTCTATTGGTAGCTTCGGTTGCGGCTTTAGTAGTGAATGCAAAGTACCCAATCTTATCCAAAGGTGTTCCCAATTTATAAAATGTTTTAACATAATTAATAAGTTTAGTTGTTTTCCCTGTTCCCGGAGGCCCGTATATTTTTCTACTGATCATAATCCTAATCCTAAATGTAAATATATCCAAAGTGCTGTGAATAAAACCACGGTTATTAAATCCATTTTAGCTGCCATCCCATTCCTCACTGTTTTGTGTTGCTAAATAAAATGTAATTTTTTCGCCACCTCTGGTCCATGCCTTGTGAGTTGCATAACGTTTTTCAGAAAAACGTTTTTCCTCCTCAGTTAAGTCTTCTTCGTCATAGCAGTAAAAAGGTTTTACTTTTTTACACTTGGTACAATAAAATAAATTTTTCCTTTTCCACCAATTTATTGATTTAGTTTTACAGTCCATACAATATTGATCTTTGTTTGGATGTGTTTTACCTTTTAAATAATATTCAGACGTGGGTGCATTCCATTGTAATTGTGTGCCCGCTTCATTCCACATGGTATCAATCTCTTGATAATCAGAACTTGTTCCCGGACCATAGCTGTCTCTAAATATATAAGTTTTGCCACCTTCTCCTGTAATACGACAATGCCAACCACCTTGGTGATCCATAAAACCATATCCCCCATCTACTTTAGAAAAAACAGGATCAGATGAATTACTTAGTTCCCCAGTAAACTCTGTTTTCTTTTCTGGATCATAGTATTGTTCTCTAACATAAAAAACACCCATATGATTTTCGCCATCTAGTTGTAAATTAGTTCCTAAAATTAATAATTCATATTGAGGTAGATTTTTAATTCCCGACTCTTCTATTCTTGTTCTATCAGGATGTTTTTCCCAATCATCTTCTGTATCAATAGGTTTAACATCTACTAAAGTTTTTCTATCCTTTCCTATAATTAAAAAATCAGGTATCCAATTGTTTAAACCTTTTATGTCGGGTTCATATATTATATTCCACCCCAATCGTTTCATAAAAAGGTACCATCGCGCTTCTAGTTTACTTCTAAATTGTATGCCGTCTATTTTTATTGGTGTTGCTTTCATTACATTATCTCCGTCTTATGTTTTATTTTTGTATGATATATTGGTACTTCTTCAAATGACTTTACATTTATTTGTACTACGTTCTTGGTAGAAGAATTATATTTACCAGATTCTTTAGATGGAAATCTTTTTTGGTCCAGGAATTGTATTTCACATTCCCTGTATGTAGTCTCCATTATTCGTCCTGTTTTTTCTTCTTTATATTTCCAATCTTTAGCTCTTAATCTGTCATAAAACTTTTCAAATTTAAAGAATGCATACTCACCTTCTATTAATACTGAACCACTTTTAAATGCTGCATCAGTAGATGCTTTAGGTCCATTTATTCTTGCATGTAATACATCATGTAATTTTTCTTTAGGGGAAGTTCCTATAGGTGGTTGTACTGCTTTCTGTGTTTTATATAATTCATCCATTACTGTTTGTTCTTCTTCACCTTTAATAAGTGGTGGTAAAAATCCTGCTGCTTTTGCTATGGCATTTCTACGTTTACGTTGATCGTTTAAATGTTCAATTGATTTACAATGTACTGTGGCTGTTGCGATCCCATCTGGTTTAGTGACATCAAATTCGTACTCAGGTTCTTCAAAAATTTCTATCTTTCTTAAGTTAGTCAGTATCGGATACGACCCTTTTGATCCGGCCAGTACCCCAAATCTTTTCTTAACACATATACCTTTCTTACAAAAATCACTAAGAGGACTCTGTGTGCAGGTATAACCTTTGTCTGATCTTTTCCATGATTTTAATTTGGCACTTAATATTTTATCATCCCATGCATTTGCATGTCGTTCTTCAAAAAATTTAACTGGAGCATTTTTTACTTTTTGTTCCCAGCCATCTGGGTACTTCATTTTAGCAAAGACATGATAATTGTACATAAATCTATCTTTGCCATCAAACCCATCTTTGTTAGATATTTTAGATATGTCCGCCAGACAGGGTGGACCATCCATTAAATCGGCGTCCGTACCTTCGTATATTTTTTTATCTATGTTGGCAGTAATAATTTCTAACTGACCTTTAGAAACTAGATTCGCTTCCACTACTTCTAAAAATTTATCTATTTCAAAGGGAGTACCATCTACATTTAAAGCACGTCTCTTATTTCCGTAGTAAGGGAGATTAATAAATTGTCCTGGTTTTAATTTTCCGGTTTCTTCGTCTCTTGTAAGTTCTGTTTGTTTAGGAAATATTTCGTTACTGGGTTTTAGTTTAAAGAGAGGAAGTAGGTTGGTTAAAAAAGATCTAAGCGCTTTGGCATCTGTGAACTGGTCCATAAATAAACATAAGTGTAGACCACCACTTTTAGATTCAATAGGTATTAAAGGTAAATCATAATCTTGTATTACATCGATAAAAAATTTTTTATTAAAATCATCATAGTCTTTTGGATCAACATCTATAACACCTAGTCTTGCTTCTGCGTCTTCGTTACAAGGCTGAATACCAATAGATAATTTACCATTTAAATGAGTCTGATAAACTTCTTCTGTAAGAGGTTCATAGTTCCACCTGTATACTGGTTTCTTCTTTCCGCTTTCTGGGTCTACCTTTGCCTCCTGATGTTCAAAGTCAGCTAGACCATACGCAGCCCGATAACCATCAAAAAATTTTATATATCTTTTATCCATAACTTTTCGTGTGGGCCTTTCAGTCTCCCTCCAGGCCCACATTGTGCACTCATTCTCTTAGAGAATTAGATAATGCTTTGATCCTTTGGTTTATCTTCGCCATGTTTTGCTTTGACACCTCCTTTAGAAATGTTTTCAGAAAACGTTTTGGCTTGTTGATAAAGTTGTTGATCAGTTATGGGTCCAACCTTACTTACTTCCCAACCAAACCAAGTGCCTTTATCATTTGACATTTGGGTTGTTTTTAGTCTGTAAATATGGCTAAAAGATGCCGGTGTAAATAAACCGTTTTGACCTTTTAGTTTTATTCCCGACATCATTGAATTCCATTTTCTACTAATTTTTAATTGAGTAGATTTCATAGATATCAATGCAGTCGAGGGACTGTCACCTGTGATGATTACAAAATGAGACGCAGTCTTCTCAATATAATTACCGCTAGGTAGTCTATCTTTGTAGTTTGCATCCGGTTTTGTTGTGGACATGATATCAGAAGAAGAATCATAGATTGCAACTGGTGCACCTGGTCCATCTCCCCTATCTTTCCATTCGATGTATTCAAGTTTATAAAATGCAGGAACGACGTTTATGCCTTTTACTCCATCATATAACTCTCCAGAGACAGAATTGAAAATCATTCCTGGCTCCGCACCTTCGACATACTTACCATCACGTTTGTTAACTTCCGGTGAAAGTTGTCCAAGGATTTTTAGAAAAGGAAGAGCTAGATCTTCTTGACCTATTTTGCCCAATCCTTTTGCTGCATCTTCTTCAAACATATTTGAAGGAAGTCCTGCAGTCTTTTTTTCCGCTACTTGGTTCATGTTTATTTGTTCCTTGTTATTTTTGTTCTGTTGCCCGTGAACAGGTTAAAAAGATCAGAGGGCATCTCTTGTCCAGATTCTAGACGCTCTCTGACCAATGCTTTAAGTGTCATAGGTTCGACCTTTAATTTCTGGACAGGTTCGTACCCTTGACCTTGCGCAAGGACAGCATATTGCTGTGCCTTGTTATCTTCGTCACGACCGAAGGCAACAGTGATTTCATTTTTAATCAAATCACCTAGGCCGTTATCTCGAAGCCATTTAAATGCTTCTTCCTTACTCTTTGTAGGTATGGAAGCACCGTAGACGGGTTTTACTTCTACTGAAGTTCCGTCTGCTAATTTTAATGTAGAGATATTCATTTCCTGCATCATTGTAGGAATGACCTCTCCTGAAACTAATTCCACTTTTCTTTTCAGCTCTTTTAGTTCCTCTTCTTTAGCTAGAAGTTCTTCTTCTAACCTTTGTAGTTTTACAACTTGATCAGATAATTTATTGGCATCATTTGCACCATCTAAATCTGCACGTTGGTCTTGTTCAAAATCGATATTATTCATCAATTTCTCCTTTCTCATATAGGTTTATTTTTAAAGGATAATACATTTTTTCTTGTCTATCCCATTTTAGCAAATTAAATTTGCCATTTGTTATGTCGGCAACAATAGAACACGCAATACCAATTATTGCAGGATCTCCTGTTAGTAACAAATAATCATCTGTCGTATAGTTTTCTAAAAGTTTTTTTAATTTAAAAACTAATGGTCCAGGTGAAAATATTATTTGTGAAAATTCTGGAAGTAAAAATCTAAACTCACCGTATTCTCTTGCACTCATAATGTTTATTTTAGGGGTGCCGGCTTTAGTTCCTGGTAATTCTTGAATTACATATACTATTTTTTTGCTTTCTGACATTGACAATAGATATAAGATAGTCTATATAAGATGTCAATACAGAAAGAATAAAAAAATGAAATATAAATTTAAAACTAAGCCATACGCGCATCAATTAAAAGCTTTAGAGCTTTCTTGGGATAAGCCGTACTTTGCCTATTTTATGGAAATGGGTACTGGTAAATCAAAGGTACTGATAGATAACATTGCTATGTTATACGACAAAGGCAAGATCAATGGGGTCTTAATTGTGGCACCAAAAGGTGTTGTTAAAACTTGGTATGAACAAGAAATACCTACCCATATGCCTGATCATGTAGAACATACTGATGTTTTATGGCAAGCTATGATAAATAAAAAACAACAAAAAGAATTAGATAAGCTTTTTGTACCAGGAGAAGACCTTCATATCTTAATTATGAATGTAGAGGCTTTTTCAACTAAAAAGGGTGTGGAGTTTGCAGCTAAATTTCTACGTTGCCATAGAACAATGATGGCAATTGATGAATCTACCACTATTAAAAATCCGGATGCTAAAAGAACGAGACATATTTGTTCTTTAGGTAGTTATGCACTTTATAAAAGAATTTTAACAGGGTCTCCTGTTACTAAATCTCCATTAGATCTATATAAACAATGTGAATTTCTTAAAAAAGAATTATTAGGGCATGTCTCTTATTATTCATTTAGAACAAGATATGCAGTAATGAGGACCCTGAATCTTCCTAGTCATTCTACTCAAATAGTAGTAGGCTATCAGCATTTAGGTGAATTATCTGAAAAATTAAAATCTTTTTCCCATAGAGTTTTAAAAGATGATTGTTTAGACTTGCCAGAAAAGACATATATAAAGAGAACAGTTCAATTAACGCCAGATCAACTTAAGCTATATAAACAAATGAAAGTTTTAGCTCTTGCTCAAATGAATGGTAAGATGATGAGTACAGCTACGGTTCTTACTCAATTAATGAGATTACAACAAATAACATGTGGTCATTTCACAGCCGATGATGGCACTTTTCAGGACGTTCCATCAAATAGACTTCCTGAGTTAATGGACGTATTAGAAGAAGTAGAGGGAAAGGTCGTTATATGGGCACATTGGCAGAAAGACGTTAATAGGATAATCCGGGAGATTTCGAAAAAGTTTGGCCAAAATAGTTTCGTGGATTATTTCGGTTTAACCCCTATGGCGGAGCGTCAGAAAAATATCGAAAAATTCCAGAATAATCCCGAATGCAGATTTTTTATTGGTACTACTCAAACAGGTGGTTATGGTATTACATTAACTGCAGCTTCTACTATGATATATTATTCTAATGGTTATGACCTAGAGAAGAGACAACAATCTGAAGCAAGGATAGATAGAATAGGACAAAAATATCCAATGACTTACATAGACATTATGTGTGAGAAAACTGTTGATGAAAGAATTGTTAAAGCGTTAAAAGAAAAAGTTAATATTGCAACTCAGATTATGGGTGAAGAATTAAAAGCTTGGATTTAATCTACAACTTTTCCACCAGACCATTTCATTTCTGGTAAACCATTTTCATAGCTTCTTCCATCATAGGTAAGAACTTGTTTTCTATTAGCACCCTTTTCATTGTAGCTCACATGCACCCAGCCACCAGCTGGATCATCTTTTTTATAAAATTCTAAAATTAATTGATCGAAGTCTACGTTATTAGACAACCAATAAGCCGTCTTAATATTTGGGACACCTGCTATTTCAAAGTCAACCGCTTGGCCCTTAGCATGTTGAGACGTTTTTTTGCTGCCGATCGCTTCACACAGCGCCTCGCTGCGGTAGCCAGAGGTAATAGTAATGGGTTTATCAAAGTGCGCACGAACTGGTTCCAATATTTCATAACATACATTCTCCAAATTTTTAATGTCCCCGGCGCCTGGGCTATTGTCTATCCCTTTTCGCGTCGCGGTCATTGACTTAGTCATCTCTTCAAGTTTAAAATGTTTCGATAATTGCATGATTTTTTATTGTAAGATTAAAGCAAATATAACATAAGCCATACCTGAGATCAACATTCCAGTAGATACTAATAATATACTTTCTACACGGTTAATTTGATGTTCTAGCTTATTTATTTTGTCATGAGTTTGCTTCTGCATTATTCTGCAAAGCTTTTCATGATCCTCTATTTTTTGTAGTGCGTTTTTTGCCATGGTATTAACGGTTAAATAATAAATCTATTTTCTGTGCTGTTGTCAAGTTATTATAGTTGCTTCCGCTTACCTGTTGTGACACTAATTGACTGTCAATATTAGGTAGATTTAATGACGTGGGTGTAATAGGCGTGTCCTGCATTATTGGAAGTAAAGGATTCTCGAACACTGGGAATTCAGGAAGCGATAAAGAAACACCACTCATCTCTTGTTGTAGTTCTGAAATAACATTCCATGCTTCATCCATTGGATTTGCTGCCCCAATTTTTGCTGCGTTATCTGCGAATGCATTTAAAATATCATTTGAAATTGTCATAGGTCTAAACATATTATTATCAATAGAGTTAATTTCTATATTAGAAATTCCACCTAATGCATCTCTCATACCTTCGTCGGATATATTTATTAATCTTGCAGCATCCATGTCTTGTTTTAAAGTTTTCTTTACATTAAATAATGCACGGTTAGCATTTAGATATGCATCCACAACTTCTCTTCCTTCAATAGGTCCGCCTTTTAAAGTGACCCTTGTAAATAATGATCTTGAATCTCTAGCGCCTTGTTTATAATCAGATACTTTAAACTTCATTGTTCTATCTGGATTAATTTCTACTGCTCTAAAACCAAACAGCCCTTGGAACTCGTCACCGAATTCATAAGCTTGACCATACTCATCATACTTTCCTCCAGTTATAACTGAGATAGGTTCTATAGTTCTTCCTAATCTTCTAAGTTGTGGTGCAGAGAAAGGCATCTGTGCTTTAACTAAGTGTTCAAATATTTTACTTGCTTTATCTCCAGAATTATCTTGTTCATTGTATACTTGGAAACCCTCTCTTGTTCTTCCGCCCCTAGCTATGATATCTAATACAGCTTCAGTCCAAATAGATTCTGATATGAATGGTTGACCAAATTCTGCCATGGCTGTGAACATACCTTTTGCAAAGTCATCCATGATACCATCTTCATCTGTTCTACCATCTTGAACTGCATTAATAACTGCTTGGATAGGTCTAATTAAAGTATCGTATGCATTAGCATGACTAAAATCTATGTATTTAAATGTACCATCTTCTTGTTTAATAGGTAAAATTGTAGAGTTCTTAGACCACGGAGCTACAAATCTTCTAAGTGCTTCTCTTTCCTCTCCTGTGACGTCGTATAGGGCCTGGAAGGCTGCTACTGTAGCCATAGGTATAGTTGCTACTGTAGTACCAAAGCCAAATAGTCTTTGATATCCTATGCCTTGAAATGGTTTAACAACAGTTCCATCGGCTAGTGTTATAGTCTCATTAATTTCTCTCAATGCTCGTTTAACAATGTTAGTTCCTGTTCTTGCTATTTCTGCCGGGAAAGATACGAAGTTTCCTATCGGCATTTTTCTTAAACCTTTAACAAAGTCAGATACATAATCATAGTTAGGTATATTATTTTTAACTATGTCTGCTGCTTCTCTTTTTAAAAATGTGTCATCAAGTTTTATATCTACACCGTTTCTTTTGAACCATTGTCCCCTAACCACACCCGATTTTTCAAAAGCTTTTTCGATTCGACCTCTTTCAATAGCCCATGAATATATTTTCCAGAAGTCATCTTCAGCTGTGTATAAGTCTTGACCAATAGATTTTAATTTTGATAAAGGTTTTAATAATAATCTCATTCCTTTATCTGCTGTCATCGTTGCACCAAAGTTTACATCCTCTAATAGTTTCATTAGATCCCCTTGTCTAACGTTAGAGTTTACTACACCCAGTTCTAATAACTCCTGGTATAAATCATTCTGTTGTCTTGTTCCTTTTAATCCTGTTTGTAATGCTTGGTATGCTTGTTTAATTGCAGCGGGATCTGCCATCGGTATGATACCATTAGCTGCAGCGAAAGCTCCAGCACTTACAAAGTTTCTTAAGTGTGTAACTGGTGATAAAATTGTTTTAGCAATCTGTGATGCTGCTTTAGGATACAATACTAAACTATCATATAATCTTCCAACAGTTCCTCTATCTCCTTTAACAAAACTTGTCCCTTCAATAGCATCTGCTACTCCGTTCCTTGCATAAAAAGTATTGTCAACTTGACCAAAGGGAGTTGTTGCTCCTGCTCTTGTTGATACCTGAAGTCTTTGTGCCTGGTCAACAGGTTGTATTTTTCTAAAGTCTGCATTACCAAAAAATAATCTAGCTTCTTCTTCTGATCTAGCAAACATAGGTTGTGCGACAGATCTTTTATCTGTAGCCGCCATCCAGTTTTGAATTACTTCATCGTTCTTTTTAATTACATCTCTGTAAAATATATTACGTCTAGTAACCATAGAAAGTTTAGCCATACCACTTATCATAGTTTGCATAGGGTTTTGTTGTTTACCATACAATCTATTAAACACCTCTTGGACTTCTGGTTTTAGTTGTTCTACAGAAACTCTATATTCCCCTGTTCTACCTAGGGCTTGGCTGGCATCATCTAGTGTAGTTTTATTTACAAAAAACTTAGGCATCTTAAAATAAATTTGAGAAGCTTTATCCATTCTCATACCTTTTGGTAGTCCAATGTTTTCTGGTCTTAAAATGTTTGCAACGATTTCTTCTGCTTCTAGATCTGTAATAGGTAAACCTGCTTCATCAGCACTTTGTTTAAATACATTTTTAGCATCTTCAATTGCTTGTGCAGCTGGTTTATATCTCATCCATGGAATAACACTTGCGTTTTGAAAGATGTCATAACTAGAACCTAGATAATTTTTAAATTTACCACCAAACAAACTTTTAAAATTAGCAATTTCTTTTGCATCTAATGTTCCTCCAAGATGCGAGAATAATTCTGCCCATTTATCTCTCATCGTTCTCATATTAGCGAGCATGTTTTTTTCTATATTCTGTGCTGCTTCTTGGGAGGGAGCATATTTTCTAATGGTTTCTACCATCTTATCTATTCCACCAATAAGCTTACCACTTTTTTCATCGATAATTCTTTTTTGCATTTCACCAAAGGTTGTAAGACCATCATCACCTAGTCTTGCTTCACCGGATAATAAAGTTTCATTAACTTCTCCTAAAAATTTTGTTCTTTCTTTTTGTGCCATTTTGTTTCCAATATTTCTAAAGAAAGGAAACATTTGATCTATATTTAATTCTAAATTTCTAGATAAGTTTTGTGCAACGTTAACGTCTTGTGCTTTTAACCCAGTCGTTTGACGTTCTAGGTCAAATAGTTCTTGAGTCTTACCACTTCTAGATCTAAATTTTGAGGCAACGTTATCAATCCATCTATCTAATTTAGAATTAGCTACGTCTAATTGTTTATTTCTATTCGTAAGTTTTTTAATAACAGAACCTGCTCCACCTAAAACTCCTGTGAATAATGCTCCTTCAGTTCCAAACTTAACTCTGTTTAATATTTCTCTAACAGCATCAGTATCAGGGGCCCTGTCTATTGCTGTTGGTCCACCTAATAAATCTCCAAATGATCCTACGTCTTCTGCATCTCCTACGAATACAGCTTCTGCTAAACCACCACCCAAAGCTCCAGCAATAAATTGTCTGCCTTTACCTTTGGCTGTTAGTTCTAATGCTTCATCAGCAGCTTTAATTAGATTAGGATTATTTAATTTTACATACTTACCATTCTTGGCTGCAAGCATAGCAGCTTTAGACATACCACTAGCAGCTTTGAAAGCCATACCACCAGGTACACCAATGTTAACTAATATTTCTGTAAGTTTTCCAGCACCTGTTGCTTCTGCTTTCTCGTCCCAAGTCGTAAGATCATCGAACCATGCTTCAACTTTAGCAGCTTTACCACTGTCAACACCTAAGTCCATTAGACTTGCGCCTAAAGAAAATAAACCTTTTGGAATTGCAATTAAACCAGAACCTACACCTGCTAGCATAGATTCAAAGGTACCTATTTTATTATTTGCTTCCGTGTCTTTAAAATAAGAAGATAGATTGGCCATTTATCCCTCCTAGATCAACGGGGTTACTTTACCTGTTTCATCTACTGTAATTAGTCTGTCTTTTATAACATAGTCACCCGGTGGGAAAGGTGATTTCTCAGGATTAGTATGAGATTCAGTTATTATACTGACTATATAATCTAGTGCTTCTGTATCTTTAGGTATGTCTTTGGTAGGTAAAACTTGAGCATCTATTCCTTTTGTTCTTGCTACTCCTGCAAGAGTTGCTCCTGACGGAAACTGTCCAGTTCTTTGATAAGATGCGTTAATTGTTTCACTTAAACTTTCACCTGCTAATTTTTTTTCATTAAGCAAGATTGCTGATTGTTTATATGCTTTATCAAGTGCGTCTGTCTCTGCGCTTAAATCTTTTTTAAGTTCGTTTTGAAGTATAAGAGTGTTAATAGCATCGCTAGTTTTAGCTGGTTTATCAAACTGTTTACTAGCTGCTTGGATAACTTGGTTAATTAATTTACCTGATCTAATATCGCCTTTAAAGTCTCCTGACTCTTGGATTAATTTACTAGCATCAATTAAAGATTTGTATGCAGCTTCTTTATTCATGCCTTTAATATCCATGATGTCTCTGTACTTTTTAATTCTATTGTTCCATTCTTTTTGTTTAGCAATTTTAGCTTCCTTCTCAGCTTCTGCTGCGAACCATTCACCGGTTCCCTGCATTCCTGGATCACCACCACCTGGAGGTCCACCTGTACTTTCTTTAGCTTTAGCTATTGATTTTTTATTTGCCGGACTTCCATCTTTATTAAACCATTTACCATTAGCATACCATAGTCCACCAATTAGAGTGGTTGGAGCCGTTGCAACTCTAGCTGCTGTGCCTGCCCATCCACCTACAGTTGGGTTAAATATAGCTTTACCAGCTCCACCAACTGTTCTAACTAATGGGTCTCTCCCCAACCAGTTAGGGTTAAATTTAGCTGGAGTAGATACTACAGGACTATAATCTCCTGCTGCATTTAAACCAGTCGGTCTTACATTAGTTCTTGTAAATTTAGCAGGTGTTGTTGTACCAAATATTCTTTTAGCTCCTTGAACCATTTTAGGAATATATCTTGCGCCCAATCTCATGGCCCCTAGTCTAAGAGCATTTAAACCTAGTCCTGTAGCTATCGTACCTGAAACTACAGCATGATGTTCTCTACCATCTGTTCGAGGATATCTTTGATCACCAACTAGACCGGCTCCAACTCTCTGACCATTTCTATGTGGTTCCCTGATCCCTGACATGACACCCTCTTTAATAGGGCCGCCGTATCTAAACATTGGTCTATTTAATGTTCTCATATTAATCCTATGTATTTAAATTTAT